>JACCDX011315920.1_pt1 | contig 77836 bp, 70 predicted proteins | sample 7449681 | NCBI WGS metagenome assembly JACCDX01 (sample SAMN15323450, study PRJNA562643) | freshwater metagenome | isolation source: river surface water | place: USA:Blue River Watershed | collected 2017-08-18 | reverse complement strand
CCGGGGGCAAATGGTACAGATCCTTGGTGGCGGCTTCGCCCGGGTGGATCTTGTTCTCGATGCCGTCCAGACCCGCCATCATCAGTGCGGCAAAGCACAGGTAGGGGTTGGCCATGGGATCGGGGAAACGCGCTTCAATGCGACGGGCCTTGTCGCTCGCCACGTGGGGAATGCGAATCGAAGCGGAGCGGTTACGGCTGGAGTAAGCCAGTTTCACCGGGGCTTCAAAACCAGGCACCAGACGCTTGTAGCTGTTGGTGGTCGGGTTGGTGATGGCGTTCAGGGCGCGGGCGTGCTTGATGATGCCGCCGATGTAATACAAGGCGGTGTCGCTCAGGCCGGCATAGCCGTTGCCTGCAAACAGGTTCTTGCCGTCTTTCCAGATCGACTGGTGAACGTGCATGCCGGAACCGTTGTCGCCCACCAGGGGCTTGGGCATGAAGGTGGCGGTCTTGCCATAGGCATTGGCCACGTTCCACACCACATACTTCAGCTTCTGGGTCCAGTCGGCGCGCTCGACCAGGGTCGAGAAGCGGGTGCCGATTTCGTTCTGGCCTGCGCCAGCCACTTCGTGGTGGAACACTTCAACCGGGATGCCAATCTCTTCGAGAATGGACACCATCTCGGCGCGCATGTCCTGGGTGCTGTCCACCGGAGGCACGGGGAAGTAGCCACCCTTGACGGTGGGACGATGGCCCTTGTTGCCACCTTCGATGACCTTGCCGGTGTTCCAGGGTGCTTCGTAGTCGTCGATCTTGAAGAAGGCGCCGGACATTTCGTTGCCCCAGCGCACATCGTCGAAAAGGAAGAACTCGGGTTCCGGACCGAAGAAAGCGGTATCGCCCAGGCCAGAGGCCTTCAGATAGGCTTCAGCGCGCTTGGCAATGGAGCGGGGGTCGCGGTCGTAGGCCTTGCCGTCACCCGGCTCGAGCACGTCACAGGACAGCACCAGGGTGGCTTCCTGGAAGAAGGGGTCGATGAAGGCCGTGTTGGGATCGGGCATGAGCAACATGTCCGAGGCTTCAATGCCTTTCCAGCCAGCGATGGAGGAACCATCAAAGGCATGACCTTCGCTGAACTTGTCTTCATTGAAATGAGACATGGGCACGCTCACGTGCTGCTCTTTGCCACGGGTGTCGGTGAAGCGGAAATCAACGAACTTGACTTCGTTCTCTTTCACCAGCTTCATCACGTCGGCGACGGTCTTGGCCATCAGTTTCTCCTGCAGAGGGGTTGTTAAAAATGGATGAGGTTCACTGAGCAGGTTTTATGCCACGCATGCGACCCAAGCCCAGAAAAGCGCAGCCCTCTATTCTGCCCTGAGTTAGGCCAGCGCCAAGCCTGGAAAGGGCCTGATTTCCTGAAATAAAGAGAGTCCGTGACACGACATGCGCGTCAGCCGCATGATAGCACCAACATGGTGCGATATCAGGATCGCACCAATTCGGGGCCCAATTTCGCACCAAATACGTGCAAACCAGCCAGCATGGCCGGATAGGCGGCCTTGACCTTGTCCGGATCGCCTTTCACGCCCAGTTCAATGTGTCGCCCATGCTCAGGGTGGTCCACACTGGGCAGGCTGAACACTTTGACCCCCGGGTGCTGGGCTTCCAGGGTTTCCATCAGCGGGGTCAGGGCGGCTTCCATTGCGCCATAAATGATGACCGACTTCTCCAGCCAGGCCGCTTTCTGGAACCACTGGCCATAGTGGGTGTCCAGGACCCACTCCATCATCGGCCAGGCCATCACCGGGAAGCCGGGGACGAAATGGACCGCGCCCGTCTGCAGGGTCTTGCCAGGCGAGACGCAGGTGAAGCCAGGGATCTTGTTGTAAGGGTTGGGAATGATCTGGGCACTTTGGGGAAAGACACCCATGTTCAGGCGATGGATGTTGTCTTCACGGTCAGGCTCATAGGGCACACCCTGCTCTTTCGCCACATCCTGCATGCGCTCGCGAATCAGCAACTCGGCCTGCGGATGCAGGGCGAGCTGTTGCCCCAGTGCCTTGGCCGCGCATTGGCGCGTGTGATCGTCCGGCGTGGCGCCAATCCCGCCACAGGAAAACACGATGTCCCCGCTGTCAAAAGCGCGCCGCAGGGTTCGCGTGATGCGCTCGGGCGAGTCCCCAACGTAATCGGCGTAGGCCAGGCTGAGTCCACGCGCTCCCAGCAACTCGATGACTTTGCTGAGGTGCTTGTCCGCGCGCTTGCCAGAAAGGATTTCGTCACCGACGATGATCACGCCAAAGTCGGGTCGGGAAGATTCAGGGTGGGGGGTGCTTGGGTTCATTGGGCAATCCTAGCGCCTCAGCGGGAACTGTGCCTGTCGCGTTGGCAGCGCCCGATGCACGCCGCAGGTCTTGCAGCGCGGCCAGGCCAAAGTGAATGAACCACAGCGCGGTAAATGCAAAGACCACCGCGTAAATCCAGATCGCGACCGGCACCAGCACCACAAACGCCGCGGCGAACAAGGCACCGGAAGCCCATACAAGGCTAGGGGCTGCGCCCATGAAGCCACTGAGCACGCCCATCAACATGAACCACAGACGGTGGCGACGGAACAGTTCAATGCGTTCCTCGCGACTCGCATGGGCGGCCAGTGCATCGAACGCCATCACCCGGTAGGTCAGCCAGCCCCAGATCAGAGGTGGCAGGACAAAGATCAGTGGCGGAATCCACCACAGTGGCATGGACAAGACCATGAGCACCCCGGCCATCAGGGTGGAGCCCAGCGTCCACCCCACACTGACGAGCAAGGTTCCCCCCTGAAGGCGTTCGAGATGGCGAAAACGACGCTGGGCGACCATCTCGACCAGGGCGGGGCCCATCATCAGCGACACCGCCAGGAGACACAGCAAAATGAGCACGGGCGTGATGACAAAAATGACCACCAGCGGCGCCATGGCGGCGCCGACCCGGGCCGCACCGAAAGCTGCGGCCCAGGTCAAGAATCTTTGCAGCAAGGGCCATGCCTCCAGCCCTTCGCGCACCCAGGCCACAGCGGGCTCCCAGTAAAAGTAGCCCCACCCCAGGGCCACCACCATCAGCATCACCAGAGGCACCAAAGAGAGCAGCATCACCCGCAGGTGAAGGGTGTAAGCAAGGGCGCGCCAGAACGAATCAAAAAACAATCGCATGCCTGAAGCATAGCGAATGCCGAGCACATTGCGGTTCAGGGCTGCTTGGCTTTTTTGCGCGAGGCTTTGGGTTTGACTGATTCGGTTTGAACTTCAGCAGCATCCACTGTGCTCGGGCCACGCACTTTCGCCGGGGCCAACCCAACGCGCGCCAAACCGATCATGGCACCTGGCAACAAACGATCTTTGTCCGGCCCCACAGCACCTGTCCCGATTTGAAACTCCACCACCAAATCAAACAAGCCTTGCGTCAAACCATAATGCCGAACCAACACTTGAGTCAGTTGATGCATGTTGAGTGGATCGGCCAGCGGAGCAGATGGCATCCCTGCTTGCGTATCAGTGTGCATAGCGAGTCTCCCATTGAGCGGGGCCCGTGGTCGTGGAGGTTCGTGTGGTCAAATTTTCTTGTGCCACCAAGGTCACCCGAACCGTGTGATGAACCTCGGAACGTGTGCTGACGTAAGCCGTGAGCGCTTGGACAACCACATCGTTCAACGAGACCGCATCGGCCACAGCCCGCAGGCTGGCTGCTCGATGCAATAGAGGGGAGACACGCACATTGAACATGCCACGGAAAGGTCGTTGCGGCTCTTTGCCCACGGCGATACAAGTCTGCAAGTAGTCTTCTACTGCTGCCTCGAATTCGGCTTGCAGTTTTTCAGGATGATCTGCTTCATATGTCACAACATCATCAATGAACAACAGCTTTCCTCGACAAACATGGCGTGCCATGTCTAACTCTGCCGTACCTTCGTAATCTTTGTATTTCAAGATATCCATGTTCAGTCCTTGATCAGGCCATTGACGCGAAGATGTTCTCGAATATCAGCCAGGCATCCCTTGTCCACACAGGGAGAGGGATGCGGTCGGTGACAGTGAATCAATGCTTTTGTTCCAGGGTGAAAAAACTTTCGACGCGAACCTGAGCCTTGAATCTCGCGATAGCCAAGATGCGTCAGCACGCCGGTCAACTCATTCCAGGTGAAATCAGCCAACGGTGGATGAGCGCACAACCTTTTGAGCGCTTTGTCATGTCGCGTCATAGGTCAGATCAAATCCACACAAAGTGTAACTGAAAAATAGTTTCAATCATCAAACACTTTCTTTCGAGGGAACTCCATTCCCATAAATAATACTTTGATTTTACTTTTGAAAGAAAAATGTGAGGGCCGCAATCCACCACCCAAAATCCGATCCGGTATGCTCAGCGCACATCCATGTCATCACGCTGAGCACACCCGCCCCATGTCGACCGCTTTTCCCACCGGATTCATGGTGCTGCACAGCAACCAGCTGGAGAGCTTGCGCGACCTGATGGTGGCGCACCTTCAGGCGCAGCCCCTGCCGGGCCTCACGCCCGAGTGGATCCTGGTGCAAAGCAACGGCATGAAGCACTGGCTGGAATTGGGGCTGGCGGCTGACGCCGCTCTGGGCCTGTGCGCCGCCACGCACATTGAATTGCCGGCCACTGCCCTGTGGCGGCTGTACCGACAAGTGCTGGGCCCATCGCAAGTGCCCTTGCACATGCCACTGGACAAAGAGCCGCTGACTTGGCGCTTGATGCGACTGCTGCCGGCCTGCATTGACCAGCCGGGTTTCGAACCCTTGCAGCGCTACCTGAGGGGTGATCGGGACGGCCGCAAATGCCATCAGCTTGCCGCCCAGTTGGCCGACGTTTTCGATGGGTACCAGAACTACCGCGCCGATTGGCTGCAAGACTGGGCGCAAGGTCACGCGCAACTGTCCCGTCCCTGGGGGTCAGCACAAGCCCTGCCGCCGGCACAGCAATGGCAGGCCGCCTTGTGGCGGGAAGTGCTGGCCGATCTGAAACGTACCGGCCACACAGGCCTGGCTTCACGCGCCGAAGTGCATGCAGCCTTCATGGCGCAAGCCGACCGACTTCCGACACAGGGCTTGCCTCGACGGGTGCTGGTGTTTGGCGTGTCCTCCTTGCCGATGCAAAGCATCGAAGCCCTGGCGGCCCTGGGCCAGGTGTGCCAGGTGATGATGTTTGTGCTCAACCCTTGTCGCTACCACTGGGGCCACGTGGTCGAAGGGCGTCAGCAGCTGGCTCATCTGGCGCGGCGTCGGCAGCCCGACAAAGCCGGCTTGTTGCCCCCGCAACCCAGCTACAGCGCCCAGGACATCGAGGCCCTGCACATGCAGGCCAATCCACTGCTGGCCGCCTGGGGGCAGCAGGTTCGCGATTATCTGCACTTGCTGGATTCGCACGACGATGTGGATCGTTACCGAGCACACCTTCTGGGGCGTGTCGATGCCTTTGTCGATCCGGTGACGCAGGCGCACGAAGCCCAGCGTGCGCCCACACAACTCTGGCAACTGCAATCGTCCATCCTGCACCTGGACCCCTTGCCCGACCAGCCCTTGCCGCGCGATCCGCAAGACGACAGCCTGGTGTTTGTGCAAGCGCACTCGCATGTGCGCGAAATCGAAGTGCTGCACGATCAACTCCTGCTGTGGCTACAAAACACCCCCGAGTTGTCGCCCCAGGACATCATGGTGATGGTGCCCGACATGGCCGTGTTTGCACCGCTGATTCATGCTGTCTTCGGCCGCTTCGCCAAAGATGATGTGCGACACCTGCCCTACTCTGTCGCCGACACCACCTCCATGGTGCACCCGGTGATGCAGGCCGTGGAACACCTGTTGCAATTGCCAAGCCTGCGCATCACGCTCGGCGACTGGCTCGCCTTGCTGGAAGTCGAGGCCGTTCAATCGGCTTTTGATTTGAACGCGGACGATGTCGATGTGCTCAAAGACTGGCTGCACAGTGCAGGGGTGCGCTGGGGCTTGGACGCCCAGCATCGGCTGCAGTGGGGCATGCCCGACGATGGTGCAGACGGCGATCAAAACACCTGGTCGCAAGGTCTGCGCAGACTTTTGTTGAATTACGCCATGGGGCGTCACACAGCGGCCACCACCGAATGGCAAGGCGTGCATGGCATACCTCAAGCGCAGGTGGGAGGCCTGGAAGCACGCCTGCTCGGTGCGCTCAGCGACTGGCTGGCGGCCATGGAAGACACCTGGAAAATCCTGTCCGTTCCCCACACACCCGCCGACTGGTTGGGAGTGATGCAGGAGATGCTGCAGCGATTTTTCAACCCCACCCAGGACAACGATGCGCGCTGGCTGCAGCGAGCCCTGGAACCATTGGAGCAATGGGTGGCGCACTGCGACACCGCCGCGCTGAACGCCCCCCTGCCCCTGCTGGTGGTGCGCGAGCAATGGCTCAGTCACCTGGAAGCGCCGGGGCTGCAGCAGCGCTTTCTCGGCGGTGGCGTGCAATTCGCGACGCTCATGCCGATGCGCTCCATTCCGTTCAAGGTGGTGTGTCTGCTGGGCATGAACGATGGTGACTATCCACGCAGCCAGGCAGCGCGCGACTTCGACCTCATGCGCCTGCCCGAGCAACGCCGTGCCGGTGACCGTTCACGCCGCGAAGACGACCGCTACCTGTTTCTGGAGGCCTTGCTGTCCGCGCGTGAGCGCCTGTACATCAGCTGGCAAGGTTGGCGCACCACCGATCATGCCGAGCAACCTCCATCGGTTCTGGTGGCACAGCTGCGAGACCATCTTCAGCGCGGCTGGTTGGCCGTACCGCCGGTGCGCACGCCGCCGTTGCAGGCGTTCTCGCCACGTTACTTCAGCAGTACCGATCTGGAATGGGAAACCCACGCGCAAGAGTGGGCACCCGCGCGCCTCACACCGTCGAGTGTCCAACCACCCCAGACCACCCCGCCCTTGCTGCTGAGCTTGCATGCCTTGCGCCAATGCCTGCGCCAACCACTGGATGTCTACTATCGCCACCGTTTACAGCTGCGCATCGAAGAACCCGATGCCGAGTTGGACACGCACGAACCCTTCGAACTCAATGGCTTGCAGAACTACCAGTTGACGCTGTCTCTGGTTGAGCAAGGCCGCACCGATCAACTGGGTTTTTTGCAAGGCCAAGGACTGCTGCCGCTGGCAGGCTTTGCCGCCCTGCCACTCAAGCGTTTGCAAAAGCAGGCAGATGAATTGCTCAAGCGCGCTGCAGCGCGCTTGGGCCCAACCGAAGGCTGGCAGGCGCTGCCCGCACAAGCCATCGCCGTGGACCTGCCAGCGCTCGGGCGTGTCGAAGGCTTGCTGAGCGGCCCGGGCTGGCATGTGAATTCGAACGGTGATCTCTTGCACCTGGCGTTTCGCCCGGGGGCTTTGTGTCTGGCCGGTGGAGCGCCCAAGTTGAACGCCCTGCTGGGGTTGTGGGTGGAACATCTGGCAGCCTGTGCGCAGGGCTTGTCTGTCACATCGGCCATGCTCGGCCTGGACAGCGAATGGCAATTCAATCCCTACAGCATGGCGCAAGCCCGTGCGCACCTGCTCGGGCTGGTGCAGGTCTACCACCAGGCCTGGCAAACGCCCATGGCCTTGCCAGGCAAAACCGGCGCCACCTGGTGGACGGTTTACCAGCATGCCTTGGCCTCGCCCAAGGCCAAGACGGTCGATGTGCCAGGCGAAGCCATGCTGGCAGCACACAAGGCGGCGCGCCAGGTCTTTGAAAGTTCCCCCTACACCCAGTCGGCCGGTGAACGTGAGGCCCATCCCTTGTTACGGCGGCATTTTGCCGACTATGACGCGGTGGCCCCGCACATCGCGGCGCTGTCCGAAGCTTTGTACAGTCCTTTGCTGCAGGCCTTGCAGCGTGCCGGGGCAACGGCATGAGTGCGTTGACCTCGCTCGATCCCATGGCCTTGCCCTTGCGCGGGCGGCAACTGATCGAGGCCAGCGCGGGCACAGGCAAGACCTGGACGCTGGCGGCCTTGTACTTGCGGTTGGTACTGGGCCACCGGCGTGGCCCGCAAGATCAGCCGGGGCCAGGGCTGCTGCCGCCGCAAATTCTGGTGATGACCTTTACCGAAGCGGCCACCGCAGAGTTGCGCGAACGCATTCGTGGCCGGCTGGCGCAAGCAGCGGAATTTTTCGCGCAACGCCTGCAGCCCCAGAACCTGGAAAAAGGCGATGATTTTCTGGTGCGACTGCGCAACGACTTTGATGAACAATCATGGCCCGCTTGCAGCCTGCAACTGTCTTTGGCAGCGCAATGGATGGACGACGCGGCCATTTTCACCTTGCATGGCTGGAGCCACCGCATGCTGCGCGAGCATGCCTTTGACAGCCAAAGCCTGTTTGAACAGACGCATGTGGAAGACAAGGAAAGCCTGTTGCTGCAGGCGGTTCAAGACTATTGGCGCACCTGGCTCTACCCCTTGCCGGCGGAACAACTTCAGGCCCTGAGCAGCAAAACCGGGCAGACACCCCATGGTTTGCTGAAACTCTTGCGGCCCGGTTTGAAAGCCCTGGAGCGCAGTCCGCTGCCGTTGTCGACATCCAACGCACCTGACGCCTCGGAAATTTTCAAAGCCTGGAGCGAGTGGTCTGCACAGTCGGAAGTTTTACGCACACAGATCCGGGCGCAATGGTCGGCGGCGGTGGCGGATGCGCTGCACGCGGCCAAAGCGACCAAGCAGCTGGGAAAGACACGCATCGACCATCTGACGCTCTGGCTGGAAGAAGTCGCGGCATGGGTGCAAGGCACGGCAGAGACGGTGCGCGAGGAAACCTTGCAGCGCTTTGGCCGCACGGCGCTGCAATCGCTGGGATGGGCGGACGCCGACGCCTGGCCCGTGTTCTCGACGATCGATGCCTGGAGAGACCACCTAACGCAGCAACCCGATGTGGTCACGGCCTTTCATGCCCATGCCTTGCAATGGGTGCATGAGGCCTTTGGCCAAGCCAAGCAGCAGCGCGCACAGTTTGATTTTCACGATCTGCTGGAGCGTTTGTACCGAGCGGTTCAGGGCGAGGACGACCGCATGGCCCAGGCCATCCGCAACCAGTACCCGGTCGCGATGGTGGATGAGTTTCAGGACACCGACCCCTGGCAGTATGGCACCTTGCACCGCATCTATTTTGGTCAGCCGCACGCCACGCTGATCATGATTGGCGACCCCAAGCAGGCGATTTACGGTTTTCGCGGCGCCGATCTGGCCACTTACTTGCAAGCCCGCAACGACACGCAGACCGAAGACCCCACGGCATTGCACACCCTGGTCGACAACTACCGTTCCACGCCGGCCTTGGTGCGGGCCGTGAACGCGGTGTTTTCTCTGCAAGCCAATGCATGGGGCGATTTGAATTTTTCACCGGCACAGACCCATCAGGTCGACGCGAGCCCGGTTGTCGTGAACGGCCGCACTTGGGCGCCGCTGACCTTCGCAGTTATCCACAGCGACGTGCAAAACGCAAGACCTGACCCCATGGCGGAGCGGGTGGTGGGGTTGTTGGCGGCGAGGGTGGCCAAGCCGGGGGAGGTGGCGGTGTTGGTGCGGCATCGGGAGCAGGCGCAGGCAGTGCGAGCGGCGCTGGAGGTGCGGGGTGTGGCGAGTGTTTATCTGTCGGAACGGGAGAGTGTGTTCAAGACGGAAGAAGCACAGGATTTGTGGTTGTTGCTGAATGCCTTGTCGGAGCCGCGCCGGGCGGAGCCTTTGCGTACGGCCGTGGCCACGCGACTTTGGGGGTTGGACGACGCCACGCTGGGTTGGACGCTGGAGAACGAGGCCGCTTGGGATGCCTTGCAGGAACGCTGCCAGGCCTGGCACCTGATCTGGCAGCGCCAAGGGGTGCTGCCCATGCTGCGCCACTGGCTGCACGACACGCAGGCGGGTGCGCGCTTGCTGGCCTCGCACCGGGGCGAGCGGCGCATCAGCAATTTGCTGCACCTTGGCGAGTTGCTGCACCAGGCGGGCCAAAGCCTGCAAGGCACCTCGGCCCTGGTGCGCCATCTGGGCGAGCAGATGCAAAGCGAGATCGAACCGCCCGAGTCTGCGCAGTTGCGATTGGAAACCGATGCCCAGCGCGTTCAGATCGTGACCATCCACAAGAGCAAGGGGCTGGAGTACCCTTTCGTGTTTGTGCCTTACCTCTCGTCTTTCAAGGCGCCCGACGAACAGGATGCCGACAAGGTGGACATTGCCGAAGATGTGCGCCTCATCTACGTCGCCCTCACACGCGCCAAGCGGGCCCTGTGGCTGGGCCTGGCCACCCCTGCCCAGGAATTCAACAAGGCCGGACAAGGCTCGGCCTGGTGTCAGCTCTTGGGACGGGAGACGCCGGACGATCTGCTGCCACGTCTGCATGCCTTGCAGCAGCACTGCCAGGACATCGTCATCGAAACGGTGACGGCGCAGGATGCCGGCGCCGTGCTCACCTGCATGCCGGCGACGGTCGCAGACCCTCGGCCCCGAACGGCCAGCGTACCGGCGTTGCCGCGTTGGCCATTCTGGTGGACCGCGAGTTTCAGTGCACTGACGCGCAACCTGGGCGAGGTACCTGCTGCCAACGCCGCGGCCGACACAGGCTTGGACGATCACGATGCCCCCGCTGCCGAGGACCCGCACGACCACCGCCCCTTGCCTGCCTGGGAAACGGACGACACCCCTCCCAGCCCCTCGATGTGGCAGGATTTTCCGGCCGGTGCCCGCTATGGCACGGCGCTGCACGAACTGCTGGAGTGGCAAGCCCTGCTGGGTTGGCCCCGCGCGCACCAGGATGCGACGTTGCAAGAGAACTGGACCGCCCTGCTCCAGCGCAAACAAAAAGCCCTGTCCTTGAACAGCGTCCAGGTTCAGCAAATGGACGCCTGGGTGGCGCAAACACTGACCACGCCTTTGCCGCTCACATCGGCGGGCGCCGCGCCCCCCCTGACCGTGCGCTTGTGCGATCTTCCAACCACCCACACCTTTTGCGAAATGCAATTCACCTTGCCCACGCAAAGCGTGTCCTGCGCTGCATTGGATGCGCTGATCCAGACGCACTTGTGGCCCGGCTGCGACCGCCCAGCTCTGAACGCACGCGATCTGCATGGCATGCTGACAGGTTTCATGGACCTGGTGTTCGAACACGAGGGGCGCTACTGGGTGTTGGACTACAAGTCGAACCGACTCACCAGCTACGCCCCGCTGCAGCTCGAAGCCGCCCTGCGTCACAAACGCTATGACGTGCAAGCCGTTCTGTACATCCTGGCCTTGCACCGGCTGTTGCGCCATCGCGTGCCCGATTACGACTATGAGCAACACGTCGGCGGCGCCATTTACCTGTTCATGCGTGGCGTGGATTCGGAGGGGGCCGGCGTGCATGCACACCGCCCCCCCAAGGCCTTGATCGAAGCGCTGGATCGCTTGTTGCGCGAGGGCACGCCATGAGTTTGCGCAACCTGACCCATTCCCCCCTGCCGCCGCCACTGAGCGCGCTGGATCGCAGCTTTGCCGCCTGGTTGCATGACCAGCAAGCCGCCACCCATGCCTTGCACGTCTGGCTGGCTGCACTGGTCAGCCACCAATGGGGGCGCGGCCATGCCTGTCTTGACCTGACGGCCTTGCAGCAGCAACCCGAAGACTTGCTGGGCTGGACGACGCAAGAGGTCCAGCGCTTGCCCACCGGTTGTGCCGCTGCCGCCGACAGCCTGCCCTGGACGCAAGGTGAAAACTCACCCCTTGTTCGGCAGGGACACCGCCTGTACCTGCGTCGCGCCTGGGTCGCCGAACAACAGATTCGCACAGCCCTGGCCCAGCGCACCCACCATGCGCCAGTGCCACCACCAGACCTGGAAGACTGGCTGGACGAACTGTTCGGTCCGGCGCAAGGCACCGCCGCGCAAATGGGTCAACGCCAGGCCTGCCGCCTGGCAGCGACGCAGCAAGTGGCCTTGATCACTGGCGGTCCTGGCACCGGCAAAACCACCACGGTGACACGCCTGCTGGCCGTGCTGCAACGCAGCGCGACAAGCCCTTTGCGCATTGGATTGGTAGCACCTACGGGCAAAGCTGCCGCGCGCTTGAGCGAGTCCATTCAAAAAGCCTTGGAGGGACTGCCCGCTGGTTGGGGCACAGGTTTGCCCACACAGGCACAGACACTGCACCGCCTGCTCTACAGCCATGCCGGCTCGCCAACCTCTGGGCCCACCTTGGCACTGGATCTGCTGGTGGTCGACGAAGCGTCCATGATGGATCTGGAAATGACAGCCCGCCTGTTACAAGCCCTGCCGCCCCAGGCCCGCCTGGTGTTGCTGGGCGACCGCGACCAATTGGCTTCGGTCGAAGCCGGTGCCGTGCTGGCCCAGTTGTCGGAAGGCCCACTGCTGGCGGCACAGCGGGCCAACCTGAGCTACAGCCACCGCTTTGACCAAGGCAGCGGCATCGGCCGCTGGGCGCGGGCGGTCCAAAGCCATGACACCGACCGGCTCACCGCGCTGTGGTCCGAAACACCCCAGGGCCTGGTGCATGCGCAAGCCGATGTCACGCGCCTGAGCTTTCCCAGCGTGCACGGTGCGGCCATCCCTGCGCTGCTGCAAGAAGCCTGGCGGCCGTGGTGGCAAACGCTGCAGGCGTTGCTGAAGCGCGGTGAAGGTTGCAGCGACGCCCAGGCACGCGAATTGATCGATGCCTTCAGCCGGTTCAGCATCTTGTGCGGCCTGCGTGAAGGCCCCTGGGGTGTCCAAAGCATGAACCATCTTGTCAGCCAGTCCCTGGGATTGCCCGAGGGGACCTCCTGGTATGCCGGACGACCGGTGATCGTCACGCGCAACAATGCTGGCCTGGGACGGATGAACGGCGACATGGGCCTGTGCCTGCCGCGCACCGGCGCCCAGCCCCATGACCCGCCCGTGTTGCGTGTGGCATTTCCCGAAGGCGCCAGCGGTGTGCGTTGGGTGGCCCCCTCGCGACTGGACGCGGTGGAAACCGTGTTCGCCATGACCGTCCACAAATCGCAGGGCTCCGAATTCGATCATGTGCTGCTGGTCTTGCCCGACCGTCCTGCCCCGGTCCTGACGCGCGAGCTGGTGTACACCGGCATGACACGGGCACGCACCCGACTCACGCTGTGGGTGCCGCAGACGCAAGTACTGTGGCAAGCCTGCGCGCGCCAGGTGCTGCGCAGCGGTGGCCTGGCGGACTGAGGCGTTCAGAAAACCTGGGCAGCCAGCAAGGCCTCCACCTCGGCGCGCGACGGCGCCCCCAGAATGCCGTGGGGCCGCTGACACTTCAAGGCCGCCGTGGCCGCACCAAAGCGCAAGGCTTCGCGGTCTGTCATGCCGCAGGCCAGCGCCAGGCCCAGCCCGGCATGAAAGGCGTCACCGGCCCCCAGGGTGTCGATCACATTCCGCACCTGAAACGCCGGCAAGTGCTGCACCGCTTCGCCGCGCCGCAGCCAATACAAACCGCGCGGCCCCAAGGTCACCACTGCCACCTGAGGGGCTTCTCCCAGGCGCAGCGCCGCCTGCAGTCCCAGATGCACATCGCCCGCATGAAAACCTTGCAAGCCCGGCTCGGAAAACGCCACCCAGTCGGCCAGAGGAATCAGCCGCTGCAAGTCCGGCAAAGGGGAAACATCGCCATCTAGCAAACTCGGAATACCCGTCTGCCGCGCCTGCGTCAGGGCCGCTTGCGACCAAGTGGGGCAACGCGGATCGGTCAGCAAGAAATCCACGTTCGCCAGCCAGGCCGCTTGAAACGGTGGGGGTGCCGACAAGGCACTGCCTTTGTGGTTGAAGATCATGCGCTCGCCGCGCGCATCCAGAATGATGGAGGAGATGGAGCTGCTTTGCCCCGCCGTGGCCTGCAAGCGCGAGACATCCACACCCTCGCGCTCAAAATGCGCGCGAAACACGGTAGCGGCCGTGTCATCGCCTACCGGCCCCACAAAGCCCACCGAAGCGCCCAGGCGTGCCAAGGCAACGGCGGCATTGGCCGACATACCGCCCACGCCCTGGTAAAAAGAATGCGCGGGTGTCTTGGTGGGTTGCTCGGGGAAACGCTCGATGCCGAACATCAGGTCGAGCGCCACATGGCCCACGCACAGCATGCGTGGCGCAGTCTCGACCTGGAACGTACGCGCAGTGGCCAAGCGGGTTAACGCGCCAGATAGATGACGACGCCCACCACCACGGCACCGACCAGCCAGACCCAGCCCGGCAAACCGCCTGCGGTCGGCGTGGCGGCTTCAGCCGTCACAGGCGCTTCGGCCGGCGTGTCTGCCGACGGGGGGTACAGCTTCTCGGTCTCGGCATCAAAGCGCTTGAAAAAATCTTCCGACAATGACTTGGCCACACCATCGATCAGGCGCTGGCCCAGCTGCGCAATTTTGCCGCCCACCTGTGCATGCACCGTGTAGTTGAGTTCGCAACCCTCGGCATTCGGGACGAGCGACACCTGGGCCGTGCCTTTGCCAAAACCGGCCACGCCGCCCTGGCCTTCAAAGCTCAGGGTGTAGCTGGCCGGCGGATTCATGTCACTGAGCGTGATCTTGCCGGTGAACTTGGCCGAGACCGGACCGATCTTCAGCGACGTGCCCATGCTGAACTGGTTGTCGCCTGAGACTTCGATCCGGTCGCAACCAGGAATGCAGGCTTTCAAAATATCGGGGTTGTTCAGCGCATCCCACGCCTGTTGTTGCGTGACGCTGAGTTGGCGGGTGCCTTGCATGTCCATGAGATTCTCCTGATCTGGGTAACGGGGCCGCGCACAGCGTCAACGACGCAGCAACGCCTGTAGGGCTGCGGCCAGGGATTCGAGTTTGCTGAGATTATGTATCGCCAGCATGCCATCAGCATACCGGTTGAGCACGGCCGCGCCACGCGCCAGGGGTGAATAGCCCTCAAAGCGCAACAAGGGATTGAGCCAGAACAGGCTGCGCGTGTGGCGCTTGAGCCAGGCGAGCGCCTCGCTCAAGGGCTCGGGCTCACCTGTGTCCAGGCCATCGGAAATCACCAGGACCACAGTGCGCCGCCCAATCAATCGCCGGGCATGCTGCTGGCGCAACTCATTCAAGGCATGGCCCAGGCGTGTTCCCCCCGCAAAATCCTGGATCTGGCCGCTCGCCTGCTGCAGCATGTCGTCGGTATCGGCCATGCGGAAAGCGGGTGTCAGATCTGTCAATCCCGTGCCAAAAGCAAACACATCGCGTCGCTTGCAATCGCGTGTGGCCGCATGCAAAAAGGCCAGCAACAGTCGCGCATAGCGCTCCATGGAGCCCGAGACATCGACCAGCACCAGCAAAGGCAACGCTTCCAGACGTGGGGCCCGACGCGGCAACACCAGAAGCTCGCCATCCAGTTGGGCGGCGCGATGCAAAGCCCGATGCCAGTGCACACGCGCCCCCCGCACGCCCGCACGCGTGCGTCGTGCAGGAACTTGCGGCAAGGGCAAGGCCATGTCACGGGCCAGCCGCTCGACCAACCGGTACTCGCTCGCGCCCAGGGCATTGAAATCGGCGTGCCGCAAGCGCTCGGCATCGCTGGCGGTCATGGCCGCATCGAACTCGACCTCGCGGTCCGACGCGGCAGGCCTGGCGTGTGCATCGTTTCGCGGCGGCGACAAGGCCTCGCGGACGCGCGGGCGCTTCTTGGATGATTCGGCCTTGCCTTCCGCGCTGGGCAACATCTGGGCGAGCAGTTTGTTCGCCACCTCCGGATCACGGAAATAAGCGTCGAACAGCTCGCGAAACACCATGCGATCCTGTTCTTGACTGACCAGAACGGCCTCCAGTGCCGCTGCAAAATCATCCTTGCGCGCCAAACCCACCACCTGTGCCGACGCGATCGCCAGGGCAATGCGTGCGCTGTCGGTTCGCACACCGGCACGGCGCAGGGCGCGACCGAAGCCCACCAGGTTGGAGGCCAGCTTGCCGTGGCGCGCGTCTCCGAGCAGCATGACAATCGGATCAGGCCGCGGGCTCGGGCTGCAACAACTCGGCCACCAGCGGCGTGAGCGCGGCAACGTCCTCGCGCTGTTTGAACAGAATGCCTGCGGTGTCCGACACCACTTCGGGGTCCAGCGTCAAAGTGTCCAAGGCCACCAGAGCTTTCGCCCACTCCACGCTTTCGGCAATGCCGGGCGCACGCTGGAAGGCATTGGCAAAAGGCTGGCTGCGCAAACGCCCTACAAAAGTCGCCACCTGCTGCGCCAGTTGCTCGCTGGCCTGAGGCACCTGACGACGCACGATGCTCAATTCACGCTCGCGCTCGGGGTAGTCCATCCAGTGGTAGAGACAGCGGCGCTTCACCGCATCGTTCAAATCGCGTGTGCGGTTGCTGGTGAGAATGGTGACAGGCGGCACTTGCGCGCGCACGGTTCCGAGCTCGGGGATCGACACCTGGTACTCACCCAGATATTCCAGCAAGAAGGCCTCGAAGGGCTCGTCAGCACGGTCCACCTCGTCGATCAGCAACACCGCCCCTGGTGCCGGCGCTTCCAGGGCTTGCAACAAGGGACGCCGGATCAGGTACTGGGACTGATAGACCTCACGCTCGATGTCGGCTGCCACGCCGCGATCCTGCGCTGCCCGCATGTGCAGCATTTGCGCCGCATAGTTCCATTCGTACAAGGCCTCACGCAACTCCAGGCCGTCGTAGCACTGCAGTCGCAGCAGGCTGCGTTGCAGCACACGGGCCAAGGCCTTGGCCAGCTCGGTCTTGCCCACGCCAGGCTCGCCTTCCAGCAACAAGGGGCGTTGCAGCTTGAGCGCCAAAAAAACCGCCGTCGCGAGACGGCGGTCAGGTTCATAGCCCTCGGTTTGCAGGGCCTGGATCAGTGAATCAATCGAGGTCATCCCACCAATTGTTTCACAGCGCGTTGCACTTGCACACTGATCAGGTGGGCGCGGTACTCCGCCGAGGCATGCAAATCGCTGTTGAGGTCACTGGCATCGATGGCCACAGACGCTGCGGCCTCGGGTGTGAAGCTCTTGCTCAGCGCAGCTTCCAGCCCTTTGTGACGGAACACACCGCCACTGGAAGCGCCGGTGATGGCCACACGCACGCCCTGTGCAGTCTTGGCCACAAACACGCCCACCAGAGCAAAACGTGAAGCCTGCTGCTTGAACTTCAGGTAGAGGGCTTTTTCTGGCACCGGGAAATGGATGGCCGTGATGATTTCACCGGCCTGCAAGGCGGTGGCGTACATCCCCTGGAAGAAATCATCTGCTGCGATTTTGCGCTGGTTGGTTTGCACGGTGGCACCCAAGGCCAGCACAGCGCTGGGGTAGCATGCTGCCGGATCATTGTTGGCCACCGAGCCGCCGATCGTGCCCATGGCGCGCACCTGCTTGTCGCCGATCTGGCCCGCCAGTCCAGCCAGCGCAGGGATGTGCTGACGCACCAGCGCGTTCTCTGCCACATCGGCATGACGGGTCATGGCACCGATGACCAGGGTTTGCCCTTCCTGGCAAATGCCTTGCAACTCGGCGATGCGCCACAGGTCAACCAGTTGCTCGGGGCTGGCCAGGCGCTGCTTCATCGAAGCCAGCAAGGTTTGACCGCCTGCCAGCGCTTGGCCACCGGCCTCAATTTTCTGGACAGCATCGGCCAGCGTGGAAACTTGTTCAAATGTGAATGCGTACATGCAATGTTCCTCCTGTCATCAAGCCTTGGCGGCCTGGATCGCTTGCCACACACGGTGCGGTGTGGCAGGCATGTCGAGATCTTTCACCCCCACGGACGACAATGCGTCCAGCACGGCGTTCATCACGGCCGGTGGGGAACCAATGGCACCTGCTTCGCCGCAGCCCTTGGTGCCCAGCGGGTTGTGAGTGCACGGTGTGCACACATGCCCAATTTCGAAATGCGGGAAATCGTCGGCACGAGGCATGGCGTAGTCCATGAACGAACCGGTCAGCAACTGGCCAGATTCTTTATCGTACACACAGTTTTCCAGCAACGCCTGGCCAATGCCTTGCACCAGGCCCCCGTGAACCTGGCCTTCGACAATCATCGGGTTGATGATGGTGCCAAAGTCGTCTACTGCCGTGAAGCGGTCGACACGGGTCACGCCGGTCTGGGGATCAATTTCCACTTCACAGACATAGGTGCCTGCCGGGAAGGTGAAATTCGTCGGGTCGTAAAACGCGGTTTCGTTCAAGCCAGGCTCGAGTTTGTCCAGCGGGTAATTGTGTGGCACATAGGCGGTCAGGGCCACCTGCCCGAAAGTCACCATTTTGTCGGTGCCTTTGACCTTGAACTCGCCATTGACGAATTCGATGTCAGCATCACTGGCCTCCATCAGGTGGGCAGCAATCTTTTTGGCCTTGGTTTCAATTTTGTCAAGGGCGCGCATGATGGCCGCACCGCCCACTGAAATGGAACGAGAGCCATAAGTGCCCATGCCAAAAGGCACGCGCCCCGTGTCGCCATGCACCACATCGACTGCATCGACGGCAATTCCAAGGCGAGAGGCCACCACCTGTGCAAACGTGGTCTCATGGCCCTGGCCATGGCTGTGCGATCCCGTGAAGACGGTGACACTGCCGGTGGGGTGGACCCGCACCTCACCGCATTCAAACAGACCGGCACGCGCGCCCAGTGCGCCAGCGATGTTGCTGGGCGCAATACCGCAGGCTTCGATGTAGCTGGAGTAACCCAGGCCACGCAGCTTGCCTTGTGCCGCAGATGCCGCCTTGCGCGACTGAAAGCCCGACACATCGGCCAGTTTCTGCGCCTCGCTCATGCAGGCGTGGTAGTCACCGATGTCGTATTGCAGGGCAACCGGTGTCTGGTAAGGGAAACTGTTGATGAAGTTGCGCTTGCGAATTTCATCCTGGCCCAGCCCCAGCTCCCAGGCCGCGCGGCTGACGATGCGCTCCAGAAGGTAGGTGGCTTCAGGGCGGCCAGCACCGCGGTAGGCATCGACTGGCGCGGTGTTGGTGAACCAGGCATCCACTTCCACATACACCTGCGGTGTCGTGTACTGGCCTGCCAGCAAGGTGGCGTACAGAATGGTGGGCACCGCCGTTGAAAACGTGGAAAGGTAGGCCCCCAGGTTGGCATCGGTGTGCACGCGCAAGGCCAGGAACTTGCCGTCCTTGTCCATGGCCAACTCGGCATGGCTGACGTGGTCGCGTCCGTGTGCATCGCTCAGGAAGGCCTCATTGCGATCGGCGTTCCATTTGATGTTGCGGTTCAGCTTCTTGGCTGCCCAGGTCAGGCACACATCCTCGGCATAGAGATAGATCTTGGAGCCAAAACCACCGCCGACATCGGGCGCAATCACGCGCACCTTGTGCTCGGGCAAGCCCATGACAAAGGCGGTCATCAGCAGACGTTCGACGTGCGGATTCTGGTTGGAGACGTACAGGGTGTATTCGTCATTGGCCCGGTTGTACGAACCGATCGCTGCGCGCGGCTCCATGGCGTTGGGAACCAGGCGGTTGTTGACCAGATCGAGCTTGGTGACATGCGCAGCGCCCACAAAAGCGGCATCCACTTGCGCCTTGTCGCCAATCGCCCACTTGTAGCAATGGTTGTCAGCCGCCTCGGCGTGCACCGCCGGAGCACCCGGCTTTTGCGCGGAACCCACATCCACCACGGCGTTCAGCACATCGTAATGGACTTCCACCAGTTCGGCCGCATTGCGCGCCTGCTCCAGTGTTTCCGCCACCACCATGGCCACATGGTCACCCACATAGCGGACCTTGCCCTGCGCGAGAATGGGGTGAGGCGGCTCCTTCATGGGCTGGCCATCCGTGCTGGTGATCAGCCAGCCACAGGGCAAACCATTGATCTTGTCGTTGGCCACATCGGCACCGACGAAAACATCGAGGACCCCTGGCGCAGCCTTGGCCGCAGCCAGATCGATGGACTGGATGTTGGCATGGGCATGGGGTGAGCGCACGAAAACTGCGTGCGCCTGGTTGGCCAGAGCGATGTCGTCGGTGTACTGACCTGCGCCCGTCAAAAACCGGTAGTCTTCCTTGCGACGGACAGACTCACCGATGTGCGGCAAATTGGCGAAATCGGATGCTCCCATGGTGCGCCCCCTTTCAGGCTTTCATGGCGGCAGCACCTTGCTGCACAGCCTTGACGATGTTCTGATAACCGGTGCAGCGGCAGAGGTTGCCCTCGAGTTGTTCGCGAATTTCAGCTTCGCTGGCGTTGGGGTGGCGCTGGCACAAATCGACCGAGCTCATGACCATGCCAGGTGTGCAAAAACCGCATTGCAGGCCGTGGCACTCCTTGAAAGCCGCCTGCATGGGATGCAGCGTGCCGTCGGGCTTGGCCAGTCCTTCAATGGTCGTCACAGAAGCGCCTTGCGCCTGTGCCGCCAGGATATTGCACGACTTGACAGAACGGCCATTCATCAACACGGTGCAAGCACCGCATTGGGCCGTGTCACAGCCCACATGGGTGCCTGTGAGTTGCAGATTGCCGCGCAACGCCTGAACCAGCAGCGTGTTGGGCGCTACATCCAACGACACAGCCTTACCGTTGACATTCAATTGAACATGCATGTTTTGTCTCCAATGACCGAAAGAATTCCTAAGCTGATGATCATAAGATCTGATCGAGTCAACAAATAGGTTTAACCCTTAATAAAGGTTTTACCTAGAAACCGCGCAAGGGCTCCAGAAGAAGCTCTTATTTCCCCGCGTTGGGAAAGAAAAGCTGCTCGCCGCCAATCTTGTAGGCCGCCACCGACGCTTGTCCCGCCGGAGACACGATCCAGTCCACAAATTTTTGCGCCAACTCGGTTTTCACATGCGGATGTCTGGCTGGATTGACCACCATGACGCCGTACTGATTGAAAAGTCGCGTATCCCCTTCCACCAGAACCGTGAGATCGGCACGGTTCTTGAAACTCAGCCAGGTGCCACGATCGGCCAGCACATAGGCGCCGGATGAAGCCGCAATATTCAAGGCCGGCCCCATCCCGCAGCCACACTCCTTGTAACCCGCGCCTTTGGCGTCCACCCCGGCCTGCTTCCAGTAACGCAGCTCAGCGGCATGGGTGCCACTCTTGTCGCCGCGCGACACGAATGCGGCTTGACGTGCCGCAATGTTTTTCAATGCGGCAACGATGTCCTTGCCACGCGTGCCCGCCGTGTCGGCTGCCGGACCGACCAGGACGAAGTCGTTGTACATCACAGGGAAGCGCTTGAGGCCCCAGCCCTCGGCCACGAATTTCTCTTCAGCGGCCTGATCGTGCACAAACACGATGTCGGCATCGCCTCGGCGCCCCATGTCCAGAGCCTGGCCCGTGCCCAGTGCGACCACCTTCACATCGATGCCGCTGGCCGCCTTGAAGGCAGGCAGGATCTGGCCAAACAGGCCAGATTGCTCGGTGGAGGTGGTCGATGCCATGACGATGGCGCCAGTTTGCGCCCACGACACGGAAACCCAGCAACATGCGGCCAACAGCCCCAGCACTCGGCGTGTGAGGCCTTGCCTCGCTGATGAATGACGAAGGTTCATACAGTTTCTCCTTGCAAAAACAAATGCGCCTCGGGAAAACGTGCTTCCAGTGCGCTGTTGAAAAAATCATGGACTGGCAGATCTGCCAGCACGCGGCCCTGCTCCAGGTACAGCACCCGTGTGGCCAGACGTTTGACCTGCCCCAGGTTGTGGCTGCTGAACACCAGCGTCACAGGCACTTGCCCCACAGGTGCCGCCGCATAACGTGCAATCAAATGCTCGACATCGCGCTTGGCGCGCGGATCCAGGCTGGACGTGGGCTCATCGAGCAACAAAACCTGGGGCGACAAGGCGCAGGCACGCGCCAGCGCCAGCCGCTGCTGCTGTCCACCAGACAAGGTGGGGGCGCGTTGGGTCGCAACATCTTGCAAGCCCACATCAGCCAAGGCATCCAGGGCTTGCGCACAGGCCTGGCGCCAGGACACGCCCGACAACCACAAACCCAGCGCCACGTGCCGCTGTGCGCTCAGACGCAGCATGTGCGGTCGCTGAAACAGCATGGCCTGGCGCAGTTGTGCATCGGCGCGACACTGACCGGCCGATGTCGGCAACAGGCCATGCATCACCCGCAACAGGCTGCTTTTGCCACAGCCATTGGCCCCGACCAGCGCCACCCGTTCGCCACGTGCGATACGCAAACTTACATCGCGCAAGGCCCAATGCTGTCCCCAGCACAGACCGGCCTGCGTCAATTCAAAAACATGCGGAAAGCTCATCCACGCCATCCTTGCAGCGCGGGCGCTGCCGTGTGATCGTCCAGCTGACGCCAGCGTTTCAGCCAGGCCAATGCCGCATTCAGCACCAGAACGACCCCCAGCAAAACCAGCCCCAGCGCCAAGGCCAGGGGCAAATCGCCCTTGCTGGTCTCCAACGCAATCGCGGTGGTCATGACCCGGGTGAAACCATCGATGTTGCCGCCCACGATCATGACGGCGCCCACTTCCGAAACAGCACGTCCGAAAGCAGTGATGCCCACGGTCAACAGGGCAAAGCGCTCATTCCAGACCAGCAGCAAGGCACGCATGCCCGGACCGGCCCCCAGCGATGCCAGTTGCTCGCCATGAGCGCGGTCGGCATCCTCGATCCATTGACGCGTCAAAGCGGTCACCACCGGCAAAACGAGCACCGCCTGTGCCAGCACCATGGCTTTGAAACTGAACAGCCAGCCCAAAAAACCCAAGGGGCCGGTGCGTGAGAGCAGAAGATAAATCACCAGCCCCACCACCACGGATGGCAAGGCCAGCAAGGTGTTGAGCAGGGTCATCACCAGGCCACGCCCGGCAAAACGTGCGACACCCAGCCAGGCGCCCAACCACAACCCCAGGGAACAACCCATCAGGCATGCCAGGGCACTGACGGCCAACGACCGGCCCACAATGGCCAGCAGCACCGGGTCAAAAGAAATCAGCAGAAGGAACGCCGTGGAGACGCTGTCAAAAAAAGAAGACATGGAAGCAACGCTTGGGGTATCGTAGAGAACGAAACAAAACCTCGCCATATGAACACCCGTGCATAGCGTTCACCTTCACTACACCCTGGATGCCGCCACATTGCCCACGCCGGGCCTGGTCAGTCATCCCCTGATGACCTTGTTGCAAAGCATTGAAAAGCACGGCTCCATCAGCGCCTCGGCACGTGAACTCGATTTGTCGTACCGCCATGTCTGGGGGGCACTGAAACGCTGGGAGCAAGCCTTGGGCAATGAACTGATCGTCTGGGAAAAGGGCCAGGCGGCCCGTCTGACCGAGTTCGGCCTGAAACTGATGTGGGCCGAGCGCCAGACGCAGGCCCGGTTGGCCCCCCAGATTCAGGCCTTGCGTGCCGACCTGGAGCGCACTTTTGCGCTGGCGTTTGACCCCGATATCCATGTGCTGACCCTGTATGCCAGCCACGACGATGCCGTTGCCCGATTACAAGAACACACGGCCTCGCAGGGCCTGCACCTGGATGTGCGTTTTTGCGGTAGCGTGGATGCCATCCGCGCCCTGAACGAAGGGCGTTGCAGCGTGGCCGGATTTCACACCCTGGAAACGCCTTCGGCACATTCCCTGCCTGCGCGAACCTTCAAGCCTTTGCTGGAACTGGGTAAGCACAAGCTCATTGGCTTCGCGCAGCGGCACACCGGGTTGATGGTGGCGCCGGGCAACCCGTTGCAACTGCAAAGCCTGCAGGATGTGGTGGCCTGCGGCGCGCGCTTTGTCAACCGCGAGCGAGGCGCAGGCACGCGGGTGTTGCTGGACCAGTGGCTGGAAGAAAGCGGGCTCGTTCCGGCGCAGTTGCACGGCTATGACCAGACGGAGCCTTCGCATGCCGCGGTGGCCGCGCACATTGCCTCCGGCCGGGCCGATGTGGGCGTGGGCATTCAAAGCGCCGCCGAACGGCAAGGGTTGACCTTTGTGCCTTTGTGCACCGAAAACTATTGGCTGGTCTGCCTGAAGACTGCGCTGGACACACCGCCCGTTCTGGCCCTGCGCCTGCAATTGCAAAGCCTGACCTGGAAAGAGACGCTGGCAGCCATTCCCGGCTACCACTTGCATGCCACCGGCGAAATCGAATCATTGAGGCGCGTCCTGCCCTGGTGGCGCGCCAGAACGGCGGCGCGACGTGAAATGCCCGCACTTCAGGGCTGAGCGTCTTCTTTTTGAGGATAATCGAGGGTTTTCTCCTTTCAAATGAATGCCCTTTTCGGGACCTTCGCATGAACCCTTTTCTTAAATTCAGCGCGTTGATCGACGACATCAACACGCGCTTCGGGACCTTGGCCAACTGGGCCATCATCCTGTCGTGCTTCATCAGCTGCGCCAATGCCGTGATTCGCTTTGGCCTGAGCATCAGCTCCAATGCCTGGCTGGAAATTCAGTGGTATTTGTTTGCCCTGTGTGTGATGCTGGGCGCCTCCGTCGTGCTGCGACTGAATGAGCATGTGCGCGTGGACATCTTCTACGGCCAGCTGTCGACCCGGGCCAAGGTTTATGTCGATCTGTTCGGGTTGGTGTTTTTTCTGCTGCCGGTCATGGGCATGATGGCCTACCTTGCCATGCCCCAGTTCATCAAGATGCTGGTGAGCAACGAGATGTCCAGCAATGCCGGTGGCCTGATCCGCTGGCCGGCCATGCTGATGCTGCCACTGGGCTTCACCATGGTGTTTCTGCAAGGTCTGTCTGAAATCATCAAGCGCATCGCCTGGCTGCGTGGCGAATATGAAATGAACCTGGTTTACGAGAGGCCGCTGCAATGAGCGTCGAACAATTTGCGCCCCTCATGTTCCTGGGGCTGATCCTGGTGATGTTGATCGGTTTTCCGGTCGCGTTCTCGCTCGGTGCCCTGGGCCTGTTCTGCGGTTTTTATGCCATTCAGATGGGCTGGTTCCCCGCCAACTTTCTGGGCAACCTGCCCCTGAACGTGTTTGGCATCCTGTCCAACGAGTTGCTGCTGGCCATCCCATTTTTCTCCCTGATGGGGGCTGTGCTGGAAAAGTGTGGCCTGGCCGAGGACATGCTGGACTCGATGGGCCAGCTGTTCGGGCCGGTACGGGGGGGCCTGGGCTATTCGGTCATCATCGTGGGCTTCATTCTGGGTGCCATCACCGGAACCGTTGCCGGACAGGTGATTGCCATGGCCATGATCTCGCTGCCGGTCATGATGCGTTACGGCTATGACATGCGTTACGCCACTGGCGTGCTCGCCGCCTCGGGCACCATCACCCAGTTGGTGCCACCGTCCCTGGTGCTCGTGGTGATGGCCGACCAGTTGGGCCAATCGGTGGGCGACATGTACAAAGGGGCCTGGGGTCCGTCAATTCTGCAAATCATCCTCTTTGCGCTTTACACCTTTGTGTTGAGCCGGCTGCGTCCGAACATGATGCCCGGCGTCCCGGCCGAAGCGCGCACGCTCAATGGCTGGGCCCTGTGGCGCACCTGCCTGCGCGGCATCATCCCCTCGGCCATCCTGATTTTTGCCGTGCTCGGCAGCATGGGTGGACTGCCCGGCATTGACACTGCCGTGGCCACGCCCACCGAAGCGGGCGCCATGGGCGCTGTGGGCGCCTTCATTCTGGCAGCCATGCACAAGCGCCTGAGCTGGGCCCTGGTGAAAGAAGCCATGGCAGGCACCATGCGCATCACTGCCATGGTGGTGTTCATCCTGATCGGCTCACGCGTGTTTTCGCTGGTGTTCCAGGGCGTGGACGGGGGCAAGTGGATCGAGCACATGCTCAGCAGCCTGCCGGGTGGCCAGGTGGGCTTCCTGATTGTGGTGAACATCTTCATCTTCTTCCTGGCGTTCTTCCTGGACTTCTTTGAAATCGCCTTCATCATCCTGCCCATGCTGGGACCGGTCGCTGCCAAGATGGGCATCGACCAGATCTGGTTCGGCGTATTGCTGTGCGTGAACATGCAAACCAGCTTCATGCATCCGCCCTTTGGCTTTGCGCTGTTTTATTTGCGCGGCATCTCGGACTCGCTGTTCAAGTCCGGGGCGATCTCCCGCAAAGTGGAATCGCGCGACATTTACATGGGCGCCATTCCCTGGGTGTTGTTGCAATTGCTGCTGGTGGTGATCGTGATCTTTGTACCGGAAACCGTCACTTCTTTCCTGGACAAACCCGAGGTTGTCGACCTCAACAACGTTCAGATCGAAGCACCAGTGGATGACATCCAACTGGACAACGAAGCGCCCAACATGAACGAGCTGTTCGGCAACAAACCCGAGCCGGCAGCCAAGCCATGAGCGTCCGCGTGGAGGAAGCGGTCGAGGGCCGATCCTTCACACGCACCAGTCAAGCCCTGGCCTGCATCATGGTCGCAGGGGTGATCTGGCAAGGCTGGCTGGCCTTGCAGCGCCCCGACGCCGCGCCACTGGACCGCACAACCCTCATCCTTCTGGTGATGGGCATGGCGTCACTGCTGGCATGCCTGGCCTTCATTCTCACCAGCCGCACGCGCATTGACGGCACCCACATCAGCCAAACCGGCATCTGGCCCCGACAAGTGGCCATTGCGCGCATCTCGCAGCTGAAAATGATCCATGTGCCACGCCTGTCGTGGCTGATCGCACCGCGCCTGGTGGTGCGTACTGGCCTCACAGGCTGGTATGTCTTTCATGCCGCCGAGGCCCCCGTCATCGCACGTTTCTGGGCCTTGAGCCTGCGTCCTTTCACAGCACCAGCACCATGAAAAAAGCCCTGCTTGCGCAGGGCTTGGACACACACGCGGTGCAAGCTGGTCTTACAGCTTTTGCGAAGCCATGAACTGGTCGAAACGCAGTTCGGCAAAGCGGAACCACAGGACCTGGTCACGCTGGAAGTTGCGCATGTCTTCGTAGATTTTTTTCCATTCGGGGCTCTTGGCGTTGTTCTCGGCGAACACTTCCATGGACGCTTTGTAAGAAGCCTCCAGCACAGCCTGGGAGAACGGCAGGACCTTGGTCTTGGCAGCGACCAGCTGCTTGAGCGCCGTGGGGTTCAGGGCGTCGTACTTGGACAGCATGTCGGAATTGGCATAGGCTGCGGCGGCTTCGACGATGGCCTGGTTCTCGGGCGACAGGGCAGCAAAGGCTTTCTGGTTGATGAAGAAGTCCACCTCGGGACCGCCCTCCCACCAGCCGGGATAGTAGTAAAAAGGTGCCACCTTGTTGAAGCCCAGCTTCTGGTCATCGTAGGGGCCCACCCACTCGGCAGCATCGATGGTGCCTTTTTCGAGCGCCTGGTAAATTTCGCCACCGGGGATGCTCTGGGGCACTGCACCCAGCTTTTGCATCACTTCACCGATCAGACCACCGCCCAGACGCATTTTCATGCCCTTGAAATCGGCCACGGACTTGATTTCTTTGCGGAACCAGCCACCCATCTGGGTGCCCGTGTTACCACCGGCAAAGCTGAGCATGCCGTAGTTGGCGTATAACTCGTTCATGAGCTTGCGGCCGTTGCCATGCTTCATCCAGGCGTTCATCTGACGCGCGTTCAGGCCAAACGGCACTGCAGAACCCAAAGCGAAAGCCGGGTTCTTGCCATAGAAGTAATAAGGCACCGAGTGGGCCATTTCCACCGTGCCGTTCTGCACACCATCGACCACGCCGAAAGCCGGCATCAGTTCGCCGCCGGAGTGCACCGAAATTTCGAATTTGCCACCGGACATGGCCTTGACCTGCTTGGCAAACACTTCAGCGCCGCCGTAGATGGTGTCCAGTGCCTTGGGGAAACTGGAAGCCAGACGCCAGCGCACTGCCGCCTGGGCATGCACTGCGGGGGCCACACCAGCAGCCAGAACGCCGGCAATGCCAGCTTGTTTGATCAGGGAACGACGGTCCATGGTTACTCCAATTCAGTCAAAAAAATGGGAAGAGAAAAACTTCTCATCAAGCGCGAGATTGTATGCAATCCCACAGCAGAAATGGCGAGGGGTTTCCCCTGAACGACACCGCTGTTTGACCCAGGTCAGCGCTCACACGACGCGCTTGAGATTCGCCCCCTGCGTGCCGGCAGCACCGCACACCTCGGAGAAACGCTGTCGCACAGAAGCTTCAATGCCAGCGGCATCCAGCCCCAACTCGGCCAACAGCCGAGCCGGGTCGCCATGCTCGGTGAACACATCCGGGATGCCCAGCACCAGCACCGGACATGACAGACCCGCCACTTGCAACGCCTCCAGCACGGCACTGCCCGCACCGCCCAGCACCGCGCCTTCTTCGACCGTGACCAGGGCTTGATGGCTGCGCGCCAAGGCCAGAACCAATTCTGTGTCCAGCGGCTTGGCCCAGCGCATGTTGGCCACAGTGGCGTTCAGGCCTTCGGCCGCTTTCAGTGCCGGGTAGAGCAAGGTGCCGAAAGCCAGAATCGCGACACCCTGGCCTTGTCGGCGCACGTCGCCCTTGCCAAAAGGCAAGGCTTGCAAACCCGGTTGCACCGCCACGCCGGCACCGGCGCCGCGCGGATAACGCACCGCCACGGCATGGTCCTGCTGATGCGCGGTGGTAAGCAGTTGGCGACATTCGTTTTCATCGGCCGGACAGGCCACGCTGACATTGGGAATGCATCGCAGGAAAGGAATATCGTAGACACCTGCGTGGGTCGCGCCGTCGGCGCCCACAATGCCCGCACGGTCCAGCGCCAGCACCATCGGCAGCTTTTGCAAAGCCACGTCGTGGATCAACTGGTCATAGGCGCGTTGCAAGAAGGTGGAATAGATGGCCACCACCGGCTTGAGCCCTTCGCAAGCCAGGCCGGCGGCAAAAGTGACCGCGTGTTGCTCAGCGATGCCCACGTCGTAATACCGCTCGGGGAAGCGTTTTTCAAACTCGACCAGGCCCGAGCCTTCACGCATGGCGGGCGTGATGGCCACCAGGCGCGGGTCTTGCGCCCCCATGTCGCACAGCCATTGCCCAAAGACCTGTGTGAATGTCGTTTTGGAGGGAGCACTCGCGGGGACCACCCCCACGGCCGGATCAAACTTGCCCGGCCCATGGTAGGTCACCGGATCGGCCTCGGCCAGTTTGTAACCCTGCCCCTTGCGCGTGACCACATGCAGGAATTGCGGCCCTTCCAGATGGCGAATGTTTTCCAGCGTGGGAATCAGCGAGTCCAGGTCGTGGCCATCGATCGGCCCGATGTAATTGAAGCCAAACTTCTCGAACAATGTGGCCGGAACCACCATGCCCTTGGCATGCTCTTCAAAGCGCTTGGCCAGTTCAAACAGCGGCGGCGCTCCTTTGAGCACCTGCTTGCCCACTTCTTTCGCCGCCGAGTAAAAACGGCCACTCATCAACTGCGCCAGGTAGCGGTTCAATGCCCCCACTGGCGGGCTGATGGACATGTCGTTGTCGTTGAGGATGACCAGCAAATTGCAATCGGACACCCCCCCGTTGTTCAAGGCTTCAAAAGCCATGCCCGCAGTCATGGCACCGTCGCCAATGATGGCCACGGCACGGCGGCTCTCCCCCTTTTGCTTGGCGGCCAGGGCCATGCCCAGGGCCGCAGAGATGCTGGTGGAAGAATGTGCCGTGCCAAACGCGTCGTATTCGCTTTCGTCACGGCGCGGGAAACCACTCAAACCGCCATGCTGGCGCAAACTGGCCATGCGGTCACGCCGCCCGGTCAGAATTTTGTGGGGATAGGTCTGGTGTCCGACATCCCAGACCAGTCGGTCATGCGGCGTGTTGAACACATAGTGCAAGGCGATGGTCAGCTCCACTGTGCCCAGGTTGGAGCTCAGGTGCCCGCCAGTTTTGGACACGCTGTCCAGCAAATAAGCGCGCAATTCATCGGCCAGCGGCTTGAGTTGCCCACGGCTGAGGCGACGCAGGTCTTGCGGAGATTCAATGGTTTGCAACAAAGGCGTCATGTCAGTTGTTCCGGTTCACCACCATGTGGGCCAGGGCGCGCAGCGCTTCGGTGCGAGGCAACCGGCTCTGGTCAAGGGCTTGCAGGGCCTGGTTGAGCAATTCTTGAGCGTACCGGCGCGAGCGGTCAAGCCCCAGCAAAGACACGAAGGTGGGTTTGTCGTTGGCCGCATCCTTGCCCACGGTCTTGCCCAGGGTGAGGGCATCGGACACCACATCCAGCACATCGTCGACCACCTGAAACGCCACGCCCAGCGCCTGGGCATAGGTTTGCAGTGCGGGCCAGGCCGTGGCTGGTTCAGGCGCGCAATCGGCGCCCAGCAACACACTCGCCTCCAGCAAGGCGCCCGTTTTCAAACGGTGCATTTCACGCAATTGCGCTTCATTCAGTGCCACCCCAACGCTGGCCAGGTCGATGGCCTGGCCGCCAGCCATACCGGCATGACCGGCGGCACGCGCAAGGCGCTGGCACAGGCGCATTTGCACTTGCGGGCTGATGGCCGAATTCATGGGGGTGAGGATTTCAAAAGCCAGTGCCTGCAAGGCATCCCCTGCCAGCAGGGCGCCTGCTTCGCCGAACTTGACATGCACAGTGGGCTTGCCACGGCGCAACACGTCGTTGTCCATGCAAGGCATGTCGTCGTGCACCAGGGAATAGGCGTGGATCAGTTCAACAGCGCAGGCGGCACGCAGGGCTGCTTCATCCAGCACCGCATCAGCGACTGGCTGGGCCACGGATTCGCGCGCGGCCAGCACCAGCAAGGGTCGCAGGCGCTTGCCACCGTCCAGCACGGCATAGCGCATGCCTTGGCCCAAACCGGCGGGTGCATTCCCAGGCACCCAGGCTTCCAGGGCCCGCTCGACCCGTTGCAGGCGCTCGTCGGTCCACGCGTTGAAATCGAAAGCCTGCGTCATCAGTTCGGCGTCCAGGGCTTCAGGGTGCCTTCGTCCAGCACCTTGATCTGTTGTTCCACAGCGGCCAGTTTGTCCCGGCAATAGGCCAGCAAAACGGCGCCGCGCTGGTATGCGCCCAGCAATTGATCCAGCGGCATTTGCCCAGACTCCATCTGGCTCACCAGTTGCTCCAGCTCGCTCAGGGCGGCTTCGTAATTCTGGGGTGCCTCAGTGGCAGCGAGGGTGACGGGAGCCTTGGCCATGGCGTGAAAAAGTCGTGCTTTGGGTAAACCGCCATTATCCTAGAACCCGGGTACAATCGGAGTCCCTCCCGGCCTGTGTGCCGGTTTTTTTTCCTGTTCCTCCCTGTGGGGAGTCTTTAGGTCAGGTCACCCATGTCTGATTTAAGTCTTCAACTGCAGCAGGCTTCAAGCCAACTTCCCGTCTCCAGTTATTTTGACGAAGCGCTCTACCAGCGCGAAATCGAGGTTCTCTTTCAGCAAGGCCCGCGTTATGTCGGCCACAGCCTGGCCGTTCCCGAGCGAGGCGACTACTACGCCCTGCCGCAAGAAGGCGAAGGCCGTGCGCTGGTCCATACCGCCCAGGGCGTCGAGCTGGTCTCCAACGTGTGCCGTCACCGACAGGCGGTCATGCTCAAGGGGCGCGGCAATCTGAACGCCGCAGGCTCGGGCACGGGCGGCAACATCGTCTGCCCCCTGCACCGCTGGACTTATGGGCCCACGGGCCAGTTGCTGGGCGCACCCCATTTTCAAAACGACCCTTGCCTGAACCTCAACAACTACAAACTGCAAAACTGGAATGGCTTGCTGTTTGAAGAAAACGGCCGCAACATTGCCGCCGACCTGGCCGAGATGGGGCCACGCCACAACCTGAATTTCGAGGGCTATGCGCTGGACCGCGTGGAATTGCACGAGTGCAACTACAACTGGAAGACCTTCATCGAGGTCTATCTGGAGGATTACCACGTCGGCCCGTTTCATCCCGGCCTGGGCCATTTCGTCACCTGTGACGACCTGCGCTGGGAATTCAAGCCCGAATACTCGGTGCAAACCGTGGGCGTTGCCAGCCAGTTCGGCAAGGCCGGCAGTCCCGTCTACGAGCGCTGGAAAAAAGCCTTGCTGGCCTACCGCAACGGCCAGCTGCCCGAACAAGGCGCCATCTGGCTCACTTACTACCCGCACATCATGGTCGAGTGGTACCCCCATGTGTTGACGGTCTCCACCTTGCATCCCATGGGGCCACGCAAAACGCTCAACATGGTGGAGTTTTACTACCCCGAAGAAATTGTGGCTTTCGAACGCGAATTTGTCGAAGCCCAGCAGGCCGCCTACATGGAAACCTGCATCGAGGACGATGAGATTGCCGAACGCATGGATGCTGGCCGCCTGGCCCTGATGCAACGCGGCGACAACGAAGTCGGCCCCTACCAAAGCCCCATGGAAGATGGCATGCAGCATTTCCATGAGTGGTATCGCCGTCAACTCAACTTCTGAGCCCCCTATGTCATCGCCCCTGATTTCGGTCTCCGCCCTGCAAACCTGGGTCGCGACCGGGCATCCTTTTGCCCTGTTCGATACCAGCTTCGATTTGATGGATCCCAACAAGGGCCCGCACGGCTATGCCCAAGTCCACATCGCTGGCGCGCGCTACGCCAACCTGAACGAAGTGCTCAGCGCCCACAATGCCGAAGAAGCCGTCAACGGTGGTCGCCATCCCTTGCCTCGGCGAGAGATCTTTGCGGACTGGCTGGGCTCGCAAGGCGTTCGCAACGATACCGAAGTGGTGGTGTACGACCGCAATGGTGTGAACTATGCAGGCCGCTTATGGTGGATGCTGCGCTGGTGCGGGCATCGCAACGTGCGGGTGCTCGATGGCGGCCTTCAAGCCTGGATCGCTGCGGGAGGGGCCACGGCCAGCGGTGCCGCCCCTGCCGCCGTCCCGGTGCGCTATCAACTTCAGGCCTCCTTGGCCGATCTGCGCCTGACAGCGGATGTGGCCGCTGGCCTGGGACGTCCCAACCAAACCATTCTGGATGCCCGCGCCACCCCACGCTTCAAGGGTGAAGTCGAACCGATGGACCCCGTGGCCGGCCACATCCCCGGCGCCTTGAACCGCCCTTTCGCGACCAACATCGGACCAGACGGTCTGTTCAAACCGGCGGCCCAGTTGCGTGAAGAATTCGAAGCCCTGCTGGGCGGGCGCGACCCGGCCACCGTGGTTCACCACTGCGGCAGCGGCGTCAGCGCAGTACCCAACATCCTGGCCATGGAAGTGGCTGGCCTTGGCCACACGGCGCTTTATGCAGGCAGCTGGAGCGAATGGTGCAACACACCGGGCCTGCCCTGCGCCAAGGGCTGAGGCGAGCCACGCGTCAGTGACGGATCAGCGCGCTGACGCCGCTGACCATGGCGATACCTGTCAACAGCCATCCAATCTGCGCCAGCGTGGCCTGTGCGCTCAGGCGCTTTTGCAATTGAGGGATCAGATCGGCCAGGGCCACATAGATGTAACTGCTGCTGGCCACCGTCAGCCAGTAGGGCAGGATGCCCAGATGCCGCTCCAGCAAGGCGTAGCCCACGACGCCGCCGACCACGGTGACGCCACCGGCCATGAGCAACTTGAACAGCGCGCTCTTGCCATGCTTCACGCCTTGCTGCAACACGACCAGATCGCCCATGTGGTGCGGCACCTCGTGCGCCAGCACAGCCACTGAAGCAGCCACACCCAGCGACACGTCCGCCATGAAAGCCGCCGCCACCAGGATGCCATCGCCAAAGGCATGCACGCTGTCGCCCAGCAGCACCGCCCAGCTGCCCATCGGCTGGGCATGATCGGCGGGGTCCCCGTGGTGAGCATGCGCATGGTGCGTGTGTCCCGCGTCATGCGCAGCGTGCGGTCCGTGGTGATGCTCATGCCCGTGGTGCCACAACTCGGCTTTGTCCAGCAAGAAAAAAAACACCACCCCGATCAGCAGGGTCATGAACAGCCGGTGCGGGCTGGCGTCGGACTCGAATGCTTCAGGCAACAAATGCATGAACGAGGTGGCCAGCAAGGCGCCCGCGGCCAGGCTCAACAGATGCTGGGTGTAGCGCGAAAGCAAGGCACTGGCCAGCAACGCGGCCAAAAGCACGCTGCCCAGACCTGCGGCCAGGGTACCCATCAAGATCGCAATCAAAGTCATAGGGCGATCATCCCAGATTCCCTACCCGCCATCAGACAAGCCCATGACGGCGAAACCAGGCCAGCATGCGCTGCCAGCCATCCTGTGCTTCCTGCGCACGGTAACTGGGGCGGTAATCTGCATGGAAGGCATGCGGCACGCCGGGGTAAACCACCAACGCACTGTCTTGTGCAGCTGGCACATTTTTCTGCGCGGCCAGTGCGTCTTTCATGGCCTGCACCGAGGCGGTCGAAATGCCGGCATCCTCACCCGCATACAGCCCCAGGGTGGGCGCTTTCAGCGCCGCCACCTGGTCCAGTGGGTGGCTGGGCAAGACAGCGGTCTTCTCGCCTGTGAGCCGGCCGTACCAGGCCACCGCTGCACGCAAGCGCGGGTTGTGCATGGCATACAGCCAGGTGATGCGCCCACCCCAGCAAAATCCGGTGATCCCCAGACGGGAGACATCGCCGCCTTGTGACGCGGCCCATCGCACACAGGCGTCCAGATCGCCCATGACCTGGGCATCGGGCACCTTGTTGATGATCTCCGCAAAAAGCTTGGCCAACTCCCCGTAGGCCATGGGATCGCCCTGGCGAGTAAACAGCTCGGGCGCAATCGCCATGTAGCCTGCATGGGCAAGACGGCGCGTCACATCGGCAATGTACTCATGCACACCAAAGACTTCGGAAACCACCAGGACGACCGGGCAGTTTTTCGCACCAGCCGGCATGCTGCGGTAAGCGGGCATCTGAAAACCCTGAACATCAATGCTCACCTCTCCTTGCAGCAAGCCCTCGCCCGAGGTCTTGATGACAGTCTGCGCAACCAAAGGGCTGGCGGTCATGGCGTACCCCACACCCAATGCGGTTTGCAGCGCCAAACGTCGGGTCGGCAAGGACGGCACGCTGCCAGCGTGCAACAAGCTGTGAATCTGTGAATGCATCGTTTTCATCCTGCGCCCCTTAATGTGCCTCGTCCCAATTGCGCCCCACACCCAGTTCGGCAAGCAGGGGCACTTTCAAATCGGCCACACCGGCCATCAACGCCGGCACGGTGGCTTTCAACCAGTCAACTTCGCTCTCAGGCACTTCGAACACGAGTTCGTCATGCACCTGCATGATCATGCGTGTGCCACGCTGCTCGGCGTCAAGCACCTGCTGCACCTTGACCATGCTCATCTTGATGAGATCGGCCGCCGTCCCCTGCATCGGTGCGTTGATCGCCGCGCGCTCCGCACCGGCACGGCGCGGCCCGTTGGGTGAATTGATCTCCGGCAGGTACAGGCGGCGACCAAACACCGTCTCCACATAACCCTGGCTTTTGGCCTGCAAACGGGTGTCGTCCATGTAGCGCTTGACGCCGGCAAAGCGCTGAAAATAGCGTTCAATGTAGTTCTTGGCCGCCGTGTTGTCGATCGACAAGGCCTTGGCCAGGCCATAGGCACTCATGCCATAAATCAGACCGAAATTGATGACCTTGGCATAACGACGCTGCTCCGCGCTGACCTGGTCCACAGGCAAGCCGAACACTTCCGCGGCGGTGGCACGGTGCACATCCACCCCTTCATGAAAGGCACGCAGCAAAGCCTCATCTTCACTGATGTGGGCCATGATCCGCAATTCAATCTGGCTGTAATCAGCGCTGGCAATCACCTGGCCTGGCCCCGCCACAAAGGCCTCGCGAACCCGCCGCCCCTCGGGCGTGCGAATCGGAATGTTCTGCAAGTTGGGATCGTTGCTGGACAAGCGCCCAGTCACGGCCACCGCCTGGGCATAGTGGGTGTGAACCCGCCCTGTGCGGGGATGTGCCAGCGCCGCCAATTTGTCGGTGTAAGTGCCTTTGAGTTTGGACAATCCGCGATGCGCCAGAATTTTGGCGGGCAGCGGGTAATCCTCAGCCAGCTTCTCCAGCACCTCTTCATCAGTGCTGGGTGCGCCGGTCGCGGTTTTTTTCACCACGGGAAGGCCCAGCTTGTTGAAGAAAATGTCCCCAATTTGCTTGGGCGAACTGAGATTGAAGGGCTGGCCCGCAATCGCCTGGGCCTCTTGCTCCAGTTGCAAAATCCGCTGCCCCAGCTCATGACTCTGGCTGGCCAGCGTCGGCGCGTCAATCAGGACCCCGTTGCGCTCAATGCGGTACAGCGCCTCGCTGCTGGCGATTTCCAATTCGTAGATCGCGCGCAAGCGCTCATCGGCCTGCAAGCGTGGCCACAGGACGCGATGCACATCCAGGGTCATGTCCGAGTCTTCGCAGGAATAGGTGGTGGCGCGGGCCACATCGACCTGACTGAAGGGAATCTGGTGCGCACCCTTGCCGCACAGGTCCTCGTAGCTCAAACCCTTGCGGCCCACATGGCGTTCGGCCAGGCTGGCCAGACCGTGCGGTTTGTGCACTTCCAGCACATAACTTTGCAGCATGGTGTCGTGTGCATAGCCCTGTACTTCGATGCCGTGATTGGCAAACACATGCCGGTCGTATTTCACATGCTGACCCAGCTTGGATGCAGCCGGGTTTTCCAGCCAGGGCCTGAGTTGCGCCAGCACCGCCTCGCGTGGCAATTGTTCAGGTGCATCTGGCCCGTCATGGGCCAGGGGAATGTAGGCGGCCTCGCCCGGCGTCACCGACAAGCTGATACCGACAATCTCGGCACGCATGTCGTCCAGCGAGGTGGTCTCGGTGTCCAGCGCCACGAGTTCGGCACTGGCCAGTTTGGTCAGCCAGCCATCGAGCTGAGCCTGGGTCAGTACGGTCTCGTAATTCAGGGATTGGACTTGAGAGGTGGCTGGCACAGGGTCATCGAACAGGCCGGGTATGGCGCTGGACGGCACCGTGCTGGCAGCTGCAGGACTGGCTGCGCCGTCCAGGGCACGCGCCAGGCCTTTGAAGCCGTATTTTTCATAGAACAATTTGAGCGCGGCCTGGTCGGGCGCGTTCATCTGAAGCGCATCCAGGGCAGGCAAGCCGGGGACGTTGGCGGCGAGATCGCAATCGGTTTTGATGGTCAGCAGCTGGCGCCCCGTGGGCAGCCAGTCCAGTGCCTTGCGCAGGTTCTCTCCGGCCACCCCCTTGATTTCATGCGCACGAGCTACGAGCGCGTCAAGCGAGCCGTACTCGGTCAGCCACTTGGCTGCCGTCTTCGGTCCCACTTTTTCCACGCCGGGCACGTTGTCGACCGCATCCCCCACCAGCGCCTGAAAATCGACCATCAAAGCAGGCGGGACGCCAAACTCTGCGGTCACGCCCGCCACATCGCGGCGCTTGCCATTCATGGTGTCGATGATGGTGATGTGCGCGTTTACCAGCTGGCTCAAATCCTTGTCTCCGCTGGAGACGATCACCTCGATGCCCTGCGCTGACGCCGCCTGCGCCAGCGTGCCGATGACGTCATCGGCCTCGACGCCGGCCACATCCAGCACGGGCCAACCCATCAGGCGCACCACTTCATGAATGGGCTCGATCTGCGCGCGCAAATCGTCGGGCATGGGCGAGCGGTGGGCTTTGTACGCAGGATAGATCTCATCCCGGAACGTTGGCCCCTTGGCATCGAACACGCAAGCAGCGTACAGCGCCGGGTATTCCTTACGCAGGCTCTGCATCATGTTGATCATGCCCCGGATGGCACCAGTGGCTAGACTGCCCGGGTCGCCAGGCACGGCACGCAGGTCAGGCATGGCGTGAAACGCACGGTAAAGGTAGCTGGAACCATCGACCAGCAGCAAAAGAGGGGTGGCAGTCATGGGTGCATTGTGCCTTGGCAAACGGGTCCTGGGGCGCACTCTACAATGTCAGCTTCGCCGATCCCACCACTCGCAACCTGTCCCTCCATGGCCGTTTTCACCGAAGTCCTTGACAGCCAGGCCCAAGAACTGCTGACGCAACTGCAATTGGGAGACCTCCAAAGCCTGGAAGGCATTCAGGGTGGCATTGAGAACACCAATTACTTTCTCACCAGCACCCAGGGCGCTTATGTGCTGACACTGTTCGAGCGCCTCAGCCACGAACAACTGCCGTTTTATCTCTATCTGATGAAGCATCTGGCTGGGAAAGGCATTCCGGTGCCCGATCCTCAGGCCGACCGCCATGGCGACATTCTCTTGACCGTGTGCGGCAAACCCGCAGCGGTGGTCAACCGCCTGCGCGGCCGCAGTCAGTTGCAACCCACACCCATGCATTGCAGCACCGTGGGCGCCATGCTGGCGCGCATGCATCTGGCAGCGCAGGACTTCCACCGGGAACAACCCAATTTGCGGGGCCTGGCGTGGTGGGCAGACACCGTGCCACTGGTGTTGCCTCATTTGGACGCGGCACAGGCACGCCTGCTTCAGCAGGAACTGGCATTTCAGCAGCATGTGGCCGCCTCCTCCACTTATGCGGCCCTGCCGGGCGGCCCCATCCATGCCGATTTGTTCCGGGACAACGTCATGTTTGAAGGCGAAACCCTCACCGGTTTCTTCGATTTTTATTTTGCTGGCGTTGACCGCTGGCTGTTCGACCTTGCGGTCTGCCTGAACGACTGGTGCATCGACCACGCCAGCGGTGTTTATCTGGCCGCCCATGGCCAGGCGTTTTTGCAGGCCTACCAAAGCGTGCGACCGCTGCAAGCCGCTGAGCGCGCCCTGCTGAACCCGATGCTGCGTGCCGGCGCATTGCGTTTCTGGATTTCCCGCTTGTGGGATTTTCATCTGCCACGCGAAGCCAATTTGCTGCAACCGCACGACCCCACGCATTTTGAGCGCGTGTTGCGTGAGCGCGTGCACCATCCTCTGAGCCTGTGACACCATGAAACTCAACATCGTGCCGGCCCGCACCGGCGTTCTGTGGGTCCGACTGGGCATCCGTACTTTCTGGCGCCAGCCGATCGCCATGACGGGCCTGTTCTTCATGTTCATGGCACTGATGTCGATCTCTTCCCTGCTGCCCTATGTTGGTGGCTTTGTCGCGTTGATGCTGCTGCCTGCGGCCACCCTGGGCCTGATGGCCGCTGCGCGCGAAGCCTTCCTGGGCAAATTTCCCATGCCCACGGTGCTGGTCAGTGCTTTTCGTGCCGGCCAGCAGCGCAAGAAAGACATGCTGGTGCTCGGCTTTCTGTATGCCATCAGTTTTCTGGTGGTGATGGGCTTGTCAGCCCTGCTGGATGGCGGCGAATTTGCGCGGCTGTACCTGGTGGGCGGCACGTTCACGCGCGAAACTGTGATGCGCGACGACTTTCAATCCGCCATGTGGCTGGCCACTTTGCTCTATGTGCCTTTGTCGGCGCTCTTTTGGCATGCGCCAGCCCTGATTCACTGGCACGGTGTGTCACCGGTCAAGAGCCTGTTTTTCAGCGCCATGGCCTGCCTGGGCAACTGGCGTGCGTTTCTGGTCTACCTGATCACCTGGCTGGGCGTGTTCGCCGCCGTGGGGCTGGGTGTGACCGTGGTGGCGGCCATCACCGACAACGCCGAGTTGGTATCGGTGATGCTGCTGCCTCTGATGTTGCTGATGGCGGCGATGTTTTTCACCTCCAGCTATTTCAGTTTCCACGACAGCTTCGTGACCGACCCGATCCTCGCCTGAATTTCAGATCGGTGTCAGCTTGGCAACGGACAAGGCCAGCCACTTGGTGCCGTGCCGAGGAAAATTCACCTGTGCACGGGCATCGTCACCAGAACCCTCCATGGCCATCACCGTGCCTTCGCCAAACTTGGCATGAAACACCTGAAGACCCGACCGCACCCAGGCGTTGGGGCCGCTGGCAGCACTCTGTCGCGAGGCCACCACCACCGGCGCCTCCTGCGGTGCGGTACTGATGGAGGCGCCCGCATTCCAGCCACGGTCGGCGCGTGATGTGGACTTGCCAAAGAAGTTATCGTTCCAGGGCGAAGCCATCGACGCCCCAGCTTTGGGGCTGAGCCATTTGAGCGTGTGCTCCGGCATCTCGTCATAGAAACGGCTCTTGATGTTGTAGCGCGTCTGCCCGTGCAACATGCGGGTTTGCGCATGACTCAGGTACAAGCGACGGCGCGCGCGCGTGACAGCCACATACATGAGGCGCCGCTCTTCCTCAAGGCCCTCGTAATCGCTCATGGAATTTTCGTGCGGGAACAGGCCTTCCTCCAGACCAGTGATGAAGACGCAATCGAACTCAAGGCCCTTGGCGGCATGCACCGTCATCAGCTGAATCGCATCCTGACCGGCTTGCGCCTGATTGTCCCCCGCCTCCAGCGCAGCATGGGTAAGAAAGGCGGCCAGCGGTGACAAGGTTTCGCCCGTATCGGCATCCGTCATGAGGGCCGAAGGGTCCAGGTTGCCCTCTTGCGGCAAGGCCACCACATCCCGGCCAAACCCCTCCTGCACCACAAAACTTTCTGCGGCGTTGACCAGTTCCTCCAGGTTTTCCACCCGGTCGGCGCCTTCGCGCTCATTTCGATAGTGTGTCAGCAGGCCGCTGTGGTCCAGCACCAACTCGATGATTTCGCGCAATGACATGCCCTGTGTTTGCTCGCGCAGCACATCGATCTTGGCCACAAAGGCACTCAGATGCGTGCCCGCTTTGCCAGCCACTTGCGGCACGGCATCGTGCAAAGGGACATTCATGGCCCGTGCCGCATCCTGCAATTGTTCGATGCTGCGCGCACCAATGCCACGCGGCGGGAAGTTCACCACCCGTAGAAAACTGGTGTCGTCGCTGGAATTCTCCAGCAAACGCAGGTAGGCCAGCGCATGCTTGATCTCAGCGCGTTCGAAAAAGCGCAAACCACCATAGACGCGGTAGGGCAAACCGGCATTGAACAAGGCGGTTTCAATCACACGACTCTGGGCGTTGCTGCGGTACAGCACAGCGACGTCACTGCGCTGTGCCACGCCTTGACGACCATCGCCATTCTGGCCATCGCGCAACAATTGCCTGACCTCTTCCACCAGCCACTGCGCTTCGGCGAAATCGCCAGGCGACTCCATCACGCGCACCAGCTCGCCCAAGCCCTGGTCGGTGCGCAGGTTCTTGCCCAGACGTGTCTTGTTGTGACGGATCAGTTCGTTGGCAGTGTCCAGAATGGCGCCACAGCTGCGGTAGTTCTGCTCCAGCTTGATCTGGTGACGCACGGAAAATTCACGCACAAAATCAGCCATATTCCCCACACGCGCGCCCCGGAAAGCATAAATACTTTGATCGTCATCGCCGACGGCAAACACCGCACTTTGTGCCCCCGTGAGTTGCTTGATCCAGGCGTATTGCAACCGGTTGGTATCTTGAAACTCATCGATCAGAATATGTCGAAACCGCCGCTGGTAGTGCTCACGAATCGGATCGTTGTCGCGCAGCAGCTCATACGAACGCAACATCAGCTCGCCAAAATCCACCACGCCTTCACGCTGGCACTGATCTTCGTAGAGTTGGTAGATCTCCACTTTCTTGCGCGTATCAGGATCGTGTGCTTCCACCATGCCAGGGCGCAGGCCATCCTCCTTGCAGCCGGCGATGAACCACTGGCTTTGCTTGGGCGGAAAGCGCTCCTCATCGATACTGAACTGCTTGTACAAGCGCTTGATGGCCGACAACTGGTCTTGCGTGTCCAGAATCTGGAAGGTCTGCGGCAGGTTGGCCAGCTTCCAGTGCGCGCGCAACAAGCGGTTGCACAGCCCGTGAAAAGTGCCAATCCACATGCCACGCACATTCACCGGCAGCATGGCGGTGAGGCGCGTCAGCATTTCTTTGGCGGCCTTGTTGGTGAAAGTCACCGCCATCAGGCCGCCAGGCGAAATCTGCCCCGTCTGCAACAGCCAGGCAATGCGTGTGGTCAGCACCCGCGTCTTGCCCGAACCCGCGCCTGCCAGGATGAGCGCATGCTCCGCCGGCAAGGTGATGGCCGCCATTTGCTCGGGGTTGAGTCCATGCATCAGGGCATGGGCAGCAGGTGCACCATAAGGCGTGTCGTCCTGGGACGACGCATCGTCAAAGCTGAAGGGGGATTGCATGCGCCGATTTTAGGGACACCACCCAGGCCTTGGGCTGCACACCTTCAAAAACTGCTGGTAGAATCAGACACCGGGCCCAAGATTCTTGCGCCCGGTTTTTTTGTGGCCCCTCGCCACGGAAACCGGCCAGGCCAAGCGCTCATTCTTTCAGTCTTACTCTGGAGTTGGGTTCATGGAAATTTTTGATTACGACAACATTCTGCTGTTGCCGCGCAAGTGCCGCGTTGAAAGCCGTTCCGAATGTGATACCAGCGTGACGCTTGGCAACCACAGTTTTCGCATTCCGGTGGTACCGGCCAATATGAAAACCGTGGTCAACGAAACCATTTGCGAATACCTGGCCCGCAACGGTTACTTCTATGTGATGCACCGCTTTGATCTGGACAATGTGGCGTTCGTGCGTGACATGAAAAACAAGGGCGTGTTCGCCTCGATCTCCCTGGGTGTGAAAAAACCCGACTACGACACCGTGGACAAACTGGTGGCCGAGGGTCTGATCCCTGACTACATCACCATTGATATCGCCCACGGCCATGCCGACAGCGTGCAAAAAATGATCGGCTACCTGAAGCAGAAAATGCCTCAGGCGTTTGTGATTGCCGGCAATGTGGGCACACCCGAGGCCGTGATCGACCTGGAAAACTGGGGCGCTGACGCCACCAAGGTGGGCATCGGTCCTGGCAAGGTCTGCATCACCAAGCTCAAGACCGGTTTTGGCACGGGTGGCTGGCAGTTGTCCGCGCTGAAATGGTGTGCCCGCGTGGCCACCAAGCCAATCATTGCCGACGGCGGCATTCGTGAGCACGGCGACATCGCCAAGAGCATCCGCTTCGGCGCCACCATGGTCATGATCGGCTCCATGCTCGCGGGCCACGAAGAAAGCCCTGGCCAAACCGTGGAAGTCGACGGCAAGTTGTACAAGGAATACTACGGCAGCGCCAGCGACTTCAACAAAGGCGAATACAAGCACGTGGAAGGCAAGCGCATCCTGGAACCGATCAAGGGACAGCTGGCCGACACACTGCGCGAAATGCAGGAAGACGTGCAAAGCTCGGTCTCCTACGCCGGTGGCACCAAACTGATGGACATCCGCAAGGTGAACTATGTCATCCTGGGTGGCGACAACGCAGGCGAACACCTGTTGATGTAAAGCGCCCTGCTGGCGCACTGCGTCGGGCGGGCCAAGTCGTCCGCAAACTGTCGCCTAGTCGATCACGGCCTCTGCACGCAGAGGCCGTGTCGTTTTATATTCCAGATCATTCCCTGAACTTGACTATTCGGACGACACCATGAAAAGTATTTCACCGCTTCGACGCCATCTGCTGCTGGCCCTTCTCGGCCTGAGTGTCACCACCGGCACGCTTGCGCAAACCTGGCCCGACAAACCCATCAAGATCGTGGTGGGCTTTGCACCGGGCGGGTTCACCGATGTGCTGGCGCGCACCATCGGGCAAAAGCTGCAAGACCGGCTGGGTCAACCCGTGGTCGTGGAAAACAAGGCTGGCGCTGCCGGTACCCTGGGCGCCGATCTGGTGGCCAAGGCCAAGCCCGATGGCTACACCTTGCTGCTGGGTCACAGCAATTCCAACGCAGTAGCCCCCGCGCTTTACCCCAAACTGCCCTACGATGTGTTGCGCGACTTCAGCCCTATCGTGCGGATTGCCAGCACGCCATTGCTGCTGACCGTGCATGCGGGCCTGCCGGCCACCGATGTCAAGTCGTTCATTGCGCTGGCCAAGAGCAAGCCCCAGGGCCTGGCCTTTGCGTCATCGGGCAGCGGCAGTTCGCAGCACCTTGCCGCCGCGCGTTTCATGCTGGCCACCAAAACCGAGATGACCCATGTGCCCTACAAAGGCAGCGGCCAGGCCATTGTCGATTTGCTCTCCGGCAACGTCAGCCTGAATTTCGAGAGCCCGCCCAATGTGTTGCCACATCTGCAATCGGGCAAACTGCGCGCACTGGCCATCACCAGCGAGAAACGTTCCCCACTGTTGCCCAATGTGCCCACGCTGGCCGAAGCCGGTGTGCCCCATGCCGAGATGCTTCAATGGTTTGCCTTGTACGGCCCGGCCAACCTGCCGCGCCAGATCGTGCAGCGCTTGAACACCGAGGTCAACGCCATCCTGAAACAACCAGACATTGCTGAAAAAATCGCCTCGCAAGGCGGTGAGATCATCGGCGGCACAGCCGAGGAATTCAGCGCCTTCCTGCCCAAGGACACGGCTGGCTGGGACCGGCTGGTCAAGGAAGCCAACATTCGCATTGACTGAACCGAGTTTCACATGACCCTCAAAACTTCCGACCTCTGCGACGCTTGTGCCGACGCGCAAGCCTGTGCCCTGCCCTTTCACAGCTATGGCCGGCGGCGCGCCTTCGCCGGCGCCATCCGAACCCTGCGCTGCTTCGAGGACATCGGCCTCATGCGCAATGCTGCCAACCAGCCTGGTCACGGCCAGGTTCTGGTGATCGACGGTGGCGGCTCGCGGGCACGTGCCCTGTTTGGGGATGTGATGGCCGACATTGCCTCGCGCAACGGGTGGGCCGGCCTGGTCATCCACGGCGTGATTCGCGATGCGGTGGAAATCAATGGCATGGACATCGGCGTCAAGGCGCTGGGCACGGTCCCGCGCCGCGGTGAGCGCACAGGGGCAGGCGAAGTCGATGTGCCCGTGCAATTTGGCGGCATCACCTTCACACCAGGCCAGCGCCTGGTGGCGGATGAGGATGGTGTCATCTTGCTGCCCATGGGGCTCACCGAAAACGACATCGCGGTGGACGATGTGGTTGCGGCCACCGCAGCCTATGCGGCCACGGCCAGCAAACCCGCATGAAGCCACGCACGCTTTACCAGCGCATCATCGACCAGCACACAGTGCGGCCGATGGGCAATGAGGGCCAAATCCTGCTCTACGTCGACCGCCAGGTCCTGAACGAGTACACGAGCCCACAGGCCTTCGCTGCGCTGCATGCAGCGCAGCGCACGGTGTGGCGACCCGCGTCGTCGGTGGCGGTGGTGGACCATGTCAACCCCACCACGCCCGAACGCAATGCGCGCACCATGGTGATCGCCGATGCGGACCGCTCACGCCAGGTCAGCATGCTGGCCGACAACTGCCAGCGTCACGGCATCGCCTTGTTTGACATGCTGGACGCACGCCAGGGCATTGAACACGTCGTGGCCAGCGAGCAAGGCCTGGTCCTGCCGGGCATGGTGATCGCCGCAGGGGACAGCCACACGACCTCACACGGCGCCATGGGCGCCCTCGGCTTTGGCATCGGCAGCAGCGAAATCGAGCACCTGCTGGCCACGCAAACACTGGTCTACACCGTGATGAAGAACATGCGCGTCCATGTCAGTGGCAAATTGCCGCCCGGCGTGACCGCCAAAGACCTGGTGCTGGCGCTGATCCGCCAAATTGGCGCCGATGGCGCCACAGGGCATGTCATCGAATACACCGGCGAGGCCATTGCGGCGATGGGGGTGGAGGGCCGGCTAACCCTTTGCAACATGAGTGTGGAAGCAGCCGCGCGCGGTGCCATTGTGGCCCCTGATGACACGCTGTTCCACTACCTTGAGGGCCGGCCCTATGTGCCTGCCGGTGCGAAGTGGGACGCGGCTGTTCAGGCCTGGCGAGGTCTGCGCAGCGACGATGGCGCAGTGTTCGAGCGCGAGGTTTCCCTGAATGCCTCAGCGATTGCGCCCATGGTGACCTGGGGTACCAGCCCGGATCAGGGTGACAGCATCCAATCCGTGGTGCCTGACCCTGCGCAGGAAGCCGACGCCACGCGCCGGCGCAGCATGTCACGCGCGCTGGCGTACATGGGCCTGCAGCCAGGGCAATCCTTGGAAGGTCTGCCCATCAGCCACGCCTTCATCGGTTCGTGCACCAACAGCCGACTGGACGATTTGCGCGATGCGGCACGTGTCCTGCAAGGCCGTCGCGTGGCACCGGGCGTTCGAGCCATGGTGGTGCCAGGCTCCACATCGGTGCGACAGCAGGCTGAAGCGCAAGGCATTGCCCAGGTGTTCGTGGACGCCGGCTTTGAGTGGCGCCAGGCAGGCTGCTCCATGTGCGTGGCCATGAACGATGACCACCTGAATCCGGGTGACCGCTGTGCCTCCAGCACCAATCGCAATTTTGAAGGCCGCCAGGGTGCCGGGGCACGCACCCATCTGATGAGCCCGGCCATGGTGGCTGCCGCCGCTGTCACAGGCACACTGACCGATGTGCGCCGCCTGCTGCCCCATTGAAGGTTCACACCATGGAAGCATTCACCTCACTGAGCGGCGTGGCCGCAGCCTTGCCCCAGGCGCATGTGGACACCGACCAGATCATGCCCAAACAATTTCTGCGTGGCGTTGATCGGCGTGGCCTGGGCAAAGGATTTTTATTCGACTTGCGCTTTGAAGCACCAGACCAGCCGCGCCCTGATTTTGTGCTGAACCGTGCGCCGTGGCAGCATGCGTCGTTGCTCATCACGGGGCCCAATTTTGGTTGCGGCTCCAGCCGCGAACACGCGGTCTGGGGCATGCGGGAGCTGGGACTGCGCTGTGTGATCGGCACCAGCTTTGGCGGCATCTTCAGTGACAACTGCGCACGCAACGGTGTACCCGCCATTGTGCTCCCGGCACCACAGGTGGCGCGGCTGATGGCACTGGCCGCCGATCCGTTGCGTTGCGAAATGACCGTGGACTTGCAAGCCCAAACCATCACCACGCCCGGCGATGGTCAGGTGCTGCATTTCGAGTTTGAGCCCTTGCGCAAGCACATGCTGCTCAACGGCCTGGACGCCGTAGGCCTGACGCTGGAACATGCGGACGACATCCGCCGCTTCGAGCAAGCTTATTTTGCGCGTCAGCCCTGGTTGACAGCCTGAGCCACTGATTGATCAAGCCAATGGCTTTGCCCAGCGGGTTGAACAACATGACCCCAAAGTCATGGGGCTCGTTCAGTCCCCCGCCACGTTGTGCGCCGCCAAAAGCTCGAGCGACTTCACCAGCGCCGAATGGTCCAGCTGCCCCCAGCCGTTGGAAGCACAGGCCTGCATCAGCTGCGCGGCCGAAGCCGTTTGCGGCAAGGAAACGCCGATGGCCTTGGCACCGGACAAGGCCAGCCCCAGGTCTTTTTGATGCAAGGCGATGCGAAAGCCCGGATTGAAGGTTCGCTTGATCATGCGCTCGCCGTGCACTTCGAGCACACGGCTGGACGCAAAGCCCCCCATCAGGGCTGAGCGCACTTTCTCAGGATCGGCACCAGCTTTGCTGGCAAACAGCAGGGCTTCGCCCACGGCGGCGATGTTGAGGGCCACAATGATCTGATTGGCCACCTTGGTGGTCTGCCCGTCACCATTGCCTCCCACAAGCGTGATGTTTTTGCCCATCACTTCGAACAAGGGCTTGACCTTGTCAAACGTGGCCTGAGCGCCGCCAACCATGATGGTCAGGCTGCCGGCCTTGGCGCCCACTTCACCGCCCGAGACGGGGGCATCCAGGTACTCGCAGCCGAGGGCGTTGATTTTTTGGGCAAAGGCCTTGGTCTCGATGGGTGAAATCGAGCTCATGTCCACCACGATCTTGCCAGCGCTCAGGCCTGAGGCCACGCCATCCTCGGCAAACAGCACCTTCTCCACATCGGGCGTATCGGGCAGCATCAACAGCACGATGTCCGCAGCGCGTGCCACTTCCGCCGGGCTGGCACAGACAGTGGCAGTGGCCAGTTCGGCCGGCACCTTGCTGCGAGTGCGTACAAACAGTTGATGTCCCGCGTCCAGCAGGTGCTTGGCCATGGGCGAGCCCATGATGCCCAATCCGATAAATCCAATGTTCATGATCGTGTTCCTTTTCTTTCCAATGTTTTTCAGCGCACCATGCAAGGCCGCTTGTTGTCAAACTTCCAGCCAGGGATCAGGTACTGCATGGCCATGGCGTCATCGCGCGCGCCCAGGCCATGCTGCAAATAGAGTTGGTGCGCAGCCGCCACTTTGGCCCGGTCCAGGGTGACCCCCAGGCCCGGTTGCTGCGGCACTTGCACATGGCCGTTGACGATTTGCAAAGGCTTTTCGGTCAGTCCGTGACCGTCCTGCCAGATCCAGTGGGTATCGATGGCCGTGACCTTGCCCGGGGCCGCGGCAGCCACGTGGGTGAACATGGCCAGGGAAACATCGAAGTGGTTGTTGGAGTGCGAGCCCCAGGTCAGCCCCCAGTCGCGGCAGGTTTGCGCCACGCGCACCGACCCAGCCAGTGTCCAGAAATGCGGATCGGCCAGCGGGATGTCCACACTTTGAAGCGCCAGCGAGTGCGCCATTTGCCGCCAGTCGGTGGCCACCATGTTGGTGGCCGTGGGCAAGCCCGTGGCGCGTCGAAATTCGGCCATGACCTCACGACCGCTGAACCCCTCCTCGGCGCCACAGGGGTCTTCTGCATAGGCCACCACGCCGCGCATGTCGCGCATCAGGCGAACGGCATCCTTGAGCAGCCAGCCCCCGTTGGGGTCCAGCGTCACGCGTGCCTGTGGGAAACGGTCGTGCAAGGCACGCACGGCTTCAATCTCGGCCTCGCCAGAAAGCACGCCGCCCTTGAGTTTGAAGTCGTTGAATCCGTATTTTTCATGCGCGGCCTCGGCCAGTCGCACCACCGCTTCTGGCGTCATGGCTTCTTCGTTGCGCAGACGGAACCAGTCGTTGTCGGCATCGGTTTCGCTGCGGTAGGCCAGATCGGTTTTACGCCGGTCACCCACAAAAAACAGATACCCCAGCATCTCCACCGATGTGCGTTGCTGTCCTTCACCCAGCAAGGCCGCCACAGGCAGATGGAGGAACTGGCCCAGCAGGTCGAGCATCGCCGACTCCACTGCAGTCACGGCGTGGATGGTGGTGCGCAGGTCAAAGGTCTGCAAGCCACGGCCACCGGCATCGCGATCCGCAAAGCGTGTCCGCATGGCGTTCATCACGGCCTGCACATTGCCGATGGGTTGCCCCACCACCAGCGATGTGGCCTCTTCAAGGGTGGCGCGAATTTTTTCGCCACCAGGCACTTCACCGACACCGGTCTGACCCGCGCTGTCCGTCAGGATCACAATGTTGCGCGTGAAAAACGGACCATGGGCTCCCGACAGGTTCATGAGCATGCTGTCATGCCCAGCGACAGGGATCACTTCCAGCTGTGTGATGTGAGGGGTAGAGCGCTGAGACATCAGTCGGCCTTGATGTTGCGGGTTTGAATCAGCTTTTTCCAGCGAGCAAACTCGGCAGCTTGAAAGGCGGTGAATTGTTCGGGCGTGTTGGCCACGATTTCAAATCCAAGTTCGAGCAGCTTGGGCTTGACTTGCGGATCGTTCAGGGCGCTGACAATGGCTGCGTGCATCTTGGCCTTGATGTCCGCCGGCAACCCGCGCGGGGCCGCGATGGCTTGCCAGGAATACACATTCGCCTCCTTGATACCCAGCTCTTCCAGCGAAGGCACCTGAGGCAGCAAAGGCGAGCGCTTGGCGCTGGTGATGGCCAGGGCACGCAGCTTACCGGCCAGGATTTGCGGCATCGCCGTGTTGATGTTCATGAATGAGGAGTCCACTTGCGCCCCCAGCAAATCCGTCATCACCGGGCCGCCACCTTTGTAGGGCACATGGATGCCGGAGGTGCCCGTTTGAAGCCAGAACAGTTCGGCGGTCAGGTGATCGCTGCTGCCGTTGCCAGATGAGGCAAAGGTCATTTTTTCAGGGTAAGCCTTGAGAAACGCCGTCACATCGGCCAGGCTTTTGTGCGGTGAGCTGGCGGGCACCACCAGCACATTGGGCGCTTGCACGGCCACGCTGAGGTAATCGAAATCCTTCAACGCGTCGTAGGACACCTTGGCCAGCAAATGCGGTGCGATCACCAGTGGCCCCAGGGAAGTCACCAGAAAGGTGTGGCCGTCCGGCGCAGAACGGGCCACCGCGCCCGCACCGATCGTACCGGTGGCACCGCCCTTGTTGTCGGTGAGGAAGGTCCCTCCCAGCTTTTCTTGCAACTTGGGCGCCAGGGTGCGCGAAATCAGATCGGTAGAGCCCCCCGGCGGGAAGGGCACGACCAGGGTCACGGGCTTGTCGGGCCAGGCGTGTGCAAGCCCCATGTTCAGGCACAGGCTCAGGGTGAGCCACAGTTTTTTCATCGGTATCTCCTGGATTTGGTAGCGCTACCAGTTAACGGAAGATCGAATGGTAGCGTTACCAAATTCAGACGTCAATCATTGCAACCAAGGGTTTTCCCGGGCTAGGTACTGTCGCGCTCGATGATGGAAAAACCCACGTCCACAATCGGCTGGGACACGGGCCGCCCCTCGGCACGGTCCATCAAGCAACGCGCTGCGATCAGGCCAATCTGCGCGCCATTGATGCGAACTGTGGACAAGGCCGGAATCATGTCGGCCACAAAAGGCACATCACCGAACCCCATCACCGAGAGGCGATCGGGCACACTGATGTGGCGCGCCCGCGCCTCGGTCAACACCCCCATCGCGAGCAGGTCGGAGCTGCAAAAAATGGCATCGACCTTTGGCATGGCCATCAGGATCTTGGCCATCGCATCACGGCCGCTGCGCAAGGTCCGCAAGGCACCCACGTTTTCGACGTGAACATCGCCTATCCCCTGCCCCTTGACGGCCTCGATGAAGGCACGGGTGCGGCGGTCGGCACGTTCGTCTTCCGCACGCACGATTGCAAAGTTGTGGCGGCCTTTCTTCATGAAAAATTGCGCCACATCATGCCCAATCTGCGCATGAGAAAAGCCCACCACCATGTCCACCGGTGTGGGCGTGAGGTCCCAGGTTTCCACCACGGGAATGCCCGAAGCCAGCAAGCGCGCGCGCGCCTTGCCTGGTGGCATGATGCCGGTGATGAAGATGCCATCCGGGCGCCGTCCGATCACCGCCTCCAACAGCATTTCCTCGCGCGCCGGCGAGTAACCCGACTGCCCCAGCATGAGTTGATACCCCGCGTCGAACAGCGTGCCATTGAGAGACTCGATGGTTTCGTTGAACACTGAAATCACGGTGCTGGGCACGATGGCGGCCACCAGCCGACTGCGCGCCGAGGCCAGGCCGCCGGCCATGCGGTTGGGCACATAGCCGGTCCGCTCCACCGCCTCTTTGACCTTCTTCAGCACATCGCCAGAAACCTGGTCTGGTGTGTTCAAGGCCCGCGATGCCGTGATGGGCGCCACACCGGCGAGTTTGGCCACATCACGCAGGGTGATGGCACCGCTGCTGCGTCGTGAGCGCTTGGCTGTCTCTTTGTCGGCCATAGTGTAGGAACTTGAGCAGAAATGGTATCGCTACCATTCTAATGCTTCCATGGTTAAAATCCCGGGCAAAACTAGCGCCCATGATAGGAGATGCCATGAAGCCGCTGACGATCAAGATGAATGCCCAGGACAACGTGGCCATCGTCGCCAATGACGGTGGGCTGCCTGCCGGGACCGTGCTGGACGATGGCCTGGTGCTGAAAGACGCCGTGCCCCAAGGCCACAAGGTGGCACTGGTGGACCTGAGAGCCCAGGCTGCGGTGATTCGCTATGGCATTGCGATCGGTTACGCCTTGAGAGACATCCCTGCGGGCAGCTGGGTTCACGAACGCCTGCTGGACATGCCCAGTGCGCGTGAACTCGATCACCTGCCCATTGCCACCGTGCGCCCCGCGCCACAACCACCGCTGGAAGGCTACACCTTCGAGGGCTACCGCAATGCCGACGGGTCGGTGGGAACGCGCAACATCCTGGCCATCACGACCACGGTGCAGTGTGTCTCCGGCGTGGTGGACTACGCGGTGCAACGCATCAAGACCGAGTTGCTGCCCAAGTACCCCCATGTGGACGATGTCGTGGGCCTGGAGCACAGCTATGGCTGTGGCGTGGCCATCGATGCCGAAGGTGCTGACATCCCCATACGGACTCTGCGCAACATCAGCCTGAATCCCAACTTCGGTGGCGAAGTGATGGTGGTCAGCCTGGGCTGCGAAAAGCTGCAGCCGGAGCGGCTCATGCCCCCGGGCACCATTGCGATCGCCAATCAGCGTGACAGCGTTCAGGCTCTGGATGTGGTCTGCCTGCAAGACGATGCGCATGTGGGCTTTCTGTCGATGATCAATGCCATCATGGCCACCGCCGAACAGCACTTGCAGCGACTGAATGCACGTCGCCGCGTCAGCGTGCCCGCCAGTGAGCTGGTGGTGGGCGTGCAATGTGGCGGCAGCGATGCTTTCTCAGGCGTGACCGCCAACCCCGCCGTGGGCTATTGCACCGACTTGCTGGTCCGTGCCGGCGCCAGTGTCATGTTCTCCGAAGTGACCGAGGTGCGCGATGGGATTGACCAACTCACCTCCCGCGCCACCACGCCCGAAGTGGCACAGGCCATGATTCGCGAGATGGCCTGGTACGACGCCTACCTGCAGCGTGGCAAAGTGGATCGCAGCGCCAACACCACGCCGGGCAACAAAAAAGGCGGCCTCTCCAACATTGTGGAAAAAGCCATGGGCTCGATCATCAAGTCGGGCACTTCACCCATCGCTGGCGTGCTCTCGCCTGGCGAGAAGCTGAAGCAAAAAGGCCTGATCTACGCGGCAACGCCGGCCAGTGATTTCATTTGCGGCACCTTGCAACTGGCCGCCGGCATGAACCTGCATGTGTTCACCACGGGTCGCGGCACACCCTATGGCCTGGCCCAGGTGCCCGTGATCAAGGTGGCCACCCGCAGCGATCTGGCTCGCCGCTGGCACGATCTGATGGACGTGAACGCCGGCACCATCGCCGACGGTCAGAAGACCATCGAGGAAGTAGGCTGGGAGCTGTTTCATTTGATGCTGGAAGTGGCCAGCGGTCGCCAGAAAACTTATGCCGAACAGTGGAAACTGCATAACGCCCTGGCCTTGTTCAATCCGGCGCCAGTGACCTGAAATCAACAAGCACTCGAATGGTGCATCGATTTCGACAAATTTTTGTAAAGTTTCAAAGCTGTCACACACAAGCTGTCCAACACTGGGATGATTCACGCCATTGCGAGCGATGAAATTCCTGATGAAGACATTACGTGTGGCTTTTCTTGGCCTCTGGCTGACATGGCTGAGTTGTGCAACGGCAGCCACATGGGCGCCTGCGCCTTTGCAGTCAGAGCGCAGCCGGTTTCAGGAAACCGGCACCTATGACGAGGTCGAGCGGCTGTGTGTGCAGTGGTCTCAGCGTTTTCCACACTGGGTTCGCTGTCAAACCCTGGGCCAGACCGCTGAGGGCCGCGCCATCCGCGCTCTGGTGGTCAGCAAATCGGGCGCGCTGCAGGCGGCCTCAGCCAGACGACAGAACATCCCTGTGATGCTGGTGATTGGCGGCACCCACTCGGGCGAAATCGATGGCAAGGATGCCAGTCTGATGCTCACCCGCACGCTGCTGCAATCGTCTGCCGCAGACAACCCCTTGCGTCAGATGGTATTGGTGCTGGTGCCCGTGTTCAACGTGGACGGCCACGAGCGACGCAGCCGCTTCAACCGCCCCAACCAGAACGGCCCGCGCGAGCAAGGCGAGCGCACCACCGCGCAACGCATCAACCTCAACCGCGACTGGATGCTGGCACAAACGCCCGAGATGCAGGCCATGCTGGCCTGGGTGAACCAGTGGGACCCCTTGCTGACACTGGACCTGCATGTCACCGATGGCATCCGGTATCGCCATGATGTCTCACTGTCGATGTCCCCCATGTTCAGCGAGAACACGGCACTGCGCCAGCTCTCGACCCAACTTCACCAGGGCATGTTGAAACGCCTCGGCGACATGGGCCATTTGCCGCTGGACTTCTACCCCGTGTTCAATGACCTGGAAGACCCCGGTGCAGGCATCATGCAAGAGGTGGAAAGCCCCCGCTTCTCACATGTCTACGCTGTCCTGAAAAACCGCCTGGGCATTCTGGTGGAAGACTATGCATGGAACGACTACGCCTCACGCATTCAGACCTGTATCGACACGCTGAAGTCAGCCATGGCCGAACTGTTGCAGCACAAGCAAAGCTTGTTGAAGGTGTCACGCCTGGCCGATGAGCAGGCCTTGTTCTGGGGTGGCAAGCTCGTCGCCCTGGATTGGCGCAATGTGTATGAGAACGGTCCGGCCCACCCTTCGGGGGTCATCGCCTTGCAAGGCTATCGTTATGAGGTGCACGAAGATGCCCCTGTCGTGGGTGGGCGTCGCGTCAGTTATGACGTGACACAACCCGATGTGTGGCATGTGCCGCTTTACAAGAACGTGCGTCAAAGCGGCGACACCACCATCAGGCTGCCTGGCGCCGGCTACATCGTCCCGGTGGCCTGGGCCAGTCGGGTCCTCCCCCACCTGCAACGCCATGGCCTGCGTTACAGCACCTTGCGCGCGCCGCTGCGCGCACTGACGATTGAAGCCCTGCGCGTGAACGACAACGATGTGACACACGAGGCCACCCCCTTCCAGGGACGGCAGCGCACATTTGTCAAAGGCCAGTGGGGGGCGGAGCAAACCGATCTGCGCGCGGGCGCCTTGTATGTCCCCATCAACCAGGCCAAGGGCCTGCTGGTGGCGCATCTCCTGGAACCCTCGGCACCTGACTCGCTGTCGTCATGGGGTTTGTTCAACACCGCCTACGAGATCAGTGACTATGTGGCCGGACATCGCGAACTTGAACTCGCGCGGTGGATGTACGCACAAGACCCGAAAATTCTGGCCCTCTATGGCGAAACCCTGTATCAGCAACTGCCTCAATGGCGTCAGATCTACGACGAACGTTTGGCCCGGGAACCTGGCTTTCTGGAAGACACCGACGCGCGCATGGACTTCTGGATGAGCCGCCTGCCCTCATTTGACCCGCAGCGCAACCTCTATCCGATTTACCGTGTCAACCAGTCACCCCTGACCGGCCACCGACGGCTGTGACTGGATCATCGCCACCATCTGGTCCAGCGCGATGCCCCAACCTTGCTCGAACCCCATGGCAGCATGGGTCTGACAGCCTTTGTCATCGGCGTGCTGCACCGTGGCGGTGTAGAGCGTACCCTCTGGATGATCGGCCAGTTCGATGGTGGCTGTGAACATGAAACTCACCTCGTCAGAGCCACAGGTCTCGGTCAACAGGCAGGGACGGAATCCCGCTGACAAGGCGTTGGTCCAGACCAGACGCCGGTTGGCCTCGACCGCCAAGTAGCAGCCCCTATTGGGAAAGCGTTTGCCTTCGGGCGACTGCATCGTGGTGTGGAAAACGCCACCAGGACGCAAATCGATTTCGCAGTCGATGGTGGTCCAGGGGCGCGGGCAGAACCAGGGCTTGAGTTGCTCTGGTTCGGTCCAGGCGCGCCAGATCTCGGCACGGGCAACAGGGACGGTGCGGATGAAGCGAAGGTCGAGTTGGGGATTGAAGTTCATGAGTCATCCCTGTGGATTTTCAATCAGCAGACCTCGCGCTTCAATGAATGCAATCACCTCATGCAGACCTTCAAGGGTCTTCAGATTGGTCATCACCCAGGGGCGGGTTTGGGGATTGGGACGCATGCGACGTGTGTCCTGGCGCATCACTTCCAAGTCAGCGCCCACATGGGGTGCCAGATCTGTTTTGTTGATGACGAACAGGTCGCTCTTGGTGATGCCGGGACCGCCTTTGCGCGGAATCTTCTCACCGGCGGCCACATCAATGACATAGATTGTCAGATCACTTAATTCGGGACTGAAGGTGGCAGCCAGGTTGTCGCCACCGCTTTCAATGAACACGATATCGGCATTCGGGAATTTTTCCAGCATGCGGTCAATCGCTTCAAGGTTGATGGAAGCGTCTTCTCGGATCGCAGTATGCGGACAGCCACCGGTCTCCACGCCCATGATCCGCTCCGCAGGCAAGGCACCACTGAGGGTGAGCAGGCGCTGATCTTCTTTGGTGTAGATGTCGTTGGTGATGGCGATCAGATCCCATTTTTCACGCATTTGCTTGCACAGCATCTCCAAAAGCGTGGTCTTTCCGGAACCTACCGGACCGCCGATGCCAACGCGAAGAGGCGGTAGTTTTTGAGTGCGATTCGGGATATGGTGAAGAGCAGTCATGATCTGAAAAGTCGTGAATATTGGATTTCGTGACGCGACGCCAGGATGGCCAGCATGGGACTGAAGGCCTGACGCGATTCGTCTGTACGGGACATGGCGGTATGCACTGCCTGAGGAATGGTACGGGCGAGCACAGCCAGTATGCGCTGGCCCGTGCTCTGGCCAAGAGGTACGGCTTTCAGCGCCGCCTGTGTCATGTTCTCTGCCCAACCAAAGGCGTACGCCTGCAGTGACTGATCGATTGGCGCCCGGGAACAGGCCAGCGCCAATGCGTAGGCCAAGGGATAGGTTGGTGGCAATGTCGCCAGGCATTTCAAGGCTTCGGGACTGGCTGGGCAATGGGTCGCCAGGTTGCGCAACCAATCCAGCAGGGACTTGCCCATCTGAACAGTCTGCAACCGCATCTCGCTGCTTTCGCGGGTGGCCAGCACCCAGGCATTGAGTTGGTGCAGGCGTTGTGTATCCAGGTCTTGCCAGGAGGGCACAGCTTGCGCAACGACAGCCATATCCCCACGTGCTTGCGTGAGCATCAACTGGTCAACAAGCCATGCAGTGCAACTGGCTTCGTTATGGACCAGGCCCAGGTCAATCGCTGACTCGAGGCCTTCAGAATAAGAAAAACCACCGACTGGCAGCGCGGGAGAGGCGAGCCAGATCAGTTGTAACAGCGCCGGTATGTCAGTGCTCATGCGAATGAGTGTGACCACCGTCACTCGCGTGGTGCGCGTGCCCATGGGCGTGCCCCATCATGGCGTTGTCGCCATACGCACCGCCTTCCGGCTCAAACGGTGCCTGCGCTTCGGTCACAGTCATGTGCATGGATCGCAGCATCTCGGCCAACACATGGTCGGGCTCGATCTGGAGGTACTCGGGTCGCAACTCGATGGGAACATGGCGATTGCCCAAATGGTAAGCTGAGCGCATCAGGTCAAACGGTGTGCCGTGTTCGGCACACACGGTGATTCGTAAAACGGTTTGCGGCGCGGCTTCAACCCGAATCAGCGAACCGTCATCTGCCACCAGCAAATCGCCGCCACGCACCACCGTGCCACGCGGCAGAAACACGCCGAGTGTGCGGCCCGTGCTGTCGGTGGCGTCGAAACGGCTTTTGCATCGGGTATCCCAATCCAGCGTGACAGAAGGCGCGCGCTGAACAAGGGCTTTCGCCAGGCCTTTGCCCTGGGATATGCGTTTGGAACAAATCAACATCAGAAAAGAAAATAGCGTTGGGTCATCGGCAAGCTGATGGCGGGCTCACAGGCCAGCAACATGCCATCGGCACGCACCACATAGGTTTGAGGGTCCACCTCCATGCGTGGCGCGTAGTCATTGTGAATCATGTCCTTCTTGCTCACACCTCGGATATTCTTGACGGCCGCAATGGGTTTTCCCAAACCGTAGCGTTCACCCACACCGGCGCGCAGTCCACCCTGCGATACAAAGGTCAAAGACCCCTTGGTCAAGGCCCCACCAAAGCTGCCAAACATGGGGCGATAGTGCACGGGTTGCGGCGTGGGAATGGAGGCGTTCGGATCCCCCATCGCAGCCAGCGCGATGAAACCACCTTTCATGACAATCGCGGGTTTGATGCCAAAGAAAGCCGGTTTCCAGATGACCAGATCGGCCCATTTCCCCACTTCGATGCTGCCCACCTCATGGCTGATACCGTGAGCAATGGCAGGGTTGATCGTGTACTTGGCAATGTAGCGTTTCACGCGCGCATTGTCGTGGCGATTGCCATCGCCTGGCAGTTTGCCTCGCTGCGCTTTCATTTTGTGGGCAGTCTGCCAGGTTCGGATGATGACCTCCCCCACGCGGCCCATGGCCTGGCTGTCGCTGCTCATCATGCTGATGGCGCCCAGGTCGTGCAGGATATCCTCCGCGGCGATGGTCTCCTTGCGGATGCGACTTTCGGCAAAGGCCAGGTCTTCTGCGATGGCTGGATCCAGGTGGTGGCAAACCATCAGCATGTCCACATGCTCATCCAAGGTGTTGACTGTGTACGGACGTGTGGGATTGGTCGATGACGGCAGCACATTGGTCTCGCCCACCACCTTGAGAATGTCTGGCGCATGTCCTCCACCGGCGCCTTCGGTGTGGAAGGTGTGAATGGTGCGGCCCTTGAAGGCGGCGACGGTATCCTCCACAAAGCCTGACTCGTTCAAAGTGTCGGTATGGATGGCCACCTGCGTGTCCGTCTTTTCGGCGACGTTCAAGCAATTGTCGATGGCTGCTGGCGTGCTGCCCCAATCCTCGTGCAGCTTGAGGCCAATGGCGCCCGCGTTGATCTGTTCATGCAAGCCATCAGGCAGGGAAACGTTGCCTTTGCCTAAAAAACCCAGGTTCATCGCAAAGGCATCGGCCGCCTGCATCATGCGCTCAATGTTCCAGGGGCCTGGCGTGCAAGTGGTGGCAAAGGTGCCCGTGGCCGGTCCCGTACCACCGCCCATCATGGTGGTCACACCGCTGGCCAACGCTTCGTCTATCTGTTGTGGCGCGATGAAGTGGATGTGGCTGTCAACGCCCCCCGCTGTGACAATCATTCCTTCACAGCTGATCACCTCGGTGCCTGGGCCAATGACGATGTCGATGCCCGGTTGGGTGTCAGGGTTTCCCGCTTTGCCAATCGCTGCGATACGGCTGCCCACCAGGCCGATGTCCGCTTTGACCACGCCCCAGTGGTCCAGGATCAGCGCATTGGTCAATACACAATCCACCGCTCCTTGGGCGCGTGTGCGCTGACTTTGCGACATACCGTCGCGTATGGTTTTTCCTCCACCAAATTTGACCTCTTCACCATAGCCACCCGCTTGCAGCGTCAAGTCTCTCTCAACTTCGATCACGAGTTCGGTGTCTGCCAGTCGCACACGATCCCCGATTGTGGGACCATACATTTCGGCATAAGCGCGTTTTCCTAGGGTGGCCATGTCAGCGTTTTCCTTGGTCGTTTTCGTCAACTTTTCCGTTTGTCAAACCCCGAAAGCCATACACCACGCGGTCACCTGCGTAATCCACCAGGGCCACAGTGCGTTGCTGGCCAGGCTCGAATCGAACAGCCGTTCCTGCCGCGATATTCAGCCGCATACCGCGTGCAGTCTGACGGTCAAAGTCCAGGCCTGCATTTGTCTCGGCAAAGTGATAGTGCGACCCGACCTGAATAGGCCGATCGCTGGTGTTCTTCACCAGCATCACCAATGTGCGTCGACCAGGGTTGAGGACATGCTCGCCATCGTCAATGAACAGTTCTCCAGGTGTCATGCTGTGCTCACTTGCGTTTGTGGATGAACCACAGGGCGGCAATCACCAGGATCACCCCCACAAAGCCCAGTGTGTCGCTGGCGTGCCAATGGGCACTGCCCGGTAGCCCATGGCCTTCGTGTGCATATGCACCCCAATGGGTCAATGCACCAGAAAGAAGAATAACGAAAAATCGGATGCTCATATGTTTCTCCTTGGCGCGATCAAACGATAGGTTGGTGCACGGTCACCAGTTTGGTGCCGTCTGGAAAAGTGGCTTCGACTTGAATGTCTGGAATCATCTCGGCTACTCCGTCCATCACATCATGGCGCGTAAGCACTGCGCGGCCATCGCTCATGAGTGTGGCCACGGTCTTGCCATCGCGGGCACCTTCCATGACCGCCGCGCTGATCAAAGCCACAGCTTCGGGATAGTTGAGTTTCAGGCCTCGGGCCTTGCGCCGTTCTGCCAGCAAAGCCGCTGTGAAGATCAGCAGTTTGTCTTTTTCGCGAGGAGTGAGTTCCATGTTGGTGCATTGTTTGTGAATATTGGTGCGCTTTAAAAGAGTGCATGCAAGGAGCATGCCTCTTGCGTCATTCGCTTTATATAGGAAGATTGACCACCGCTCTGGGTAAAGCACGATCGATTTTCAGCGTTTTGAGTATGCATGGTGCAGTGCAAAAAAGTTGGCACAGCCTTTGCAAAGAGGTCTGTGGTTGGCAAATCCGCCTGCTGTTTTCTTTCCATCCCAACTGGAGCGCTCTGATGATGCACCGTCGTGACAACCTCAAGACCCTGGCCCTGGCCGCAGCCCTTGCAACTGGCTCGCTGTCTCTCTCCTTTCAAGCCCAAGCTGCCGACACCATCAAGGTGGGTGTGCTGCACAGTCTGTCCGGCACCATGGCCATTTCCGAAACGGTTCTCAAAGACACCGTACTCATGGCCATTGACGAAATCAACGCCAAGGGTGGTGTCCTGGGCAAAAAACTTGAACCCGTGGTGGTGGACCCTGCGTCCAACTGGCCGTTGTTTGCAGAAAAAACCAAGCAGCTTCTGACGCAGGACAAGGTCTCTGTGATCTTTGGTTGCTGGACCTCGGTATCGCGCAAGTCTGTCCTTCCTGTGGTTGAGGAACTGAATGGTTTGCTGTTCTACCCCGTGCAATACGAAGGTGAAGAGCTGAGCAAAAATGTCTTCTATACCGGTGCCGCGCCCAATCAGCAGGCCATCCCGGCTGTGGACTACCTGATGAGCAAAGAGGGTGGTGCAGCCAAACGCTGGGTTCTGCTGGGGACAGACTACGTGTACCCACGCACGACCAACAAAATCCTGCGCGCTTACCTCAAGAGCAAAGGTGTGAAAGAAAGTGACATCGACGAGAAGTACACGCCGTTTGGTCACTCTGACTATCAAACCATCGTGGCAGACATCAAGAAGTTCTCTGCCGGCGGGAAGACAGCGGTCGTTTCCACCATCAACGGCGACTCCAACGTACCTTTCTACAAAGAACTCGGCAACGCAGGCTTGAAAGCCAAGGACGTGCCAGTCGTCGCTTTCTCTGTGGGTGAAGAAGAGTTGCGCGGCGTGGACACCAAGCCATTGGTCGGCCACCTGGCAGCCTGGAACTATTTCATGAGCCTCAAGAATCCGGCCAATGATGAGTTCACCAAGAAATGGGCTTCTTATGCCAAGGCAAAAAACATCGCTGGACACAAGGACAAGCCCTTGACCAACGACCCAATGGAAGCAACCTACATTGGCATCAACATGTGGAAGCAGGCTGTTGAGAAGGCCAAGTCGACCGATGTGGATGCAGTCATCCAGGCCATGGCGGGTCAGACTTTCAAGGCACCGAGCGGCATCACCAGCAAGATGGATGAGAAAAATCACCACTTGCACAAATCGGTGTTCATTGGCGAGATCAAGGCTGACGGCCAATTCAATGTGGTTTGGAAGACATCCGGCCCGGTCAAGGCCAAGCCCTGGAGCCCCTTCATCGAAGGCAACGACAAAAAGCCGGACGAGCCTGTGAAGAAATAAATCGCAATGAGTTCTGCAAGGGGTAAGCATCTGTCTTACCCCTTTTCACGAAGTGTTCTGCGACCCGCAACAGGATAAGAACGATGAGACGATGGATGACGAAATGGGCTGGTGTGCTCGGCATGATGCTGAGCGTCAATGTCCAAGCGCTGACGGCGGATGAAGCACTGGGCATGGCGATCGGTGAAAGTGATGCCCGCATTCAAGCGCTGGCCAACGCCATGGCACACGCGGATGACAAGACGCTTGCCTACTTGCAGGCGCTGGCCGACGACGCAGTCAAGGTCGCTGGTGACCGAGTGTTGTGGATCAAGGACGGCAAAGCTTTCGATTTCATCCATGGTGAAGCAGTGGAGCTGCCACCCGAGGCCGAAGATGTGATGCTCAATAACCGGTTGCGTGGTGAGATTGACACCGCCCTGGCGACCCTCAAGCTCTTCAGTTCCGATCTGGATACACGCAAGCAAGCCGCCCTGGCCTTGCTCAAGGAACCTGATCCCAACCGCAAGCCTGCGCTTGAAAAGGCCCTGGCCTCGGAAAAAGAACCGCAAGTCAATATCCTGTTGCGCCAGGCACATGCAGCAGCTCTATTGAACAGCGAAGCCGCCAATGACCGCGTCCTTGCAGCCCGAACCCTGGCGGAAAGCCGCCAGCCCGAGGTGCTTCGCCTTCTCAACCAGCAACTGTCAGCTGAAAAAGATCCGGCTGTTCAGTCGAACCTCAAGGCTGCGGTCCGACAGGTACAGGACAGCTTGCGCTGGGGCGAACGTCTCGGCCAGCTCTTCACAGGGGCCAGCCTGGGCTCGATACTGTTGCTGGTCGCGCTCGGCCTGGCCATCACCTATGGCCTGATGGGCGTGATCAATATGGCTCACGGTGAACTCATGATGATTGGCGCGTATGCCACCTATGTGGTGCAGGTGGCGTTTCGCAACTACTTACCCAGTGCGTTTGACTGGTACTTGCTGGCAGCGCTGCCGATGGCCTTTGTCACATCTGCCTTGGTCGGCGCGTTGATGGAGCGCAGCATCCTCAAGCATCTGTACGGGCGACCGCTGGAGACACTGCTGGCGACCTGGGGGATCAGCCTGATCCTGATGCAGGCTGTGCGCAGCCTGTTTGGTGCGCAAAATGTCGGCGTCGAAAATCCCGTGTGGATGAGCGGCGCAATCCAGCTCATGCCCAACCTTCACTTACCCTGGAACCGGGTGATCATCATCGGCTTTGCTGGAGCGGTGCTTCTGGGCATGGCGCTGCTGATTGCCAAAACCCGTCTGGGACTGTTCGTGCGCGGCGTCACACAAAACCGCCCCATGGCCTCGTGCATGGGCGTCAACACAGCCCGCATCGACACCTATGCTTTTGCGCTCGGCTCGGGCATTGCCGGACTGGCTGGCTGTGCGCTCAGCCAGATTGGCAACGTGGGACCTGACCTGGGACAGAACTACATCGTGGACTCTTTCATGGTGGTGGTGCTCGGCGGCGTGGGACAGCTGGCGGGCACTGTGTATGCAGCACTGGGTCTGGGCCTGGTCAACAAATTGCTCGAAGGCTGGACCGGTGCGGTTCTCGCCAAGATTGCTGTACTGGTCTTCATCATTGTGTTTATCCAGAAGCGTCCGCAGGGCATCTTTGCAATGAAAGGACGGAGCGCAGAAGCATGAACCACAAAATTCAACTCCCTGGCACGCCTCCCCTCTTCACACGGCAGGCCTGGACCGCTTTGTTGGTGTGTCTGTTGGCCATCGGCCTGTTGGCACCCGTGCTCAATCTGATCGTACCTGTGGGCAATACTTTTCATGTGAGCGACTACGTCATTGCCTTGACGGCCAAGATCATGTGCTACGCCATCTGTGCGCTGGCCATGGACTTGATCTGGGGATACACCGGCATTTTGTCCCTGGGACACGGTCTGTTCTTCGCACTGGGTGGTTATGTCATGGGCATGTATCTGATGCGCCAGATCGGTCGCGATGGTCAGTACCAGAGCGATTTGCCGGATTTCATGGTGTTTCTGGACTGGAAAGCGCTGCCGTGGCACTGGTGGCTCTCCGACAGCTTTGTGGCCACCGTGTTGTTGGTGATCCTGGTGCCCGGCGTGATTGCAGGGGTCTTCGGCTTCTTTGCCTTCCGCTCACGCATCAAGGGCGTCTATTTTTCGATCATCACACAGGCCATGACTTTTGCAGCCATGCTGCTGTTCTTCCGCAACGAGACCGGATTGGGTGGCAACAACGGCTTTACGGACTTCAAGCGGATTCTGGGTCTGCCGCTGGCAACACCGACCATGCGGATGACGCTGTTCGTGCTCACAGGCTTGACGCTGATGGGTTTCTTTGTATTGGCACGTTGGTTGGTGACCAGCAAATACGGCCGTGTGCTACAGGCCATCCGTGACGCGGAAAGCCGGGTCATGTTTTCGGGGTATTCACCACTTCCTTACAAGCTCAGCATCTGGGTCATCTCGGCCATGATGTGCGGTGTCGCTGGTGCCTTGTATGTCCCGCAGGTGGGCATCATCAACCCAGGAGAAATGAGCGCTGCGAACTCCATCGAGATCGCCGTCTGGGCGGCGGTAGGTGGCAGAGCCTCACTGGTGGGCCCCATCGTTGGCGCCTTCCTCGTCAACGGCGCCAAGAGCTGGCTCACGGTGACCGCCCCCGAATTCTGGCTTTACTTTCTCGGAGCTTTGTTCATCGTTGTGACGCTGTACTTACCTCAAGGTGTTATCGGCCTCCTTGACAAACTCAAGCGCAAGGAAGGTACGCTATGACGCCTGATCTCATGAACCAAGGCGCCGAAAGAATCCAGCGTCACGCCGAACTTCTGGCCAGTGCCGACGCATCAGGAGGGCGTGGTGTGGGCCATGGTCGCGTATTGCACAACCGCAACGAAGTGGACGTCAGTCACGGACGCATTCTGTATCTGGAAGATGTGAGCGTGAGTTTTGATGGCTTCAAGGCCATCAACAAACTGTCGTTGGACATTGCCCCCGGGGAATTGCGCTGCATCATCGGGCCCAACGGCGCTGGCAAGACGACGATGATGGACATCATCACCGGGAAGACGCGACCCGATGAAGGCACGGTGTATTTCGGCAGCACCATCGATTTGCTGCGTCACAACGAGCCAGAGATCGCCCAACTGGGCATTGGCCGCAAGTTCCAGAAACCCACGGTATTTGAACAACTGACGGTATTCGAGAACCTGGAGCTCGCCCTCAAGACCAATAAAGGGGTAAAGGCGTCCATGCTCTTCAAACTCGATTCTGTCCAGAGCGATCGCCTGGCCGATGTGCTGCACACCATCCATCTGGCTGAACAGGTCAGCACGCAGGCTGGGGTGCTCAGCCATGGTCAAAAGCAATGGCTGGAGATCGGCATGCTGCTCATGCAAGACCCCAAGTTGCTGCTGCTCGATGAACCCGTGGCTGGCATGACCGACCATGAAACCGAGCGCACGGCCGAACTCTTCCTCAGCCTCAAGGGCAAGCACTCACTGATGGTTGTAGAGCACGACATGAGCTTCATACGCACCATCTCCGATATCGTCACAGTGCTGTGTGACGGTTCGGTGCTGGCCCAAGGTACGCTTGATCAGGTGCAAGCCGACGAGCGGGTGATCGAGGTTTATCTGGGCCGCTGAAAGACATTCCCATGCTAGAAGTCAAAAATATTCACCAGTACTATGGCGGCTCACACATCCTGCGCGACGTGAGTCTGTCCGCAACCACTGGTCGTGTGACCGTGCTGCTGGGTCGCAACGGCGTGGGTAAAACCACGCTGCTCAAAAGCCTGATGGGTCTGGTGCCGATCAAGACCGGGAGCGTCACATTGGCAGGCCAGGATATTTCCAAGAGCAAACCGTACGAGCGCGCTGCCGCCGGTATTGGCTATGTGCCGCAGGGCCGTGAAATTTTTGGCCGCCTATCGGTCGAAGACAATCTGCGCATGGGACTGGCCACGCAACCAGGCAACATGCCCATCCCCGCCGAGTTGTTTCAGCTGTTCCCGGTTCTCAGCCAAATGAGGAACCGCCGGGGCGGTGACCTGTCTGGTGGTCAGCAGCAGCAACTGGCCATCGCACGGGCATTGGCAGCCAAGCCCCGCTTGCTGATCCTGGATGAACCGACAGAAGGTATCCAGCCGAGCATCATCAAGGACATCGGTCGCGTGATCCGCAAACTTGCCAATGAAGGCATGCAAGGCCAGCGCATGGCCATTTTGCTTTGCGAACAGTACTATGACTTTGCAGAAGAACTGGCCGACGAATACATTGTGATGGAGCGCGGCGAGGTGATTGCCAGCGGCCCAGGCAGTGAGATGAAGCGCAAGAATATCCAGCAGTTGGTGGCCATCTGATCACAGATTCCAAAGTCTTGGCACGGTTCCTGGCAATCCCCACATGTGCTCTCGCCAGGCGGCCCATGCGGGGCGCATCAGATGCATGACAGGTTCAACCACCGGAGCCAGCACACGCAATACGATGACCTGCGGATGCGGCTGGGTCGCGCCTGCCAGCAGGCGCAGAGGGCTTTTTTCAATGGCTGTTCGTGCCGCCTCCAACGCGGCTTCGGCGCGCTCTGGTGAGATGGCGCTGCCTGCGGCAAATACCAAGGTCGCCATGCACCGCTGACCAGCCAGGCCGAGCGCACCGTTCATGAGGCGTTCGTCCTCTGCCTCGACCATACCGCGCTCAAGCCAAATGGGGCCGCTTGTGCCCGGAATTTCCAGATGCTGCTGGAAGCGTCCCTTCACAAAGGGCTGTCGCGCATGTGGTAGCCCCAGTGCGGTGATGTCCCAGACCATGATTTCAGCTGTGGGTGCCAGTTCAAAGCGCGCCAGGTTCAGCGCATCGCAACCACTGTAGGCCAGCGCTTCGAGCGGAAACCACTCGAGACGCGCACCGTCTTCGATGCGGGCATGCACCTGCTGGGTGGCCAGACCCGCTTCGCTTCTGTAAAACCGCGTGGCTCCAGGTGTGGTGACCAGTGCGTGCGAGCCAGAGGCCACAGTGACATGCATGTCAAGGGTGTCGCCCCCCACCAGCCCACTGGGAGGATGAACCAGCACGTTGTGGCAGACGCTGTCACCTTCAGGGTAGAGGCTTTGCAGAATGCGCAAAGGCCCGTCATGTGAAAACCGCACAACAGTCCGGCCAGCCACTAGCTGATAGTCAAGATTCAGGCGAGCGATCCAACTCATAAACAAAGGGTCATGGGGTCATGATGCGTTGAAAAAGAGCCCTAGGGGAAGGGGCCATATTGATATCACTTGAGACGGGTGCGCGAAAGTACATGAATTTTTCCGCATGGGCCAGCAGCTTTCAGAAACGCATTCTTGCGGTTGCCCTGAGGGTCCGCGGCTCAGCTGGATGAACAAGCAAGCCCTGCAAGCCAGCAGCTGGCTCCCCCGCTACTCTGGATAAATAATGGTAGCTGATGTCATTGTTTTTACGATCTGCCAGATTCAGAACATCCAATGTCATGTCCAGATCATTCGATATTTTTCGACTGACCCGCAGGTTAAAGGAGACGCTGCTGCTTGATCGAACGGAATTGGCCTCTGTCAATGGCGCTGAACCGATGTAACGAACACCCAGAGCACCCGACCACCATCCCAAACGGTGCGCTGTGAAAGTCAGATTTGCAACTTTCTGTACAGCGTTCGCAATGGCATTTCCGCTGGCGTCATTGTCCACATACCTGGGATGAGTCCATGCAAAATGGGCATCCATCATGAAGTGCGCGCTGGGCGTCCAACGTTGACTCCACTCCGCGCCATAGCGTTGGCTGGGTCGTCCAGCTTCAGTATTGCCAGAATCGCCAACGTACACCAGTTCCGAATCGAAATCGAGTCGCCAGAGGGTGAGCGTGGTTTGCAGCTCAGGCATCAGTTGCGACCGTAGCCCCAGCTCTTGCCCGCGCGAACCCACCAGGCCTGATACGGAATCCAGGGCCTGCCCCGTCCTGGGATCCACTTTGATCGTGGTGCCTCGCGCGTCGTTGCTGTGAAAGCCCCGGCCTGAATTGAGGAAAAATTCCGTCTGATGCCATGGCCCCAGGATCACTGAGAGCTTAGGAGAAACTTTGACCGCCTTTGCGTATCCCGAATTCAAAGCTTGTGAATGGCTTGTCACATGGGCACTGAACTGATCGACTCGCAAGCCGGCAAGGGTTCTCAACCATGGATTCCAGCCTGTTTCGTTTTCACCATAGAGCCCCACCAGGGCTTGATGCACATCATCATCGCGAACGGTCGCTTGAATATCTCTGGCCAGGGTGTCGTACAAACCCAAACGAATGCGATCCTGGCGCACCTGTAGACCCAAGGTGTTCTGCAGGCTTTTCCCATCGCCGAATTCAGTCACCCAGGATCTACGGGCTTTCCCCCCCCACACACCTCTGTTGTCAACTTGTCCAAACTGATCGCTGGTTCTGTTCAGTGTGTATGTGAAGTTGGAGAATAAATCCAGCTTGTATTGGATGACGTACCAATCAACTTTCGTCACCTCCTGGTCTGAGGCCTGATGCCACTGACCAGACAGACTGGTGCGATGGGTCGTGGCACCATCGGTTGGATCCAGTGAATCGAATCGGCTGAACGGCTGACCTTGGTATACGCCCGCATCGATGAGGCGCTGGGGCACTTGATCGGTCGAATTCCAGCTTGCGGAATAGCTTGAAAAACTGGTAGACCACCCACCTCTTGGACTTCCACCACTGAGGATGAACTGGACATTGGTTTTACGAAAACCCTCGGGCACAACCCACGGTCCGTTGTTGTGAAGACGTTCAACCGCCGTCAACAGGGTGACGCCTTCTTTGACCTCCCTGGATTCTGCGGCCACACCTCTTGCATACCCTCGCGGCCCGATCGATAGATCCGCAAAAGGCCTGTCGAGCCTGCTGCGATAGACAAAGTTGGCTGTGCCAGCAGAGGAAAAATCTCCTTCAGATGCAAAGTAAGGCCCCTTACGGTATTCGACACGTTGCACAATTTCAGGGATCAAAAAGTTCAGATCGCTGTACCCATGCCCATGAGCGTGGGTGGGCATGTTGACGGGAACGCCATTGACGGAGGTCGCGAAATCGGTACCGTGGTCAAGGTTCATACCCCGCAGGAAATATTGATTGGCCTTGCCATCACCCGAATGCTGGGTGACCACCATCCCCGGGATGTATTCAAGAACATCGGCAGGTCGCACAATGATGCGATTGCGCTGCAACTCAGGCCCCACCACGCCCTGGCTGGCCGCATCGCTGGTACCGATGGAGTTGTCATAGCGCTCAGTGATCACAATTGGTGCCAATTCATGCCCAAAAGCAGAAACTGCGCACCAAATCAGTGACACATGGCAACATAAGAACAAGAAACGGGCATGCATGCACCGAATTTGCAAGTGTCAGGCCAGGCTGGTCAACGAGAGTGGCTCGGGTTGGTCCTCAGACACGCGCACCCGCATTAGCGCTGGCCCTGCCCCCTCAACGGCCCCAGCAACTCCCCCAACCCGTTGTGGTCAATTTCACGCATCAGTGCGAGCAGGCGACCGAGTTCGCCTTTGGGAAAACCTTCGCGCGCAAACCAGTGCAAATAATGGCCTGGCAAGTCGGCCAGCAGCGTTCCTTTGTGCTTGCCAAATGGCATGGTCATGGTGACCAGTTTCTGTAAGTCTTCGGGATTCATGGTGTTCGCATCCTAGCAAGCATGACAGGCAACACCGTGCAGCCTGCAGTACCATGCGGCACCACAACGAAGGAGAGACCCATGTTCAGTCACGTCATGCTCGGCGTCAACGACCTTCAAGCATCCAGAAAGTTTTACGACGCTCTCTTGGGCACATTGGGCATCGGCCCGGGCGTCGCCAACAAGAACCGCTATTTCTACCGCAGCCCAAGCGGCACTTTTGCCATCACCACACCCATCAACGGACAGCCTGCCACGCACGGCAATGGCAGTACCCTGGGCTTTTCGGTGAAGTCCACCGAACAAGCCGATGCCTTTCATGCGGCCGGCGTGGCCCATGGCGGCACCACTTGCGAAGACCCGCCGGGTTACCGCGAAGGGGCGGCCGGCAAGATCTATCTGGCTTACCTGCGCGATCCAGATGGCAACAAGCTATGTGCACTCTACCGCCCGAGCTGAACGCGCCTCAGCATCAACATTTGCCGCAGACGCGTCGTGCGGCCTTGATTTCTCAAATGAAAATCATTTTCATTTAGAATGACGAGGCCAGCCCACTTTGCGCCATGAAAACCATCACGACCGCGCGCCACCTGGATCACCTCTCCAGTGGCGAAGGTGTTGCGCAAGGCTTGCTGGGGCGGCCCCCTGCATGTTCGGGTGGGTACCACCGAAATCATTTTGCGCCGACAGGAAGCCGCCAAGATCGGCGTGAGCCCACGCGCATGAAACGGGTGGCGCTCCTGGGCATGCCCAGCATCTACGATTTGAACCGCTACTCAGACGATGAAAAGGTGGTCACCCGCTTTTTGGAGCAAACGCGACCGGATCTGGTGCTGTTCGTGATGAACGCCACGCAACTGGATCGACAACCCGCTGGGCATCAACCCACAGCTGACCATCGCCCTGCTGTTTGCGCTGATTTACACACCCTGTCTTTCAGCGATTGCCACGATCAGGACCGAGTCCAAAAACAATGTCTTCACGGCGGTGTGCGTGGCATGGCCGCTCGTGCTGGCCTGGCTGATCAGCTTTGTGTTTTATCAACTGTTCCGCTGAGGGTCACGGCAAGGCTTCCTTGGGCAAAATCAGGGGCGGTTGCTTGGGCACCGTGAACTCCGGTTTGAAAGGCACGGGCACCACCACGGCGGGCACGGGTGCCGGCGGCGGTACCACACGCGGCGTGGCCACAGGCTGCCGAAAGCCCGTGCTGCTGAAGACTTCGGCCGTGGTCACCGGCTCACGGCCTTTGGCTTCGTAGAACTGCGCCATCAATTCGGGATTGCTGGCAATCTTGGCCTCCAGAATGCCGTCAATGATGCCCATCACCTCCGGGCTGTCCGCCGCACCCAGCCAGGCCGGGCGGTTGTTTTTCATCGCATCGAGTTGCTGCTTGGTGCAACTGCTTCCAAACTTGCGCAGCCACGCTTCCACCCGCTCCACACGCTGCAGCACGTCATGGGTCTTCAAGGCCATGGTTCGGAACTCGGCCACCAGACATCCCTTCTTGTCCGAATCACTTTGAGCCTGAGCCAAGCCAAGCCAGCTCAAAGCCAAGGCCAGCAGGGCGCGAACGAAGGGACGTGGGGTGTACATGCGATGTTTCAATAAAGGCTGACCTTGCATGATCGTCATGAGACAGCGTTTCTTGAGATGCACAAAAAAAAGGAGCTCCTCACGGAGCTCCTTGCAGAGGGGCAACGGTTCGCTCAAGCCACCTGATAGCTGTCGATCTGGTCGAAGTTCATGTACTTGTAGATCTTGTCGCCATTGGCGTTGATCACACCGATGTCAGCCATGTACTCTTCCTTGGAGGGAATCTTGCCCAGGCGTGAGCAGATGGCCGCCAATTCGGCGGAACCAAGGTACACGTTGGTGTTCTTGCCCAGACGGTTGGGGAAATTGCGTGTGCTGGTGGACATGACCGTGGCACCTTCACGCACCTGGGCCTGGTTGCCCATGCACAGCGAGCAGCCAGGCATTTCGGTGCGTGCACCCGCCATGCCGAAGACGCCATAGTGGCCTTCCTCGGTCAGTTGCTTGGCATCCATCTTGGTCGGTGGGGCCACCCACAACTTCACGGGGATGTCACGTTTGCCTTCGAGTAGCTTGGAAGCCGCACGGAAGTGACCAATGTTGGTCATGCAGGAACCGATGAACACTTCATCGATCTTGGCGCCAGCCACATCCGACAGGGTCTTGACATCATCAGGATCGTTGGGGCAAGCGACGATCGGCTCGTGGATGTCGGCCAGATCGATGTCAATCACGGCGGCGTACTCGGCGTCGGCGTCTCCCTTGAGCAATTGCGGGTTCTTCAGCCAGGCTTCCTGGGCATCGATGCGACGCTGCAGGGTGCGGGCATCAGCGTAACCTTCGGCAATCATCCACTTCATCAGCGTGATGTTGCTGTGAATGTATTCGATGATCGGCTCTTTGTTCAGATGCACCGTGCAACCAGCGGCCGAACGTTCGGCTGAAGCATCGGACAGTTCAAAGGCTTGCTCGACTTTCAGATCGGGCAGGCCTTCGATTTCCAGAATGCGACCGGAGAAAATGTTCTTCTTGCCTTTTTTCTCGACCGTCAGCAAGCCTTGCTTGATGGCGTACAAGGGGATGGCATTCACCAGGTCACGCAGGGTGACGCCAGGCTGCATCTTGCCCTTGAAGCGAACCAGCACCGACTCGGGCATGTCCAGCGGCATGACACCGGTCGCGGCGGCAAACGCCACCAGGCCCGAACCCGCAGGGAAACTGATACCGATGGGGAAACGGGTGTGGCTGTCGCCGCCGGTGCCCACGGTGTCTGGCAACAGGAAACGGTTGAGCCAGCTGTGAATCACGCCATCGCCCGGACGCAGCGCAATGCCGCCTCGGTTGCTGATGAAATCAGGCAGCTCGTGATGCATCTTCACATCGACGGGCTTGGGATAGGCCGCCGTGTGGCAGAACGACTGCATGACCAGATCGGCGCTGAAGCCCAGGCAAGCCAGGTCTTTCAACTCGTCGCGGGTCATCGGGCCCGTGGTGTCTTGCGAGCCGACCGAGGTCATCTTGGGTTCGCAGTAGGTGCCAGGGCGAATGCCCTTGCCTTCCGGCAAACCGCAGGCACGTCCCACCATCTTCTGTGCCAGGCTGAAACCCTTGCCGCTGTCGGCGGGGTCCATGGGCAGACGGAACAGGGTGGAAGGCGCGAGGCCCAGGGCCTCTCGGGCCTTGCCCGTCAGGCCGCGACCGATGATCAGGGGAATGCGGCCACCAGCACGCACCTCGTCAAACAGCACGTCACTCTTGACCTTGAATTCGGCGATCACTTTGCCGTCTTTCAGGGCCTTGCCTTCATAGGGACGCAACTCAATGACGTCGCCCATGCTCATCTGGTTCACATCGAGCTCAATGGGCAATGCGCCGGCATCTTCCATGGTGTTGTAGAAAATGGGCGCAATCTTGGTACCCAGGCAGACGCCGCCAAAACGCTTGTTCGGCACGAAAGGAATGTCTTCGCCGGTGAACCACAGCACGCTGTTGGTGGCTGATTTGCGGCTGGAGCCCGTACCCACCACGTCGCCCACATAGGCCACCAGGTTGCCACGTGCGCGCAGGTCTTCGATGAATTTCACCGGACCGCGCTTACCGTCTTCTTCAGGGGTGATGCCATCGCGCTTGTTTTTGAGCATGGCCAGCGCATGCAGGGGGATGTCGGGGCGACTCCAGGCATCGGGTGCAGGCGACAGGTCGTCGGTGTTGGTCTCGCCGGTGACCTTGAACACGGTCAGGGTGATGCTCTTGGGCACTTCAGGGCGGCTGGTGAACCACTCGGCGTCGGCCCAGGACTGCAACACAGCCTTGGCATTGGCATTGCCTTTGTCGGCCTTGGTCTTGACGTCGTGGAACTGGTCGAACATCAGCAGCGTTTTCTTCAAGGCATCGGCTGCCACAGCGCCCACCTGTGCATCGTCGAGCAAGTCGATCAATGGCGTCAGGTTGTAACCGCCCAGCATGGTGCCGAGCAGTTCGGTGGCTTTCTCACGGCTGATGAGCGCGCACTTTTCGCTGCCATGCGCCACTGCCGCCAGGTAGGAAGCTTTGACTTTGGCCGCATCGTCGACACCGGCAGGCACACGGTGCGTGATGAGGTCCACCAGGGTGGCCTCTTCGCCCTTGGGCGGGCTCTTGAGCAACTCGATGAGTTCAGCGGTTTGCTGAGCCGACAAGGGCAGAGGCGGGATACCGAGCGCGGCACGCTCGGCCACATGGTCACGGTAAGCTTTCAACATGGTGAACACTCCTGTAAAGAAAATCAATTTTTCGCGACGTCCCGACCACCATCCAGCAGGTTGATGGGAGGGGCAAGTTTCATGGCTTCGGCCACGGCGAGCTGAGCGGGACTCTGGCATTCATCGGCCAGGCGCTGGCCCAGCTTGCTGCTCATCAGCATGGACTTGTTGGACAACTGAATCCAGAAAGCCCCCCCCTGCATGTCTTCCAGCCGGATCGCGCCAGTGCTGGAAATCACGGGGGTCAAATGGAAACGATGCTGCTGGATCGCCATATGGAAACGCCCAGGCGACAGCGGATCGGCGGTGAGCAACACTTTTTGCCCCATCTCGCAGGGAATGGTGCCCAGGTGCACCTGTTCGGAGATGGCCATCAGATCGGCTTCCAGCGGAGGCTGCGGCGGGACTTCTTTGTGCGCCACGACCTTGTGCGCAGCTGATTTTGCGGCAGGCTTGGCAGCGACCTTGGGTGCCGGTTTGGCCTTGGGCTTGGCCGCCTCGGCACTGCCCCCTTGCGCTTGCGCCCACAAGGACGTCAGGGCCAGCGACAAAAACAGGATCAAAGTACGCATGTGATTCTCCTTGGTGTCATGCGAAGAATTCTCGCACTTCGGCCGGCAAAACGCGACCTGTGTCATAAGCGCGTTGCAGCACCTGCCAGAAAAAGCGGTAGCTGGCACGGTCATGCAGTTGGCCGGCGTGACTGATGGGGGCCCAATCGGCTTTCACAGCAGCCAGCAGAATTTCACTGGCCAGTTCGATTTCATGGGCCTGCGGGGCCAAGGCTTCCAGAATGGGGCGGATCTGTGCCGGGTGAATACTCCACATCCGGGTGAAGCCAAATTCGCGCGCAGCACGGCGCGCCGCCTGCATCATGGCCTGGGTGTCACTGAACTCGGTGACGACGCAATGCGAAGGCACTTTGCCATGCGCATGACAGGCGCTGGCAATCGCCAGCTTGGCGCGCACCACCAGGGGGTGCGTGAACTGCCCTTGCACGCCCAGCCCTTCCGAAGGGATGGCACCGCCATGGGCGGACACAAAATCCATGAGGCCAAAGCTCAGGGACTGCACACGAGGATGGGCGGCGATGTCAAAAGCGCGGTGAACCGCCGCCGGAGATTCAATCAGCACTTGCAAGGGCAGGTGCGCAGCGCCGGCTTGCACCAGGGCTTGCTCGGCGCGCTGCACATCGGCCACCGACTCCACTTTGGGAATCATCAGGTGTGTCAGGCGGTGGCCCGCGCGCGAAGCGATGCAAGCCACATCGGCCTCGAACGCGGGATGGTCCACCGGATGCACCCGCACGCCCACACGGGCCTGAGGTGCTGCGGCCAGCGCCAACTCGGACACCAGCACCGCATGCTCGGCTTCGCCACCGACCGGAGCGCCATCTTCGCAATCGAGGGTCACGTCAAAAACGCACGCCCCGAACTCCTGGGTCATCTCGGCCTGCAGTTGCAGGCTTTTGCGCATCCGCACTTCCACACCACTGTAGTGATCGCAGACGGGCAGGTGCACGGCACCCGCCTGGGCGCCTAGCAGGACATCACGCGGATGGGTCATTGGTCAGCGGGAAGCGATCAGAGCAAATGGGCGACGCCGGCTTGCTCGTCCTGCAACTCTTTCAGGGTCTTGTTGATGCAAGACTGGCTGAACTCGTCGATGGCCAGGCCCTCGATCACTTTGTACTCGCCGTTCTGGCAGGTCACAGGGAAGCCGAACATGGTGTCCTTGGGAATGCCGTACCAGCCATCCGACGGAATACCCATGGTGACCCACTTGCCATGGGTGCCCAGCGCCCAGTCACGCATGTGGTCGATGGCAGCATTGGCCGCCGAAGCAGCAGAGGACAGGCCACGCGCTTCAATGATGGCAGCGCCGCGCTTGCCCACGGTGGGCAGGAACACCGTTTCGTTCCACACCTGGTCGTTGATCATGTCCTTGACGGACTGACCACCGATGGTGGCAAAGCGGTAGTCGGCGTACATCGTGGGCGAATGGTTGCCCCACACGCACAGTTTTTCGATGTCGGCCACGGCCTTGCCCGTTTTCGCAGCAATCTGGCTGGCGGCGCGGTTGTGGTCCAGGCGCAGCATGGCGGTGAAGTTGCCGCGCTTGAGGTCAGGCGCACTCTTCATGGCGATGTAGGCATTGGTGTTGGCGGGATTGCCCACCACCAGCACCTTGACGTTGCGGCTGGCGACAGCGTTCAGGGCCTTGCCCTGGGCCGTGAAAATCTGGGCATTGGCGGCCAGCAGGTCTGCACGCTCCATACCGGGGCCACGGGGACGGGCACCGACCAGCAGGGCGTAGTCGGTGTCTTTGAAAGCGGTGTTGGCGTCGCTGTGGGCTTCCATGCCGGCCAGCAGGGGGAACGCGCAATCTTCGAGCTCCATCATCACGCCCTTGAGGGCTTTCTGGGCTTTCTCATCGGGAATTTCCAGCAATTGCAGGATGACCGGCTGGTCCTTGCCCAGCATTTCGCCCGAAGCGATGCGGAACAGCAGTGCATAACCGATTTGACCCGCAGCACCGGTGACGGCCACGCGAACAGGCTTTTTGCTCATGAGAAAACTCCAAAAGTAATGAAAGAATGGGGCGAATATCGACAAGTGTACCCTCGAAAACCCTGAGATGCACTGTCTTATGTCTTATAGAAGATATGATCGCGTGTTGACAACGACCTGACACGCCCATGCCCGCCCCTCATTCGCCCTTTCCCGACAGCCCCAGTCTCACGGGCGAAGTCGGCCTGACCACGGGCTCGGTGCCGGCGTTCAGTCCCTTGTACCAGCAGATCAAGGGGCTGATCCTGCAAAGCCTGGAGAGTGGCGAATGGCGTCCAGGTGAAGCCATCCCCAGCGAAATGGACCTGGCGGCACGCTACCGCGTCAGCCAGGGCACAGTGCGCAAAGCCATTGACGAATTGGCCGCCGACAACCTGGTGGTGCGCCGCCAGGGCAAAGGTACGTTTGTGGCCACTCACGCGGAACAGCAAGTCCAGTACCGCTTCCTGAAGCTGGTACCCGACCAGGGTGGCGCACAACAGGAAGGCCCGGCTGAGCGCACCATTGTGGAATGCAAGCGCCTGCGCGCCCACTCCGATGTGGCCCGCGCCCTGGGCTTGCGCAGCGGCGACCCGGTGCTGCAGGTGCGTCGGGTGCTGTCTTTTTCCGGAATCCCGACCATTTTGGAAGACCTTTGGTTGCCGGGCACACCGTTTCGCGGCCTGACCGCCGAGCGCATGCGCGACCACCGTGGCGCCACCTATGCGCTCTACGAAACCGAGTTCGGGGTGCGCATGCTGCGTGCGGAAGAGCAAATTCGTGCCGTGCTGCCCGATGCCGAGCAGGGGCGGTTGCTGGGCGTCACTTCGGGGACGCCTTTGCTCAGCGTCGAGCGGGTGGCGTTCACCTACAACGACACGCCCATGGAATTGCGCCGCGCACTGTACCGGACGGACGCACACCATTACAAAAACACGCTGAACTAAGGTTTCATGAAACCCTCATGTCAGTTTGTCAGGTTGAAATAGAATTTCGAGTTGTTCGTCTATCGACGACACTCCCGGTGTTCCCTCAAAGAAAGTTCCATCCATGACCGAACTCACCAAGAAGCGGCCTGAATTCCGCAATATCAATGCCCTGTCGGACTTACCGAGCTATCGGTTACCGGCTGCGGGCATCGTCTCCATCCTGCACCGCATCAGCGGAGCGCTGATGTTCCTGCTGCTGCCCTTCATCATCTGGATGTTCGACACCTCGGTGTCCTCCGAAATTTCCTTCGCCAAATTCAAGGCAGCCTTCAATGTCGGCCTGGGCTTTGCACCAGGCTGGCTCATCAAACTGGTGGCCCTGGCCCTGATCTGGGCCTATCTGCACCACCTGATCGCCGGCATGCGCCACGTTTACATGGACGTTCACCATGCCGTGAGCAAAGAGTTCGGCAAATCCTCGGCCCTCTTCACCCTGGCCCTGAGCGTGGGCTTGACGGTCATCCTGGCCGCCAAGCTGTTTGGCCTGTACTGATTTCTGGGAGCAACAACATGTCCGTGAATTACGGTTCCAAGCGCATCGTCGTGGGTGCGCACTATGGTCTGCGCGACTGGCTGGCCCAACGCGTCACCGGCGTCCTGATGGCGCTGTTCACCTTTGCTTTGCTGGCCCAGGTGCTGTTGACCAGCGGGGATATCGGCTACGACAAGTGGGCCGGCATCTTCAGCGCCCAGTGGATGAAAGCCCTGACCTTCGCCCTGATCATCGGCCTCATCTACCACGTGTGGATTGGCATGCGCGACATCTGGATGGACTACATCAAGCCCGTGGGTGCCCGTCTCGTTCTGCAAATTTTCACCATCGTCTGGCTTGTGGCCTGTGCCGGCTGGGCGATTCAGGTCCTCTGGAGGCTCTAAGTCATGACAAGCAAAAGTTCCATCGCCCGTCGCAAGTTTGACGTGGTCATCGTCGGCGCCGGCGGCTCCGGCATGCGCGCGTCGCTGCAACTGGCCCGCGCTGGCCTGAACGTTGCCGTGCTCTCCAAAGTGTTCCCCACCCGCTCCCACACCGTGGCAGCGCAGGGTGGCATCGGCGCCTCCCTGGGCAACATGTCCGAAGACAACTGGCACTATCACTTTTACGACACGGTCAAAGGCTCCGACTGGCTCGGCGACCAGGACGCCATTGAATTTATGTGCCGCGAAGCCCCCAAGGTGGTGTACGACCTGG
>JACCDX010276711.1_pt1 | contig 77880 bp, 54 predicted proteins | sample 7449681 | NCBI WGS metagenome assembly JACCDX01 (sample SAMN15323450, study PRJNA562643) | freshwater metagenome | isolation source: river surface water | place: USA:Blue River Watershed | collected 2017-08-18 | reverse complement strand
TTCCATTCATTTATTTCTAAATATTCTGGAGTAAGTTCACATAAACAACCAAGACTATAACCACGGATAGTTGTAGAGTCTTCAGGACCATACACTCTCTGTGAGCTAGAACTTGTTTTGTGAAAGTGATTTATAAGACAGTTTGTCTTGAGTCTCATTAGAGCAGTGCGGGCTGGTACTACACCACCTGCACCAGGGATTTTGTCTCCATGTTCTATAAGGAAGTCTCCAAAGACAACCTTAGATCTAAATGGAATATACTGTACACCATATTCAGCTACATGTAGAAGTACATCTAGTCTAAATTCATCCATGTCTAATAGTTCTGAGGCCTTAACTCTAAGGTATCTCTCAAATCTATTTTCATGGTTGCCAGGGATAAAGTAAATAGGAATACCAGGAAATCTAGATCTACAGTAATCTAAGAATTGTCTACCTGCTTCAAGTTCTTGCTTGAAGTGAACCATTCTTGGGTCTTTCTCATGGAAAGAGAGTTGGTAGAAATCTAACATGTCACCGTTGATAAACAGGGACTCTATGTTTTGTTTCTCCATCTCATCAAATGCTGCTTCTATAGCATCATTATCTTGGTATGGTATATGAAGGTCACCAATAACTCCTACTGAGTTGCAACCTGATGGGAATATAAAAGTGTCACGCTTAGTTGCATAAGACTCTGGTAGGAATTTTTCTTTCATATTTATTTCAACTTTAAGTTCTTTTTGAAATTTTCTATCATACAAATGCTTTCTGTGTTCCTTGCCGTATTGACCTCTATAGTATCTTACTTTACCATAGACAGACTCAAAGGAACTAAGAGCAGGATTTTCAGAATAGATTTTTTTAGCTAAAGTTTTTGAGGGAGCTTCTGGGAATCTTTCTAGGTAATTAAGTACTATATCAGTATCTTTACTTCTGTGACTTTTATTTCCGGGAATTCTTTCCATATCTATTAATAATATACAAAAAAATCAGCTTATGTTTACTACTAAATTAGTTAAACGCGGAGGTAAGTTAGTTTATCCTGATGATAAATCAAAATTAAATTTTCAAATTTTTATTGATAAACTAGCTGATGGACAGCAAGTTGAGGTCTTTATGGGCCTTGTGTCTGATAATGCCTCATTAGCTCAGATTGCTAAAGTGCATGCATGCATACGTACACTAGCACAGGAATCTGGCTATACTTTTGATGAAATGAAAAGGATTATTAAGACCCATGCTGGTCTTTGTTATGATGCAGGAGATGCAGAGATTTGTAAGTCTTTTGCTGATTGCAGTAAAATGGAATTAGCTCTAGCAATAGAGTCTTGTGTAGAAATAGGTAGAGATTTTAATCTTAATCTAGCTTAATAGGTTTTTCAGAAGGATCATTAACTTCTTTTTCTTCATATAAACCTTGTGCAGATGCTTGAGTTTCAATTTCTGCTAAAAGTAAAATTACAGTGTATAAAGATCTTTGATTTTCATCTAAATCTTTATATTCTTTAGTCATAAGATCTTTAAAATAAAGTTCTTTGTCTTCTGCAGTAACATTAGCAAACAATTGTAAAGATAGACCCTTTACCATTAAATAATAAGATTTATTTACTTTGATGTTAATTACAGCATCATCTTTTATTTCTTTTATTGTAGCCATTATATTATACTTTTTTAACAAATATACATGATTATGAGTAATATATTAGACATTGCTGATTATAAACAAAAAATATTTAACAAACTTGAACCTAGTGGATGGGGTAGAGTTCTTAAACCTTTTATATTTAGTTTAGAATTTGAAAAGATTCTTACTGATTTATACAATCTATCAAGTGATGGTAAAAGGTTTACTCCAGTTCTTAAAGATGTATTTAGAGCATTTGAGGAGTGTCCCTATGATGAACTTAAAGTAATTATAGTTGGACAAGACCCTTATCCTACATTAGGTGTAGCAGATGGTATTGCATTTAGTTGTGGTAAGTCTGAAAGAGAACAGCCTTCATTAAGATTTATTCATGATGAGGTTGAGAAATTATACCCGGACGGGTATGAAAGACCCTTAGATCTATCAAAATGGTCCCGACAGGGTATACTTATGCTTAATACAGCTCTTACAACTGAAGTTGGTAAGATAGGTAAACATTATGAAATATGGGCTCCATTTGTAGCCTATGTATTTGATTACCTCAAGAACTTTCATCCTGGATTAGTTTATGTATACATGGGTAAAAAATCTCAGGAATGGGCAGACATGTGTGGTGAAAATTGTACTAAATTTATGGTCTCACATCCTGCAAGTGCTGCTTACAATGGTAGCAAATGGGATTCTAAAGGTGTCTTTGGAGAAGTCAGAGATACTGTACAGCATTTGTATAACTATAAAATCATCTGGTAATGGAAGAAATCTTTTTTAAGATAACCAAAATGGGTTTAACACCTAATGCTTTTTATGTATTGTATTGTATACATAGTAACATTACGCCAGATAAATCTGTGAATGGTTCTCTTGAAGTTGCAAAATTAATTTCAGGTAATTACCTTACAGAATCCTTGGAATTGTCAGGTAATAGCCTTAAATTTATATCTGAAATTGAAGGATACTTCAAGAAATCTAAGAAGAAAACTTCTAAGACTTTGATGGGTGATGACTTTCAAGACAATCTTAAAGCTTATAATGAACTCTTTCCTAAAGGTAAATTACCAAGTGGTGTGCCGGCAAGAGTAAACATTAAAGGTTTAGAGAATGCATTTAGATGGTTCTTTGAGAATTTTAGTTATTCTTGGGAAACAGTACTAAAAGCAACAGAGAAATATGTAGATGAATATTCTATGAATAGATACAACTACATGCGTAACTCTCAATACTTTGTTAGGAAACAGAATACAGATAAAACCTGGGATTCTACTCTGGCAACTTATTGTGATATGATTGAAGCAGATGATTATGAAGAACCAAACTATTTTAAAGAAAACATTGTATGATTAAAACTAAATTATTCTTTGTTGCATTAACAGGAAGTCTTGTTTCCTGGCTGTTAGTTCATACTCTTCTTGTAGAGATGAATTTTGTGCAGTTTTTAGCAATAGAGTTTATAGTGGGTTTATCTCACTACATCTATAATGATGTAAAAAGTAAGTTAACAACATAATCCAATTGTATGGCAGAATTATTTAACGGTGCCCGGGCTCTGAAGCCTGTGAGTGAAAGAGATGCTCTTAGAAAAGCCCTTATGAAAATGAAGGCAAGAAGATCTGGTGAGCTAAAATCACTTAAAAGTTCATGGCCCAAATTTAATGATGCCTTCTGTGATGGATTGGAATGGAGAACTATCACCGTAGTAGGTGCTAGACCTGGCACAGGTAAAACTTTATTTATGGAGCAGTTAATCTCTGATATTATTGAAGAGAATCAGGATCATAAATTTAGAGTACTTAAGTTCCAGTTTGAAATGCTTGATGAGACTAATGGTATCAGAAAGCTGAGTCTGAATACAGGTGCTGATTACAATACACTAATGTCCAAAGGTGAACCAGTAGATAGGGATCTTTATCAAAGATGTGTCCAGTACTATGAAGATAGTTCTAGAAATGACATAATTGATGTGGTATATGACCCGTGTACTGTAGATGAAATGTGTGCAACTATACATTATTATATGGAAGCTCACAAAGATGAAGCAGGTAACTACACAAATGCTTTGGTTACTATTGACCACTCAGCTTTATTTAAGGTAGGTAAAGGTCAGAAGGATAAGTTTGAAGTATTATATGCTCTTGGTGAAGCCATGACATATATGAAGAAACATTATCCTGTAGCATTTCTTATCTTAAGTCAGTTGAATAGAAACATAGATAATCCAGACAGATCTAAAGATGGTGACTATGGGAATTATGTATTAGATTCTGATTTATTTGGAGCAGATGCTTTATTGCAACATGCTGATGTAGTTTTAGGTATTAATAAACCTTCTATTAGAAAAATTAGACAATATGGTCCAGAGAGATTTATAATTAGTGATGAAGACACTTTAGCCTTCCACTTCTTGAAGTCCAGAAATGGCACCACAAGATTAAGCTTCTTTAAGTTAGATAGAAACTCCATGAGGATAATTGAAATAGCAACTCCAGCCCAAGCAAGTAAAAACATCAAAATTTAATTATGACAAGAAAAGAAAGAGAAAAGGAATTCTTTGCCCATCACATGGACAAGTTCCGTAAAGCTCAAGTCTCTGATCCTTTCTTTACCATTAAGACTGCCTTTTTTCAGAAAGGTAAGTTTGGTAAACAGGTTCAGTTATTTGAGGGTGAATTGAAGAGAGGAGAAGATATCTATATTGAGTTTATTGAAGTCAATAGAGATGGATCTGGAAAAGAGATTGGTGTTGAGCCAGCTTTTGAAGATAGACCTCTTTTCAAGTACAAACACAATCCTTATTTTGCAGAAGAGTATGACGTAAAAGAAGGTACAAATTCTAATGGTGAAAATTATTTTGCCTATACTATTCCCTTATCTGAGTTAATGGTTGTTATGCCTGATGGTTCTGAGATTACTCAAAATCTTTATGAGAAAAGAAAAGCTGAAGCTCCTAAAGAGCAAGTAAGCTTATCTGTATTTCCAAACTTTGAGGATGAATTTATTCCAAAACTTAAAGATGTAAGTTTAGATGAAGAAGAGTCAGCTTCTGATATTCTTCTAAGAATTGCAAAAGAATTTCAAAAACTAGCAACTAAGATAAAATGAGTATAGTACTTCCAACTTCCAAAGTAAAGGCTGAAAGAGTTAATCCAAAGAGATTAATTATCTATTCAAAGCCTAAAACAGGTAAAACTACAGCATTTGCTGGTCTAGATAATAATTTGATTCTGGATTTAGAAAATGGTGCTGATTATGTAGAAGCTCTTAAAGTAAAGATTGCAAGCTTGCAAGAATTGCTTGATGCAGGTAAAGCTATTAAAGCTGCAGGCAATCCATATAAGTATCTTACTATAGATACTGTAACCGCATTAGAGGATATGGTAATGCCTTTGGCAATTAAGCTTTACAAACAAACAAGCATGGGTAAGAACTATGATGGTGACAATGTATTGTCTCTAGCAAATGGTGCAGGTTATCTATATTTAAGACAAGCTTTCTTTCAAGTTTTAGATTTTATTGATACATTAGCTCCCCATATTATTTTATCTGGTCACATTAAAGACAAACAGGTAGATGATAAGGGAGAGATGGTTCTTGCAGCAAATATAGATTTGACTGGTAAGATTAAGTCTCTAATCTGTGCTAATGCAGACGCAATTGGTTATATGTACAGAAAGGGTAATAAAACTATTTTGTCGTTCAAGACAAATGAAGAGGTTACTTGTGGTGCAAGACCAGAACATCTAAGAAATGAAGAGATAGTAGTTACAGAGATGAATGAAAAAGGTGAGCTTGAGTTTCACTGGGACAAAGTATTTATTTAATTATTAAAAACAAAACAAAATGGCATTAAGCACAACTGATTTGGGCACAGCAGGCTCAGGACTACCAAAAACAATTACTCCAGGTAATCATGTATTAAAAATTAACAGCATTGAACTTGAGGACTTCAAGTTTATTGATGGTGCATATCACTTAATGATGCATGTAGAGACTCAACCTATTGAAGGTTTTGAAGGTTTTATGATTGACAAAGATGATGAAAGTAAAGGCCGTTATGCAGGTCAGATTGGTAGAGTAAAAGCAAGCCAATATGCATTTGCTGATGGTGAAACTAAATCTGGCGTTAAAATTCAGAGAGATAGATCTATTTTGATCTTCTTAAGAACTCTTGCACATACAATGGGATTAGATTCTTGGTTCCTTGAGCAAGATGGTCAGCATGAGACTATTGAAGACTTTGTTAAAGCATTCAATAAAACTGCAGACTTTAGAGGTAAATTCCTTGAGTTCTGTGTTGCTGGTAAAGAGTATGAAGGTAAATCAGGATATACTAACTATGACATGTGGTTACCAAAAGCAGAAGGAAAGAAGTATGCATTTGGAGCTGTTGATGCTGGTGCAGTAATTTCCTTTGATGAAGCTAAGCATCTCAAAAAATTAGAAGTTAAAGAAGTTAAATCTTTTGGGGATGATGATGATGTATTTGAAAAACCAAAAACATCTTCTGACTTTAGTTTAGACTAACTACTACCTAGATAATAGGGGGGAGTTAGTATAAATTAATGTTTAACAGAGATTTCAAACTAAATCAGGAGCCTCCCCCCTTTATTTTTATTGGTTATGATTTCAACAAAGAACTTAGTATCTGATTTACAGGACGTACCCAGAGAATGGGTATTTGAATATTATCTGAACTTAAAGGAAAAACTCATTGGTCAGGATATAAAGATGCTTTCTGCATTTAATGTAAAGGATAAAGTTCCTAGCATGTTTATCTATCGCAATGGGGATTACTATAAGTTTAAAGATTTCTCTTCTGGGTTTCAAGGTGATCAAATTGAACTTGTCAAATGTTTATTTAACTATGACACAAGAGCAAAAGCAGTTAACAAAATACTGAATGATTACCAAGAGTATCTTAAATACAATGCACCTGCAGAAAGAGGACCCATACAATTTCATGATAAGTTCAAGGTAACAGATTTCCAAATGAGACACTGGAATTCCCAAGACTCTAAGTTTTGGATGAGTTTTAGGATTTCTTCAGCTATATTGGAGAGATATAATGTTGTCCCATTGGAGTTCTTTACTATGGAAAAGACTGAAGTTGATGGTAGTCTTAGATCTTATAAATTTTCAAGACCTTATGTCTATGGATATTTTAGAGAAGATGGTGAACTGTATAAGATTTACATGCCTAAAGTCCCAGAGAAGAAGTTCATTAAGATCCAGAACTATACACAGGGTATGGATCAACTGCAATATGATTCCAAGTATTTACTGATTGTTTCTTCACTTAAAGACCTAATGTCTTTCAAGAAACTTGGTATTGGTAATGTAGAATGTATTGCTCCGGACAGTGAGAATACAATGATTGGAGAATCTGTTATAAATAAACTTAGAGAGAAGTATGCTAAGATTATTGTACTGTTTGATAATGATGAGCCTGGTATAAAGGCTGCTCAAAGATATCAGGACAAGTATAATATTCCACATGTAATACTTGACATGTCTAAGGATTTATCAGACTCTGTCAGAGATCATGGTATTGAACCTGTGAGAGATCAATTATTAATCTTACTAAAACAAGTTGTATGAGTTTAACTAAAACTTTAGATAATCTTGAGAATCATATGGATTATGCACGTGATTACTTTATTGATTTACAAAATGAAGTAGATGAAATGTATACTGAACTCAAGGCTACTCAAAACATGGTTGTAGAACTTTCTGAAACAATCCAAGAACTTCAAGAAAAAAATGATGATCTTAGACTTGAAATTGAAAAGTTAAGAATTCAATGTGCAATATTAGAAGCTGAGAATCTAGAAGTAACAGCTAAATTTGCTCACTATACACTATCAAGTTAAATTATGAGTTGGTTATACAAAGGTGAAGTATTTAATGACAGCAAAATTCCAGAGGGTGCTGTAGGTTTCATTTATGAAATGGAAACAATCATTGATGGTAAAGCAGTCCGTTATATTGGTAAAAAGAACTTTTATTCTACAGTTAAAAAGAAACTGGGAAAGAAAGCTATTGAAGCAATGACAGACAAAAGAGCATCTAAATACACTTTTGTTAGCAAAACTAACTATCAAAACTATTACAGCAGTAATAAAGTGCTACAGGATGCACATAAAGCAGGAATTCCTATAAAGAGATTTATGGTTAGGATATGTTTCTCAAAGACAGAGTTAACATATCATGAGACTAAATTTCAATTTGTAAGAGAAGTGCTTGAGAAAGAAGAATATCTAAATGCCAATATCCTTGGCAGGTTTTACAAAACAAAATAGTATGAAAGAAATGGATATGATTGGAACCCTTGTCAAATTAGCTGACTTGGGGATAACTGGTATTAAGGTGCAATATGAAGGATCAGGTGATTCTGGTTGTATTGAAAATACAGTTTATACTACAGAAAAAATGGATAAAGATGAAGAAGCTGCCTTTGATGATATAAATGCTATAGAAGTATGGTTTCAGGATACAAAACATCTTAGAGAATTAAATTCAGGTCTTGCTTCTGATATAGAAAATTTTGTTGAAGACCAATTACTCCAAGATATTGAAGATTGGTGGAACAATGATGGTGGTTATGGTTCAGTATGTATTTTAATTCCTTCAGGTAAATACAAGATCTTTAATGATATTAGAATTACCCAGGTTGAAAGTTATTTTCATGAAGGTTCTTTAATTGAAAAGACATTATAATGGCACATCCATATCAACATGCAATATCTTCAGCTAGAAAGTTTGGCGGTATCCCAGAAGATTATGTAGAAATCCATAAATGGTTTGATGAAACCAAAGCATGGATAGGTCATAGTAAACATAGAATGTTTCGTCACCACAGTGAGGGAATATTTCAATGTGAAAGAATTTTTGGACCCTACTTTCTAAATTCTGATGACAAAAGAGTGTATACAAGATATGTTGGTGAACAACATGTCAAGGAAGATTGCAATGGATATATTCCAAGTGCAAAAGAATGGGTAGATATGATTGCAAGCGGTAAACCACAGGAGTGGGCTATTAAAACATTAAAAATTGAAGACTAATGACAAGAGATGAATTAAAGAATCTGATTAACATGTTTCAGTCAAGTGATATTGAGAATCATGTAGTTGCATTTCATGCAATTGAGAACAGTACACTTGATAATAATGAGTTAGTATTATTGTATAAATTTTCAGGACAACCATTTGCACAATGGAAGAAAGAAGTTCCAAAAACTGCACAGAGAATTGCTGATGTAATTGGTGATGAAGCTATAGCATTATCATCTGCACGTGTACTTGGTATTATTACTAACAATAAAGCAGCCAAACATGTAATTGAAACATTCCTGGAGTTTTTCATCCGGGACTTAACCAGTATGTTAGGAAGCATAGGGTATCCAATGGATAAAGTTGACATCAACGTAAAAATAAGAGATGATGGACAAAGCTAAGAGTCTAAGTAAAATAAGTAAAGATTTAATGTTGAAAGAGCCCTATTACGGGTTCTTTCTCATTATGTTGAATAAAGTTTGGAGAAAAGATCTTCCAACTGCAGGAGTAAGCAAACAGAATATTAACTATCAATTAGCCATTAATGAGGAATTCTGGATGGGTCTAAGTGATGATCATAAAATGGGCTTACTGAAGCATGAATTACTTCATATTGCATTTGGTCACCTTGTAAGTTTCAGTTCTTTTAGTAACAAGAAACTTGCAAATGTTGCTATGGATATGGAAATTAATCAGTATATTGAAGACTCTTGGCTGCCAGAAGGAGGTATCAGAATTGAAGATTATGAAGATCTTAAACTAGATAAAAAGGCTGGTTGTAGATATTACTATGACCAGCTTCTCCGTCTTCAAGATGAGAAGGATAAGAATGGTACCACAGGTAATGATGCTATGGATCAGCTCCTTGATAATGTAGCTAGTGGAGATATTCCAGATCATAGCACATGGGAAGAGTTTGATGGTATGACTGAAGCTGAAAAGAAGCTAATTGAAAAGCAAGTTCAGAAGATTCTTCAGGATGCAAAAGAACAGACTGTCAAGAAACGTGGTACTGTACCAGGTGAGATTGAGGGTCTGATTCAGATTGAAGAAATAACTAAACCTAAGTTTGATTGGAAGGGTTATATCAGAAGATTTACTGGTGTAAGTACTAAGGTATTTACTAAGAAGATCAGAAGAAAAGAGAACCGCAGATATGAGGATAATCCAGGTCTGAAGATTAAGATGCGTCAGCACATGTTGCTTGCTATTGATACTTCAGGTTCAGTAAGTGATACAGAACTTACTGAGTTTATGAATGAGATTCATCATATCTATAAGCAAGGAGTAGATGTCACTGTAGTACAGTGTGATACTTCTATCAGATCTATTGAGCCTTACAAAGGCAAGAATGAAATCAATGTATTTGGAAGAGGTGGGACTGAATTTGATCCCGTCCTAGACTATTACAATGCAAACCTCAAGAAATATACAAGCTTGGTATATTTCACTGATGGTGAATGTTATACATCTGTAAGACCAAAAGGTAAAGTACTTTGGGTCTTGTCAGAAAGATCAAGCATGAATGATGACCTACCTGGTCAAGTGATTAAATTAGAATTATAAAAAACAAACATTATGAACACAGTACAATTGAATGCAGAAGAGTTGAAAGGTTTTATCCGTCACATGGTAAATAATAATCAGCACATCCAAGCTCAGGGTAAAGTTCCTGTAGCTGTCAATATTGAGGGTGATGCTGGTCTTGGTAAGACTTCAACTATTTTACAATTGGGTAAAGAGTTAGGAATGGATGTTGTAAAACTTAATCTATCTCAGATTGAGGAGTTAGGTGACCTTGTTGGTTTTCCTGTTAAAGAATTTCTTGTTAGAAACCAAGAGGGTAAACAAAGATGGATTACTGAAGCTCAAGTAAGTGGTGCTCTTAAAGCAGGCTATACCGTAGCTGATAAGAGAATGTCACATGCTGCTCCTGAATGGATTCAAGGTAAAGGTGAAGGTGGTTTCCTAATCCTGGATGACTATACTCGTGCTGACCACAGATTTATGCAGGCTACTATGGAGATTCTTGACCGTCAAGAATATGTATCATGGAAGCTTCCTAAGAACTGGCATGTTATCTTGACTTCAAATCCAGACAATGGTGACTATAATGTTACTAGTCTTGACGTAGCTCAGAAGACCAGATTTATTTCTGTTGAGATGAAGTATGATGCAGGCGTATGGGCTAAATGGGCTGAGAATGCAGGTATTGATGGTAGATGTATTAACTTCATGTTGATGCACCCAGAGCTTGTAACTCAACGTGTGAATCCAAGATCTATCACTACATTCTTCAATGCTATTAGTTCTATTCCTAAGTTTGAAGAACAGTTGCCATTGATTCAGATGATTGGTGAGGGTTCAGTAGGTGCAGACTTTTCTAGCATGTTTACTATGTTTATTAATAATAAACTAGATAAAATTATTTCTCCTGAAGATATCCTTACTAAGGATGAGGCATATGTAAAAGGTGCTATTGTATCTTCAGTAGGACAAGGTGATGATTTCCGTGCAGACTTATCCAGTGTTATTGCAACACGTGTAATTAACTATGCACTTACTGTTGCTGACAAAGGTGGAGTTCCACAAGCTATGATTGACAGATTGGCTAAACTAACTACAGAGTTTGATGGCTTTACAAATGACTTGAGATACTATATGGTCAAAGAGATTGTAAATGGTAACAAAGTCAAGTTTGCAAAGCTTATGCAAGATACTAACGTAGTTAAGATGGCAATTCAATAATAACTAAGGGGGTGTAACAGCCCCCTTTAATTTATAATTATGACAAGAGCAGTATTTTTTGATAGAGAAGATGGAGTATTCAACGTAGATATAAAATATGTACTTGAAGATTCTTCAAAATTTGAATTATTTAATGTAAGTAAAGGATATGTTCCTAAACAGGGAGATACAATTTATCTTATGCCGGGTGTTAATATCCCAAGAGCTAAACTAAAGGACCTAGCCCTTAATCAAGGAATTAGAGTAGTAAGAGATTCTGATAATGCAAATGTAATAATTACAGGTAGAGCTACTGCAGGTAAATTATTAAATGGTAGTTGGTATTATACAGCACCTATTGCTAAGATTGAAGAGTATCTTGATAAAATAGATGTAGATGATTATTACAAAGATAATCTACGTGTAGCTTTACAATCTTCTGAATCAGACAATGTATATTTTAATTACAGTACTAAGGTTAGTATTACTCAACATGTAGTTACTAGTGTATTTACTGGAGCTTCTCATCACTATTATCATATAGATGATCAGTGGAAAGAATTAATTGAAGAATGCCAGAATAAAACAGTTTATGATGAGTCTGAGTTGCTTGCTATGATTAATGGTGATGATGCTGTAACAATTACCAATGAGGTATATACTCAGTTGCGTGAGATGTTTAAGAGTTCAGACAAAGACAATCATATCATGGCAATGGAAATTATGGCAAACTCTAATTATGTAGAGAGTGCACTATATCTACTGATGCTACTTGAAGAATATGGTCATAGGATTGCAGACTGTAATACTAAGAACCATGTTAATTTCAAGTCTATGGTTAGTTACTTTGGTCTCAGGGTCAGAGACGTAGATTGTTTAGATCCTGATGATGTTTCTAAGAAATTAGTTTCACTTAATCTTCTTACTACAGATTGGTTAAATATTCTTTTACAATCTAGACTTGATTGGTTTATTACAAACATTGCTAGAAGTTCTACTTTTAGTGTAGCAAGTATTGTTCCCACACCAGAAGTTGATGCAGTAATTCAGTCTGAATATAGAGCAGAGATTGCATTTGATGATAAGAAACCATTCTTAGAATATGCTATCGGTGCTAATGAAGTTCCTGAAAAAATAGAAGAAATAAATCAAGATGATTTAAGTGCACCAGTTCTAGAAGAATTAAATGATTTGGGTCTTGAGGGACCAGAGGGATCAGAGGGACCGGAAAATGATTTTAATGAAGTAGAAGCTGAGACAGAAGTATTAACTGAAGAATTAGTTATTGAACCTGTAACAAATAACAATCAAATAAACCAAACTAATGAGTCTACCGACATTGACTGGTTCTGATGAACTAGAATTATTCTACAAAAAACCATTCTGGTTTAGCTACAGTAGCATTAATAAACTATTGTTCTCACCTAGAATGTTTTACAGTCATTATGTTTTGAATCAGAGAGAGGACAGTACAGACGCGCACCTGGTAGCAGGGCGTGTCTTACACTGTCTCTTATTTGAGCCAGATAATTATGACAAACAATTTATTAGCATGCCTGGCAAATATCCTACGGATAGCCAAAGAAAGATTATTGATACTATTTTCAAATACCATTGTACAGTTGGAAATGATTCATTATCTTTGAATGATTACTCTCAAGAAATACTCTCAGAATTACTTACAGCAAATCTCTACCAGTCTCTTAAAACAGATGCTCAAAGGTTAGACAAAGTTCTCACAGAAGAAAATAAATCCTACTTTGATTTCTTAAAAGAAAGTCTTGATAAGACTGTAGTTGATCAGGTTACTTTGAATAATTGCAAAGAATCTTTGATTGAACTAAAATCTAATCAAGCAGTAAGAGCCCTTTTACAATTGGATAAAACTCCTAATGATGTTCACATAAAAACATTTAGTGAGCATATGATTAGTGTTAATCAGGAGCATTTACCGTTTGGCTACAAGGGTATCTTAGATAATGTGGTAATGGATTATGATTCCAAGACCTTATTTATCAATGACTTAAAGACTACAGGTAAGGATATTGCATCTTTTCCGGAGTCTGTAAGCTATTATAAGTATTGGATTCAGGCTGCCATTTATCACAAGCTTGCCTGGGAGAATTTTATTAAGCCACTTACAGATGCTGTTGAATGGAATATAGTAATTACATTCATAGTAATTGATAAGTACAACCAAGTGTATCCTTACCAGGTAAGCAAAGAAACATTAGAAATGTGGTTAGCTGACTTTGAAGATATAGAAGATAAACTCAAGTATCACTATGTAAACAAGGAATATAAGCTGCCGTATGAATTAGCTTTAGGTAATGTAACACTTTAAATTATGAAGATAAATGCACTTTATAGGAAATATTTCCAAAAGTCTAAGATATTTTTATATCCGCTCTTAGACATTAAAAGAGGTACTAGTGTTGTTCCAAGTTACACTTATGTGGCTTGGAATGACAAATATAAACCTGAGGATATGAAACTTATTTGTTTATATCAAACAAGAAAAGATAAAGAATATATTGATTTTGAAAAGAATGTTTTGCTTAAACATAATAGGTTACATGATTACATTAAAATTGATGAAAATCAGAGTGTGTTTATTTTTGATTTTTCAGATTGTGCAAATGATTGGAATTGTTTTTTAGAAGGTAGGTATAGCAAACTGTCTTCAAAAACTAAAAATAAAATTTTAGATTTCTTTGAGAAAAATAGTGGTAATTATGTTTATATAAATAGCTATTTAAACCCTGAAAATTGGTTTGGTAGGTATGCAGAACTATTAGATGTTGATAAAGAAATGCTAGAAAACGTAGGAGAACTATGTACTAAGCCAGATTTAAGCAAAGAAATATTATTATTTGTTGTTGCAGATTTGGAAAACATAGAAATTCTAGATTAATTTGTATAAAAATATAACCAACATGGAAAATAGTATGATGCTTATTAACTCTGAGTGGAGTGGTAAGCCAAGTTTTAGAGCTATCCCAGTATCGGAAGCTTCCCCTTATGTAGAATGTATCTATGACCCAGAGAGTAAAGTCTTTGTAGTTATTTCTAAGACAAAGAGAAATACTTTACAAATGCTTCCTAAGCTGGATGAGTATGGTAATCCTGTTACAGGGACAAAAGGTATGAAACAAGACCGTCACAAGCTTGAAGTATTTCAAGAGTATTACATTAGTGATGTAGAATCTATTAAAAATTTAATTAACCTAGTTGTGGTTAATAAAGATTTTGATTATCTTAGTTTTCTGAATTCATAATGATTCGGTTTAAGGGTTAGAAACAGTAAAAAAGGGTAAATGTATAGTTTACCTTTTTTTATGCGGTAACGGGGGGACAGCTTAACTGAACATTCTTATTATGATAACTTATAAAATAAGTAAAAGCTATGCTCAATGGCGTGAAAGGTGTGATTCTAGATTTAATTGTTGGGAGACACATACCAAAAGAGTTACAGTAAAAACAAGATTAAACTGTGCGTGCTGTAAGGGATTTCATTCTCAAGTATATCATCTGTGTGACAAACATGTAGAAGACCCAATTAAATTTCTTCCACTTAATATTTGGCTTGAAATAAGAAGATCTGATTTATTAGATCCAATAGGTAAATTGTTCTGATATGGGAGTTCTTGAAAGAGATTTTTGCAGTATTTGTAAACAAGTTGGCAATATAACTAGGACTTACTATCATTTTCCAATTGCATGTGAGTGCTGCGGACCTATACATTTTGAATTAGTAAGACACTGTGAAAATTGTAAACCAGAAATGCCAAAATTTGCTGATGTACATATATCAACAGCAAAGTTACTTGATCCAATTAGTGAAGGTTTATTTAAAAGTGTAAGAGATGAGTAGAACACATTGGGTAATGGACTATGAGACCCTCAGCAACTGCTTTATTGCTGTATTTGAGGATATCAAGTCTGAACATAGAGAGATCTTTGTAGTACATGAATCACAGAATGATATCTTAGAACTTGTAGAATTCTTGCAGGGTAACATTGCAAGAGAAGAATGGCATGTATCTTTTAATGGTCTTGGATTTGACAGTCAGATTACTGAGTATATTCTCAGAAATAGAGACACTGTTATTCATAACACAGGAGAGTCAATTGCTAAATGGCTTTATGGTAAAGCTCAGGATATTATTGGAAGACAAAACCGTCAAGAATTTCTAGAGTTCTCTCCAAGAGATCTTCAGATTAACCAGGTAGATGTCTTTAAACTAAATCACTGGGATAATAATGCCAAGAGAAGTTCTTTAAAGTGGATTCAGTATACCATGGATTGGCATAATATAATGGACATGCCTATTCATCATACTAGTAAAATTACTGCAGAACAGATTCCAGAAGTTATTAGATATTGTATTAATGATGTTAAGTCTACCAAACAGATCATGCAGCTCAGTAAGAGTCAGATTGAGTTACGTAGAAACTTGACAGAAGAATATGGTATCAATCTCTTCAGTGCTTCTGAGCCAAGAATTTCTAAGGAGTTATTCTTGATGTTCCTGAGTGAACAAACTGGTATTAAAAGATGGGATCTCAGACAAATGAGAACTCATAGAAGTATGATTAAGGTGGATGAAATAATTCTACCATATATTGAATTCAAGACAGCTACATTCCAGAACCTTCTGAAGAAGTTTAAGGAAGTAGTTATCTTTCCGGGTCAGACTAAGGGAGGCTTTAAGTATTCTGTACAGTACAAAGGAGTCAAGACTGATTATGGTCTTGGCGGTATCCATGGTGCTAGAAGAAGTAAGGTCTACAAGTCTGATGGGGATATGGTAATAATGACGTCTGACGTTACTAGTTTCTATCCTAATTTGGCTATTAGAAACAAGTGGGCTCCGGCACATTTACCACAAGATGAATTCTGTAGTCTATATGAATGGTTCTTTGAAGAAAGAAAGAAGATTCCCAAAAAGGACCCTAAGAATTATGTATATAAGATTATCCTAAACTCAACCTATGGGTTAAGTAATGATGAGAACAGTTTCCTATATGATCCTGAGTTTACAATGAGGATTACTATTAACGGTCAGCTGAGTTTGTCAATGCTGTATGAGATGATCTGTGAAGAGATTCCCGGTGCAATTCCATTAATGCAAAATACAGATGGTCTTGAGACAATGATCCCAAGAGAACATGTAGACAAGTATATGGAGATTTGTAAGAGATGGGAAGATATGACTAATCTACAGTTAGAACATGATACTTATAGTAAGATTGTTCTTGGTGATGTAAATAATTACATTGCAGTTACTGAAGATGGTAAGTCTAAATGCAAGGGTAGATTTGAGTACAAAGATTTGGCCATGCATAAAAATAAAAGCTTTTTGATTATTCCTAAAGCTTTACATGCCTATTTTGTAGATGGAATAGATCCTGAAGAATTTATGAAAGCTAACACAGATATATTTGATTACTGTGGTGGTGTTAAGATTAAAGGAGACTGGTCATTTCATTTTCACAAAGTAGTACAGGGAGAGTATCAAGACATTCCTCTACAACATACTATCAGATATTATGTATCTAATAGTGGTGGTAAGATTGTTAAGAAGAACAATGAGGACATGCGGGCTATACAAGTAGAGGCCGGTAAATGGATGCAGACCCTTATGATTGATTATGAAAAGAAAGAGTTTGAGGAGTATGATATTAATCTCAAGTATTACCTAGAGAAAGTAAGAAAGGAAATTGAGAACCTTGAACCAAGTACAAACCAACTAAGTTTATTTTAAGATGCCAAAGAAAATTAAAGAATGTAGTAAAGCACATTTATTAAGTGTTGCACTTCCTGATCATGGTGATAGCTATACAGTTATCAGCCATGAATCAGTTATTGATCACGTGTATAATGAACTTGCTCAAGCAGGTTTTGGAATTGTATCTGAAGAGTATAGAGCTACTGCAGATGGCAATATTGCACAAGGTATCCACGTACTGCAATATAACTCTGATCCTGAGTTGTCTATGATGTTTGCTTGGACTAATAGTTACAACAAGCAAGTAAGATTTAAGTGCGGTGTTGGTGCATATGTGAACCATACAGGCACTACCATGGTATGTGGAGATATGGGTAGCTGGGCTAGAAAACATACTGGTACAGCAGATGAAGAGACTGTAGCTACAATTAAAGAACAAGTAGCAAATGCTCAAATGTATTATGATCAGTTAGTAGCTGATAAGAATTTGATGAAAGACATCAAGATGAATAAGAGAAAACAAGCTCAACTTCTTGGTATCTTGTTTGCTGAATATCAGATACTTACAACTGAGCAAGCTAGTATTGTAAGATCTCAGATGGATAAGCCAACACATGTGTTTGAAGACTCTAGTAGTCTATGGGCTTTCTATAATTATGTGACTACTGCTTTACAATCTTCACATCCAAAAACATGGATGGAAGATCAAAGGGTTCTTCACTACTTTATCTCAAGTGTAAACAACTTTGCTAAACCACTTCCAATTCAACCTGAACAAACAGTTAATGATGAAGAAGAGAAAGTTGCAGATCCGTTGTTGTCTAACTATGGTCAGCCTGAGAATCAGACTAATCTTTTAGTTCAGATTGCTGAAGAAACAGGTGATGATTCTTTATTAAAAGCTCAGTATCCGGTTACACCAGCAGATGCATTTAAAATTGAAGAAGTAGAAGTAGAAGAAGTCAAGGAAGAACAGGTAAACAAGGAATGTAATGAAACAGTAAATTATACTGATCCTATGGGTAATACATTTGAGGCACCAGTAGTTGATATCATTGATCTTAATAAAGATACAAAGATGGCAGTTATGATTAGTCCTTGTGCAGCACATGATGCTGAAAGTGAATTCATGGATGGTATTGATGAGTCTATTGAACCTGTAGTAGTTTCATTAGAACCTACACCAGAAGATCATTTAGTGTTTGAAACACAACAAATAGAAACAGAAGATGACTTTGCATTTGATTTCTCAGATGAGGATGATGATGAAGCAGCATTTTTTTAAAATACCTTGTTAATAAGGTGAATTAGCAACAAAGAAGGGGGGGTGACTTTTTAGTCATCCCCTTTTTTTTTACCTTTGATTTATGAAAGAACAATTAAAAGCCGTGGAGACATTCCACAATGCCTTTGGACAAGACAATGGTAAATATCCAAGACCTTTAGATGAACATGGATTTAATCTAAGACACTCGTTAATGAAAGAAGAGAATGATGAGTACTTAGAAGCATGTTATAATAATTCATTAGTAGAAATTGCAGATGCTCTAGGAGATCAGTTATATATTCTCTGCGGTACTATTCTGAGACATGGTATGCAACATATCATAGAAGATGTATTTAATGAAATACAAGCCAGCAATATGAGCAAATTAGGAGATGATGGTAAGCCTGTTCTCCGTGAAGATGGTAAAATATTAAAAGGGCCTGGGTATTTTAAACCAGATCTTAGTAAGTTTATAGAAATTAAGTAACCATGTTTAAAATCAACCAACAATCAAACAAGAGATTCTTTGTAGTAGACAACTTTTATGAAGATCCTACAGCAGTTAGAGAATATGCATTAATGCAAACATACTTTCCAGGAGAAGGAGCTGTAGGTGAAAGAACCCGCATGCAGTTTTTATTTGATGGGATTAAAGAAAAGTTTGAAGAGATAATGCAAATTGAAATTGCAGATCACACTGATGATGGTTATGGTTGGTATGACACTGGTATTAATGGTAGATTTCAATCTTGTATAGGTGGTGTTCCTCAGGTGTTTCACTGTGATGCTCAACAATGGGCTGCGGTTTTGTTTTTAACTCCAGATGCTCCACCACAAAGTGGTACAAGTTTTTATAGACATAAGCAGTCTAAAGTCTTTCATAATGATCAAATTGATTGGTCAACAGGTGAGAATGGTAATGTATTTTCTAAAGATACATTTCTAGATCCTACCCCATTTGAAAGACAAGACACAGTAGGGAATGTATTCAATAGACTAGTAATCTTTGATGGAGGTCTCATACATTCTGGTAATGATTATTTCGGACATAGTAGAGAAACAGGAAGACTGTTTCAAATTTTCTTTTTCAATCAAAAATGACATTTTTAAATTCACATCCAATTAAAAAATCTGATTTAGGTTTTCATGGCAATCTCTTTGGTGGTAAACTCTTAGCATGGATAGATGCAGCTGCTGCTGGCTATGCTATGCAACTTTGTGATACACCAAGAATGGTTACAGTAAGTATAGACCAATGTAACTTTGAAAGAGCTGCAAGAGAAAGTCAACTCTTAAAAATATATGGTCATCCAGTTAAAGTTGGTAACACTTCAGTTACTCTTTATATGGAAGCAAGATCTCACAATGTGTATACAGGTGCTCAAGCATTAGTTTTAAAGACTAATATAACTTTTGTACACATTGATGAAGGAGGAAGTCCTATTCCTATTGCTGGAAAAGGAAAGAAAAGAATTAAAACTTTAATAGATCAAAATGAGTCCACAACAGTTTAAGAAAGTGATGATAGAGGCTTATCTGGCCGGTGCAGAAAGTATGATATGTGGATGTCTGCCAATGCAGACAAAGAAAGAAGCCAGAGAATGGTTTGAAGAAAACCACCAATTGTTTGATGAATCTGATGAAAATGATGGAGGAGACCCTGAAGTGCTTTGAGTGTAAAATAGAAAAACCTTTATCTAAGTATGCTCCTAATCGTAGAAAGTATCAGATTAAGTCAAGTAAAGGCATGTGTATTATATGCAAAAAGTGTAGTTTACACAATGCAATCACTAAATTATATGTAGTTAGATATAATTTTGATGAAAATAAATTTGAGATAATTAAGTTCAAAGATGCTAATGAAGCTGTTGAATTTATTAATAAAGAAGAAGGGGAGTATTGACTCCCCTTTTTTTATCTTCCAATTCTTTCACCAGAGCTTCTGATGTTTTTAATAATTGTTTCTGGATCTCCTGTAGAACCTGTAAAGCCAACTGTTTTCATTAAGTCATTAACAATTTTCAACCGGCCTTCTTGCTCCCAAGGATATGGACCCGCATCTTTTTTATATCTTGCAGCTCCACTAAATGTAATCATGTTGAGGAAGTCTTGGAATATCTGACTATATAGCAAAATAGTATTTCCAAAAGAGGTACTGGTTTGTGATAACATTTTTCCATAGTCATCAAGACCAAACTGAATACCACCTATTTTGGGTAATGGAATGAATGCAGTTGTTTCTGCTTGTGTTCCTAATAGTAGAGCTAACATATGGTTTTGTAAATAACCATATGTTTTATAACCATCTGTACCAAGAGCTTCTGACCTTTCAGCAATTTTTTTCCATTTGTCTTCATCATCATCATCGTAGCCAAATAAAAGAGATGCCATTAATGCAAATGCTGTTATGAATAGGCCTTCAGATGCAATTTTCTTTAGAGCAATTTTTTCTTCTTCAGTTTTATATTTTAAGTTTTGACCACGGCTTTTTAGCATATTAACAAATACCTCAAATGCAGTAATGTAATATCCTTTTCTGGTTTTACCTAAAGCCCAATCATATCTAGCATTAAACTTAGGAAGCATTTTACCTTCAGTAAATATCAACTCTGCTCCAAATCTATTTGTAAACATGGTAGTAAACCATTTACGCATAAACATGTAAAGTCTATAGACTGTATATTTATTTCCTTCTGGTTGACCAAAGCTATCATATGCACCAAATAGATATCTTGAAGTACCTTGAACTTGATTTCTAAATAAATCAAATCCTTCAGATTTTGCAATTACAATTTCTTCACCTTCAATTAATTCTACATCAGAAGTAATTCTGTTTTTTGCTTTTAGTTCTTCAGTACTTATACCGTATTGTTTTGCAATAGAGTTAATTGTATCTCCTTTTAATACTGTATGAAAGACGTGTCTATTATTCCATTTAGGGTGTACTCCTGGTTTTAATACTACAACACCTTCTGCATTAGTTTCCCATGCATCTATGTATCTGATAGTTTGGGTTTTACCATTTATTGTTTGCTCTACTTTTTGTGCATTAATAAAAGCACCAAATAAAGAAAGACCAACTTCCATCTCACCAAACTTACGGTGCATATACATCCACTCACCATTTATTAAATCTTTATATAAAGATCTATTTACTGAGCGTCCTGTATTTTCTTTTGATCTAAATACTGGGTTAAAGATTTCTACTAGTTGTGTAGTTAATGCTCCAGGACCCACAGCATAGATTCCTTTTTTAGATGACCAGTTCATCATTGCTTTATAAGCCCATGCACGTCCTGATGCTAAATCTTTAAGGTTGATAAATTCAGCTCCGGAAGCTTCAATAATTAACTGAACCATTGCACCATATTTGTTTTTTAAATCTGATGAAATGTTTACAGCTAATGAAGCTACAGAAGATGCTTTCTGCATTGCATTTAATGCTTTAGTTAACCTTGGATAGTTTTCAGCATTTTGAGATTGCTGTACACCATAGAATTCTCTTTCAAATAAAGATTTTAATTGCCCAAGCATTTGATTAGTGACTCCTTTCTTAGTTACATTTTGTAATGCACCAAAAGCATTATACATATCTTTTCTATATGCATTTAGATTTTTAGGCTGTGCTTCTGGAGATGATAGAGTATCAATTAATGATTGAACAAGTGGAAGGTTTTCTAGTAATACATCATGTATCTCAAGAGATAAAGCATATCTCATAAGACCTTGGAAAATATCTGGAGAAACTTTATCTGCTTCAAGATTGTATAATCCAGTAACAGGGATATAACTTATCTCTTCACCATTTAAATCTGTATTTACAAGATTGTTTTCAGCATTATAGTTAAACCCATTCTCAAAGTCAACCTTTGATGATTTCTTAAATGTCTGAGCCCAGAACTCACTTACATTACTTTTTATTTGTTTGTATCTTTCACCATACTGACCACCTTGAAATGCTTCAACAGCTGTATTAATAGCATATCTTGGAACATCCATATATAGCTTAGCCATATTGCTTGTACCTTCTTGGTTAGCTAAGTGATATTCTTTGATTAACTCAAGTAATTCAAACTGTTTACCGCCTCTTTTCTTAAGATCAAAGAACTTTTGATTCATGTACTTATTAGTTCTTGCACCAGTTTTAGTACCATCATAAAGTCTTGGTAAAAAGTTTCCTTTGTTATCAATTACTTTACCGATGTACTGCTTTTTCTGATCTGCAGTAAGTCCAAAAGGAATAGTTCTGTATTTATCTTTTACAGTATATATTGAGTGTCTTGAATTAGGTACACCTAATATGGTAACTTCATTGCCATCAGTATCAATGATTTTGGTTGTCTCAATCATTGAAGTATCTCTAGGTACCGTAACAGTATTAGCCAAAGTTCTTTCAAACTTAGCTACATACTTTTTCTTTTCTTTACTAAATACTTTTTTAGTAACATGATTAAGCAAGAACCAGTCGTAGAAATTCTTATCTGATTTAACTAATTCAATAAAGTCATCAGAATTAATATACTGATCTACATTTTCATCAGTAACAGCCTCAATATTAAATTTAGATAGATTGTAATTAAGCTCATCTAAATAATATTCAGTAGGAATTTTAAATGTCAAGTCACCTAAATCACTGATTATACTTTGCATTTCTACAGATTCTTCAACAGTAAGACCCTGATTAGATTGCTTTTGAATTAAGTATAAGTATCTTGATTGTTCTGCTGCAGTTAATTGTCTAATTCTTTGTGCTGCGGCATAACCCTTAAGTTCTTCAAGCTCATTTCTAGATAAGCCAGACTTATTATCGTTCTCAAATCTATAATTATTTATCTGTTGTTGTAGATCTTTAATTTCAGCAAGTCTATCTTCACCTAATGCATTAGGATCTGGTTGACCTTGTTCATCCTTAAATCCATAAATTAAATTATAGATAGTATTCATAGCTTCAGCTACATCAAATTCACCAGGAGCTAAATCCTGTTTTGCCTGTAGTTCCCTGAGTCTAGTAATTAATCTAGTTCTTTCCTCATAGAAAGCTGGTTTATATTGTAGACGGGTGTTTTGTTTTTCCCATTGTGTTATCAATTGGGCCAGATCCTCATCAGATACTCCTTCAGCTCTTTTAAGATTTATGAACTCATTATATGCTGTTTGCAATGATCCAGGAATTGGAATGAATTCATAGAAGTCTCTTGTTAAAGCTCTATGCTCTAATAAGACTTTAGTTTTTTCTAACTCATCTCCCGTTTTAGCAGTACCATCTTCATTGTACAGTGAATACAATAGCTGATACTTTCTCCAAGCTTCTTGTGTAGTAGAGTATGCTTCAAATCTTTCGGCCTCATTATGAAGTTTATTTGCTTCAGATGCATATTCATCCAATGCAAGTTTTCTTTCTAACCAAGCCTGTTTAGCTATTGGAGATCTATCAAAGATATCATCCTTCTCATAGAACTCTGCTACATATTCATTGTGCATGTAGTCTCTATGGAATTGTCTTAATTCTAATTCAGCAGCTTTCATTGCTGCTACATCTCCATTTTTTCTAGCTTCATCAACTTTATACTCAAGCATGTCTAGATCATATCTCCATCCATTGCCAAACTCATTTAAGAAAGTATAAACTTCACGTTGAACCATTTTGTTTTCTTTCTTATCGAAGAATGCAATTGTATCTTTAGAAGATACTAAGTCAAGCATTTGTCTTGTATTCCATTTGCTAAACTCAGCAACTGCAGGTAAAATCTTTTCAAGCTTAGCTCTAAAATTTGAAGACTTTTCCCAAGCTTTTTGTTCCGCCTGGTTCTTTTGATTCTCAATAAAGATAGATAATGAACCTACTATAGGGCTAGTACTTGAAGAGTAGCTTTCCATAAATCTATTAAGGATACTAACATCTTTAAATTTACCTTCAAGGATATCAGCAATCTTAGTCTCATTGATGATAAAGTAGTTATACCTATCAATTAGTCTATTGATATATTGAACAGGAACACCCTTATCTGTAGCTAACTTGTCTACTTGACCCTCAGTTAATTTCTGTTGTACAATGCTATTGTAAAAATCTTCAAACTCATTTTCTGTCATTGTTGCTTTTAGAATATTGCCGAGCTCTGTTTTAAGTTCTTCTCTAACAAAGTCAGACATGTATCCGGTAATTTCAACAAAGAATGCATTAGCATGCGTTTTATACAAATCAGCAATTGTTTTCTGAGCTTCACTTACATTAGTACTAATCTCATTTAACAACTGTGAAAATTCATTGTCTGTTGTTATTTTAAAATCCTCATTAAGGATATTGTAAATATCAGATACGCTCTGGAACCATCTAGTTAATGACCCTTTATATAATCCAATCAATGCAATGTCAGCTCTTGATCCAAAGTTTTTCTTTTGGGCCAATAGATTAATTTCTTTTCGGATTAACTTAACAGAATTATTAGTCAACTCTAATGAGCTTACTAAAGCTACTGCACGGTTTCTTAAATCCTTTAGTCTTAATTCCTCAGCATTCAAAGCATTCTCTATTGTAGTATCCACAGATTGGTTACGTCCCTTCACCACTGTTTGAAATCCTTGTAGTGAATCTCTAATACCTGGTGTTAATTCTGTAGTACCTTCTTTAAGCAAACTTCTAACAAGCATTTCTCTTGTTTTCTTATTTGTCTTAAAGTTTTTAGCTCTGTTTAAAATACCAAGGTTAGTCATGTACAATGCATTAATTGCATCTGTTACACCTTTCGTTGAAGCATTGTCTGTTAGTACATTTACTCTATCAATCTGATTTCTTGCAAATGCCACAGCATCATCGTATGTGACTTTTTCTGTATCAAATACAAAGTCTTTTTCTAAGAGCATGTCAGCTAACTCCTCTAACGTAGTAGACTCATTCAGTTTAGAAACATTTACTTTGTTTCCAAATATCTTTTTGAGTAACTGTTTAATCTGGAACATTAAGTTCTTGATAAACTTGTCAAAGCCTTGGGTTGCTACTTGGTTGGCGACTTTGTTTTGAGCCGATAATTGTAGACCATATGTAAGCACCTCTCTCTTAAATCTGTCAGTACCTTCTGCTAGTTCAGGATAGTTTCTTCTGACATAGTCTTGCAGTTTCTTTCCCTCTACCGTAGCAGCTAGTTGAGTGTAAAGGTTGTTAAATAAAGCTGCGTTAGTTTTATTAATACCTTCAATGAGTGGGTGTGAGAATTCGTGAAGTACTGTGTTGACTGAGACGTTTTCATCTACAATATAAACTGAGCCTGCAAAGAAGAAAGCTGGTTCTCCTTGATATGGAATCGGACTATTTTTGAGAATATCACGTGCCTCTGCTTGCGTTATATTGTTGTAGTTGACTTTGAGACCTAATGATAGTCTTTGAGCTAATACATTGGCTATTTCTTTAGCTCTAGCGTTTGTGAGATTTGTGACATCAAATTCAAAGATTGGAAGATCAAACTCTTGAATATTAGTGGTTGCACTACTGAGTTCTTTTTCTTCATATGTCATTAATGAGTCAAAGAATTTTTTTACTTCGTTATTAAATGCTCTTGAAGATTGATTTATAAGATTGAATTGAGCATCTCCTAGATCTTCAATTTGTTCATATAAATCTCTGTTACTAGTTTTTAAAGCATTTAATTTATCTAATTCTGGTGTAGATAATCTTTGTTCACCTCTTTTAACTCTTTCAATATTTTCTAATTGAGTTGACTCATCTACCAATAACTGAACTGGATCAATACCAGCTTTTTTATATAAATCGTTTGTTACAAGATTAGCGTTTGATCTAAGATTTTCAATTTCAGCATTTTGCTTTCTTAAAAAAGCAATTGTGTTTTTTATGATTGGTATATTAATTTGCTCTAACATTTTACCTACTGTAGATGTAGGGTCAGTAATCCAAGATGGTGCTGGTGCTTTTAATCTATATTCTTCTTCTTGTAGATAGTTTTTAAGTTGAGTTAGTGGAGATTCATTTGTTCCTTCATTCTGCTTGATAAATGCTTCTCTTATCATCATAGGTGAGTCAGTGTCTCTACCTTCTCTTTCGTTGATTAAGATATCTAGTTGTTTGAATAGCGGCTCATTAGGAATTGCTCTCGGTACTGTGTAAGTAGATTCTCTGTATATAGGAGTATCTTTTAAGTATCTAGTTTGCTCATATGCAATGCTAAATAATTTAGCACCCATTGTATCTAATCCATACTTTGTTTCAGCTAATTGCGTAATCTGATCATTTAACTCATCAAACTTAGTTAGATCAGTTATTCTTCTTACGTCATTAGTAGCACCTTTTGCTGCTAGAAATTTAATTGAATTTTCTTTTGAATTACAAAGCATCTTTTATAATTTACATGTAAATGGATCTTCCTCCAAACCAAGTTGTTCTAATATTTCTTTATCAGTAATTCCTTGTGCTTCTCCAATCAATTCTTTTATTTCTGTATACATAGTAGAACCAGGATTGATGTAACCAAATTTTTGATAAAGTTCTCTAGATAAATATACGAATAATTCTTGAGGCATGACCTCTGAATCACCTATTCCTTCCATAGGAAATGCAATAGGACTACCAGATTCTTGTACTTCAACAAGTCTCTGTATTGCAACATCATATGCTCTTGTAATTGCAGAGTACTTATCTGGAGATAATGTAGATAAACCATCTCTATAGTATTGTAATGCTACAGGGAAAGCAACTGACATTTCCTGTGAGTATTCACGGATTAATGCAGCACCAAATGGTTTTTCTTTACCTTGTATAATTGTAACTGGTGCACCATATGCAATTGTTACATCTGCATTCTTCTCACTGATTTGTTTATATACATCAGGAGTTGCCTGAAGATTATCATAGATAAAGGTATTATCATTTATCTCTTCCATTTTATATCTACCATCAAGATCTACATCTTCTGTTGATTCTACTGGTATTTCTGATAGTCTATCAAGGTCAATATTAAACAAGTAGTTTTTATATCTTCCACGGTTTGTATTTGCTCTTGAGTTTTCTTTAACAAATCTATTGTAGAATATATCCAGAATTTTATTTGCCACAGTATTGTTTGACAATGCTTTTATTAACTTTTGTGACTCTTCATTTACTAGATATACAAATTGCTTATAGTCTACAATGTTTGTAAAGCTAAACTTAGTCTTGTTAATACCTGTTTGCATAAATGCATATAAAGGCAACTTAGCAAAGAAATCACTTATGTTTTGATTCTCAATTGGATCTGAAACTTTTTCAATTGCTGGATTAGCAAGATCACTTAAGTTTTTATAGAACAAATTAGAAGTATCTGTAGTAAAGTCTTTTTCAGCTACATAGATATTGTACATTGTTTTATCTTCTGTAGATTCAACTTTCATTCTAGATAGTACTGCATAATTCTTAACAAACCCTTTTGCATACTTATTTACAATATTTTGCAATTGAATTGCATATGCATATTGTTTATCCTTAAACATGTGATAAGGATTTAATGTATTTTCAAGAGCTTTGAGTGCTAAGATTTTTTCATAAGTATAGGCTTTTACCTTATCAGTTGTAAAGTTTGGATTTTCCTGCTTAACAATTTTAAGTTCATCTTTAAACTGTGGAGTTTTTGCAATGTCTTTTTTAGAATAAACAGATCTTAAGTATTCTCTTTCAGTTACAAACTTTATATATTCACCAGCATTAGTTTTATGATCTGAATGGAAGTGTGCTTCAGTTAATGGATACAAACCTCTATTTACATAACTATCTTGTGCATCTGAATTATTTCTCCATACACCTGATTCAAAGTCTTGTTTGATTGCTTTTTCATCAATATACATAGTTTTTTGACCATTTTTATCTTCTTTAACATAAGCACCAAACTGAAGTAATTCTACATAAGTAACCGGTACTTTTGTCTTTAAAGTGTATGATTTATATGAATCAGTAAGACTGTATCTTCTAGCTGCTTGTTGATACAAGAAACTAATGATATCATTACGGAATGTATTTACAAATACATCAGATTTATTAGCACCAAAGATTGTTTCAGAGTCATCTCTTAATTGTTGGTTTTTACCAATAAGGTAATTAGAGATTGCTTTATTAAATCTAAGCGGGAATAGTCTTTCATTAAGTGAAAGTGCTAATGCATTATTAAACAATGAACTAATAACAGAGTCTCCTTTCATTAATCTAAGGAGTTCTTTTTCAATCTTAGTTTCTCCTTCCAGTCTTTCAAGATTAGCTTCAGCTTGTTCAACATCACTACCAGTACTCTTAGTACTTGTATCCGGTCTTAATGCCATTTTAGTTTGAGTAAATCCTGTAATCTGCTGTTCAATTTGTAAGTAATGTAAGAACATAGCCACTGATAACTGTGATTTTCCTACATTAGGATTTTTCTTAAAGTCTTTAATTAACTTAAGCATTTCATCTTCAGTAAAGATTTTATTCTTTCTGCTTTCTAAAATGTCATTTGCCAACTCTAATCCAAAGTCATATCTTGCTCTATTCTTTTTAAGTTTTTGTAATAATTTAGGTTCAAGATATTTAGCAAGAGTGTTTGTTGCAGCTTCATACTTTACAAAATTTCTAGAATCAGGTTTTTTATTAAGTACATCAGCAAATGTAGATTTAGCTAAACGCTGTTCTTTTACATATTCTCTTACAAGTGGTTGTGATACAAAGTATACTGCTTCATTTACAGGTACACCAGCTTTAATTAGATACAAAAGAATAGGAGCTACTTCATAGTTACCCTGGATAAAGAAAATCCATGCATCTTTTTCAACATCCACCCAACCGTTCATCATTTGAGAAATGACATCTGCTATTTTATTTTCATTAGCATTATCATATCTACTTGCAATTGAAATTAATTTCTTACCTCCTTTATTTACAGTATTATGTCTAAGCCATAATAAAGATTCTCTAGGTTCTAATTCATTTGAATGCATAAATTCTGCAGGCATAGCAATACCACCAGGAGTTTCTAATGAATTAACTAGTGTATGGAAAGTATTTTCCTGTGCACCTAAACCAAGAGTGTTCTTACCTACTACATTAGATTCATGTTTGTATATGTTATACAAGGTTTCAAGGGCTCTTGTAGGGCTAATAACTTTTTTACCTTTTTTATCTACTCTTGTTTCTCCATTTTTTACTGCAAATGGATCATAGTCCATTACATATTCAGATAACTGATTAGCTAAGTCTTTCAATAAGAAAGTACCATTAGGAGTAACTAAAGATGCATAGTTTTGTGGGAGTTCAAGAATATTTTTGATATCATCAATTAACTCATTTTGCATATGTGCTTTTTGTAATTGCAACATAGTTTCTTTGTCAATTGGATCTACTGATGGATCTAAGAGATAATCATTTAACTCATTAGCATTTTTAAACATTCTTTCTGGCATTAATCCATCTTGATTAATTGATGCCATATACAATGTAAGTTTATCAATATCAAAGTCAGCTCCTGATTTAGCCACAATCTCAGTTGGTGGCACAATAATATTACCAGCTTGTGGTGGAAGGAAATGATATACTTCCATAAACTCCATAGAGTTAAGACCCTGTACTGGAATACGCACACCTACTAAAGTAATTGCTTTTCTGTTAGCTCCATTATTAGCATCTAACCACTCATCATCTTTAATAGCTTGATTAAGTCTTTCAATAGTTCCAATTACTTCACCCTGATATTCTAAGTTCAAAAGATTATTATAGTCTCCTTGCAATGCAATCATTACTTTCATTGCAGCTGTAAAACCATCCTCTTTCTCATGATAACTTGGTAGTATATTAGAGCCTATATATTTTTTAATATCTTCTTCAGTACCAAGTTTAAGTTTATTTTCTGGGCGTTGGAATGCTCCAGAATAAAGAGCTGCTGATACTTGTACTAAAGGTTCTCCATTAACTTGTTGTTTAATCAATCTTTTATTGATGATTGACATTACAAGTTTTTCAATCTTTAATGCCTCAGGATGAAGAGATAAGTCATACTGTAATGTACCATCTTCTAAAACATCTACAAATTCAAGTAAGTGATCTCCAATAACATCATCAATTTCTAGATTTTCTCTGATTAGTTCTATTAATTTCTCAAGACTATCTGAATTTCTTGGTACGTATTTGTCACCTACTTTTTCAAAACCAATTTCATCAAGAAGTTCTACTTTTAATGTTTCAGTATACTCAGCAACATCATTAAGATATTTTCTTACTCTTGGTTCTGTGATTTTATCTTCATCAGTAGTATCAATAACACCTTTTTCATAAAGACCCTCAAGGATAAGTTTTCTTAACTGTGTAGAGAAGATTGACTTTCCTTTATATTTAGAGTTAACTTCTGTTTGATTCTTAAGATATTCAGCAAAGATGATGTTTTCAGTTATTGTTTCATCTTTATTAATAGTACCATCAGAGTTAATTATGTTATCCCCTTCACCAATATGACCAACTTTAGATCCAGTTTGGAATAAAGCATAATCAATTTGATCTTTCATAAGTTTATCATGTAGCTCATTAAGTAAACTACCTGGTTCAGTTGTAAAAGGAATAATTGGTGCTAATGAGAACTTATGGAAAGAAGTAATTGGCAATCCTTCAGACTTAATGTTACCAAAGTATTGTAGTTTATATGGTGGAAAATATTCAATCACATCCTCAGCTGTAATAGTTTCTCCATTAGCCACTTTTTTATAAAGTAGCTCTTGTTGATCAGTCCAACTACCTTCTAGATTTTTTAATATACGGTATGTTTCAAAAGTTACTACACCTTGACCATCTCCTTCTTTCATTCCAAAGTATTCACCTAATGCAGTTTCTGCAAGTTCTTTTGCTTTGGATTTATTCTTAACTCTTTTATAAATAGCATCTGTAAGCTTTTTAAGATATTCATCATAGTATACAGATTTTTCTACAACCTTTTCTTTAAAGATAGCAGTTGCAAATGTACCATCATAAGGTCTTACCTTATAATTGTATTTCTTTGCATACAGTTTTTCCAATCCATTTACAAAAGCTTGGGCTTGAACATCTGAACGAAAACCCTTACCACCAGAACCTAATCCAGCATTACGTTTATGGAACTCTTCTTTATCATGGTTATATTGAACCATGTCTCCATATGCTAGAATAAGTGTTTCAAATTTATGAATCCAAGAGTTATAAGTATAGGCTTTCATTAAAACCTCATCTACTTGATTTTGATTAAGACCCATTTGAGCACCTTTCTCATAAAGAGATGCGTCTACAAATCTAGCTTCTTGAAGTCTTTCTAAGTTAGCTTTAGTTTCTTTTTCAAAATATTCAAATACTTCAGCCTTAAGTCTATCTCTTAAATCAGCATCATTATCTACTGTTTCAATTAAATTACCTTCAAGAGCATACAGTTCTTCCTTCATTTCTTTTGATAACACATCATCAAAAGCTGTGAACACTTCTGCTGCTGCTACCTCTTTACCATAAGATAGAACTGGTCTATTATATCCCTCATAGTTTTTATAGTCATCATTAGATTTGTATCTTCTAATTCTTTCTAATTCTCCGGATATATATCCAAGCAAGATATAGAAAGCTTCTGTTTCACCTTCTCCATTATTCTGTGGCTTAAATAAATCTATGTCTACATACAAATGTTTATCTTTTTTACCTGGATAGGTGATAACATTTTCAGTTGATAATGCCATTGCAGTATTCTTAGAGGCATGTCTCATAAATTCTTCAACACCACTCAATAGCATTGTATGGATTTCTTGTAAGAATTTACTTGTTGCATCTAATGAAGCTGTTGAGTTACCAACTGAATCATTGCTATTTTTAACAATAAGTTGCGTACCTCCTACGTTATTAAGAACAAGATCAACTGGTATTTGTCTGGTACCTTTTTGCACCATTCTTTTCTCACCAAAGTTTTCAGCTAATGGATCATCTAAATGAAAAACTGAATTAAGTAAAACTGAATGAGCAGAGTATGGGTTATTTTTATCAGCTAACCAACGCATATGTTTAAAGCGTCCATTTGGATCTGCAAAATCTTCAGTTAATTCAAACCAGTTATTGGCTTGATTAATAGAAGTAACTATTCTGGTTACTGTATTATCAACTACTTGTTCCCATAAGCGGTTACCTTCTGGAGATAACACACTGAAGTTAGAGTACCCATCAGAATAGAAGTTTTGCAATTCAGCAAGCATTCTCATTCTTGTTCTTACATCTTGTTTCTTACCAGTCTTATCTCTTAATCCAACCGGTAAGTCTTTCATTAAATAAGTTAAAGGATCTCTTTTAAACTCTTCTGCTCCAGCTACTTGTGCATAGTCAGTAGAAAAAGATGCTGAGTTAACTTTTTTAATTATATCATAGATCATTTGAAGTTGAAAAGCTCTAGCAAATAAAGCTTTATCATTGAAAAGAGAATTAAGTTCTGCACTTCTTCTATCTAAATAGATACCAAGTGCTTCAAGAAATTCTCTACTTCTTTCAGATTTAAATACACCATTTCTATCTCCAAAGTCCTCAAGTATCTTTTCAGTATTTAAAGTAACAATTGTTTCTTCAAGTTTAATATACTTATTGATTGTTGGATTTGCAGTGGTAAAGTTAGCTTTCCAGTCGTTGATTACTGAATATATTGCTGGAGTTGCCCTTGTGACAGCAGTTTCAAATTGTGCTACTTCTGGAGTTTCTCTACCCTCTTCATCTCTTCTTTTTCTTTGAGTGATAGTTTTGTTTATATTGTACTGAATAAATGGAACTCTTGGTTTCTTAAAGTCTTGCCAAAAGTTTGTTTCAATTTTGAATTGTAATTTATCAGTTGTAGTAGCAATTCCCGGAGCTCTCAACATGTTTAATATCTGTTGGAACTCAGGATAGTTTTCTAAATTATTTTGCAGTCTGTTATACATTTCAGTATAATCAAATGATCCTGCTAAAATTCTAGATAACTTATTCCACATAACATCTATATCTTCAAGTTCAGGTAAACCAAATACATCTAATGATTCAGAAACAGTACCGTCTTCTGATTTTTCTTTTTTAAAGATGCTTGAGATAATAGATAATGTACTAGGAGCAGCAAGTTTCTTAGGATTAATTACGTTACCTTTATAATCCTGTAGAATTCTTGAGTTCTCTAAGTCTGTTGGATCTTCAATTATTTCTTCTTGAATAATTTTAAATCTAGACTTTTTAATGTGGTATGAGATAAGCCCTTTAGATTGCTTTTCATTTACTGATTTTTCAATATCACCAAAGTTGGCAATAGCTTTTTCAAGTAAATAAATATTTGATCTAAGTTGTTTTTGTAAATCTAATGACTCAGGTTGATCTGCAATAGATACATAATCATTAGTTAACTCATCAAGTAAATCATTAAGAGTTTGTTTTAATGATCCATAGAGATCTATTCTATTCTCAAGAGTAGAGAATAATCTTACAGCACCTGTAGAGCTATTATTTTTTGTGTTGTAGTATTCAATTTCAGCTGCTGTTAATGAGTCAAGTAGTTTTACTAATTTATCTGATTCATCAATAGTAAATGCTGAACTTTCTTCATCCTCTTTATTGAGCATTTTTACAACACGAGTATCTCTGTTTAATCTACTAAACATGATATTTTCCATACTTGGTTTAAGATCTAAGATCTCACCTTTATAGAGTTTATCATATAAATCTTTAACTACAGCAATATCTCTAGGGCTAGACATATCTTGTCTGGTAATTTTACCAAACATAGCACGTAAAAAGTCTCGGATTTTTTTATAAATTCTACCTACTATACCTGTGAATAAAGTATTATCCCTAATATAATCTCTATAGTCTTCTGCTAATACTTCTTCAATATCATAATAAGAAGCTGTTTCCCATTTAGGAACCTTTCTTAACTCTTCATAAAGAGCTGTTTTTTCTTCCTCAGTTAAGAACAACTGTGTAAACCCGTGCCAAGCCTCATGATATAAGTCAATTGGAGTTGCCTTATTAGCCATATGTAATGTTATACCATGCTGACTCCAGGTTGCAAATGAATTAGAGTTTACTACTTCTGTAATAACTTCTAATGGAATATGTTTAGCTAATGGATGATTTTTCCACCAGTCAAAAATTGAATCTCTCTCAGCTTTAGTTGTAAATAATCTTTCAAAGAAGTTACCTAACTTTCTTTCAGCTGTCTCAATTCTATTCAGTTTATCTTGATCAGGATAGATATCTTTTCTAATTCTAAGTCTCTGTAATAAACTAGCCTGTACACCTAAGTTAACTTGTTTGTCAACTTTTTTATTTTCTTGTACTGTAGATTTTTTAGGAGTAGCTCCTTTCTTAGTAGTTCTCTTAGTAGTAGCCTTAGTTTTAGCTTCACCTCTTTTAGATGTTTTCTTTGCTGCAGATTTCTTTTTAGGTTCTACACCAAATCTTTCTAAGAATTGATCTTCATCAGAAGCTCTAAATGTACCTGTTTTAGATTTAGCCCAGTATACTGTATGTGACCATCCTTTTGGAACAGTGACTTCTACACCAATACCTGCTTTAGCAGCTGCCTTTACAGCTCCTTCTGATATACCAGTTTCTCCAGTAGTTATTACTTTAGTAATTGGAGTTATTAGATTACTTGAGTTGACAATCTTATCAAACAAGATACCCATAAATGTATCTACATCATTCTGACTATAACCAGCTTTAAACATATCTACGGTGTGATTACCAGTCACAGTAATAACATCTGACTTATACTTATTTAAATTTTTTACAATGTTTGCAGCTAAAATTTCTACATTATCAAATGTCTTTTTAGTCTTTGCTTTTTTACTAAGCGTAACTGGAATATGATTTGTAGCTTTTTCTTTTGCTACTTTAGCATCTCCCTTAGCAAAGTCTACTGCTATGTTTAAAGTAACCGGAGTATTTTTAACATTCTCATTTACCTGATAATTATTATAAACAGGCTTTAGATTATATACAATTTCTCCTGGTGCTACTTCAACATCTGAAGCATCTCTAACTTCAATTATTTCAGCTTTAGTTCTTTTAGATACAGGTGTAACTGCTGCAACATCATAGTTCTTTGCTTTTACTGGTAAAATTTCAGTAGGTACGGCATAAGAAACATATGCATTATTATTTACAAAGAATGCTCCTGATTCTTTACTAAACTCTAATTTCAAGTAAGGTTTAATAAAATCAAAGTAGTTTACTACAGTTTTTTTAATCTTACCATCTTGAACAGTGTAATCAGTAAATTCTTTATTTACATAGTCATCTGTATAGTTAAGATTGGCAGGTCTTGTATCTCCATTTTTAAGTTTTACTGCACGCAATAAATGCTCTACAATTTTATCTTTAGCTAATGGATCTGCAAGATCTAACTTTTCACCATTTAATGATACGGTAAGAGTTGTAATTCCGTTTATATCTGGTGTATTTATTTCAATATTATTCTTTTTAATATTTTCACCTAGGAATACTTCAGCATATGTTTTTCTGGCATTTGGAGATAATTCCGCGCCTCTATAAGTGGCGTCTGTAGTTAATATTGTAGCAATTTTTTCTGCAAGCTCTGTATCTATATCACCTCTCTGTAGATACACAGGATGATTAACTGTTACTCCAGCATAACTTTGATTGATTGTAACTTGTACAAAACCGGACTTACCACCTCCTACAATAGGATTTGTAATTGCATCAAGATCAAGATCTGTTTCAGATAAAGGGACATATCTATTTTTAAAATTACCAAAGCTACCACCAGTAATCTTTAATGTAATAACTTGTTCTGGATTTTCATTAACATGTTTTCTTAATCTATAAAGATCATTGACTTTAGCTTTCTGTTTTGCTTTTTCCTGTTTTACCTTGTTTTGCTTTTCAGTAATAAGCATTCCTATACCATTGCGTTCTTTAAGAAGATTATCTTCTCTTTCTACAATGTCTTCTGGTGAAACTAAAGTATATGCATAACCTGAGCGGTTAACTAATTGCAATTTACCCTTAACTAATTTAACATCTCTAAGATATTGATAAACTGGTCTACCAACTTCAGTATCATCAGTTAAAGATCCATCCTCATTAAAGTACATAATGTTTCCTTCTGTATCAGAAACAACTGTAACAATCCCATCATAGTCAGGATTTTTTTCTAAATGCTTTCTGTCATTATCTACAAGCAATGAAGTACCATCTGCTCTTGTAGGAAATTGTTTAATTGCAATAGGACGTATAGCTAACGGAACTCCTTGATAAACCACATCTTCTGTGTCTTCTGGTTTATTGTTAGAAATTAAAATTAACTGTTTGAATACAAGATATGATAAAGCTTTCTGTGGATCTTCTTTATCTTTATCTTCTTCAGATAAAAGATCCGGATCTGAGGCTACTGCAAAGTTATATGTAGTTGTATTTGGATCTTCTACTTTAGCTTTGTTTTGAACATTGCTATAATTAATAGTATCCTCAGTTGGATTTTCACTATCAACTTGTTTCTTTTTTTTATTGGCTGTCTTTATCTTTTCTTTTACTTCTGATAAAGATTCTTTTTGACCAGAAACAAATTTCTTAACTTCATTAACATCCTCAAATCTAATTGACATTTCAGAAATAGGATCTTGACTAATTTTGTTTTTGACAAAGTATTCTCTCACATTCTTGCGAGTGGCAATTACCTGCAACATAATTTCAGGAGCAGCTTGTGCAACTTCTAATGCAAACTTTGGATCATTTCCTCCAGAAATATCTGCATACAAATCTTTAATATATTTTGTTGCATCAAACTTTCCTTTGTTTGGTGTATTAATATGCTCTAATACATTTTCATAAATATCACCATATATACTAAGAACATTATCTCTGTCAAGTAAACAAGCCATCTCTTAAATATTACAATTTTTGTTTCTTAAATTTTCTCTGAAAGATCCTTTAGTCTCTCCTTTTTCAACTTGTGAAGCAATATCATTTAATGCAGTCACATCATTTAAAGTATCATCAATTACCTCAATGTTCTTTTTAAATTCTTCCACATCTTCAGGTGTGATTTCAGGACCTTGTAATTCATTAAATGCTTCCTCTGTCATTCTCATAAAGTTTTGGTTGATTTCATCTTGATTAAATTCTGCAGTTTGATTTGTAGAAACATCTCTTACTTGAATGGTACCTCTACCCTTCTTAGTTATTACTACAGGACCAGCTTCAGTAGCTTCAAAGATAGGGGTTTTAGCCATTAAATAATCACCTTTCTTAAGTGTATTTAATGCAAGATCTGTATTAAGATTTTCCTTACGAGAAGTGTACGCATCAGTAATATCTGATGGATTAATCTTACCTGGATTTTTAGCAAGATAATCAAGAGCTTTAAAGTATTCTTGATCTAAAGTTTCTACAGTAGCATTATTAATATTATCAATAAGCTTAGCAGATTCTTTGCTAGGTTTTACTGAAACTTCAACATCAATACCTTCTAAAATATCTTCTGCCGTAGGTATAGGTTGTACGGCAGCTTTCATTTCATCTATTGTTGCTGATCTAAGTTCTGCTTCTCCTCTAGAAACTCCTTTTGTCTTTCTACCGGCAGACTTTTCATCCGCAGATAAACTAGTCCTGTCTGATACTTTTTGCGGTCCGAAAGCTTTTTCTGCTTGTTTTCTGTATCTTTTGTCAATTTTGCCATCTTTAGTAAGTTTAATAAGTTCAAGATCATTTAACAAATCATAGATTGCATTGATCTGATTATCTACATCAGTAGTAAGATTATTTTGAGTTGCTAATCTTGAACCAAGTACAGACAGTTCTGTAATTGCTAAGTTAGCCCATTTCATAATATTATCCAAACCTTCAGCACTAATGCTATCCACACCTCTTTCAATAAGAGTATTTAATGCATCTGGGAAATCTTTTTCAAGAATAGCATCAATTTGTGCAGCAGTTCCAGGAGCTACAGATAATCTTCCAATAGTTGTAAGGTCTTTCTTTTGATCAGCAGGAGTTTCCCCTTTATATAATTTAAAACTTTCAGGTAAAGAATTTAGAGCAAAAATGTAATCATTAAAGTTACCACCACGCATTGTTCTTAGTGGGTTATCTTCTTTTAATGCAGCAATTTGTCTATCAAGTTTTTGTTTTTCAATATTGAAATTAGCAATAGTTCTAGTTATACCATTTTGTTCTTCAATACGGTTTTGCAATTCTTTTTGAAGTTTTGCTCTTTCTTCTATAGCTGCATTTTTTTCATTGACTTGCTCTGGAGTAAACTGACCAATCTTATTTGTTAAATTTATAATCTCTTGATTATAAGTATTTCTTTTACTTTCAGATAAGGTGTTTAAGTTTTCTCTTTGCCACCATGCGATATCTTCAGTATATTTTTGTCTTGCATTTTCAAGTTCAAATATTTCTTTGTCGTTAGCTCTATAAGACATTGAAACTATTTGACCTTTATCATTTCTGTTAAGCTTGTATGTTACACCATTAATTACAGCAGTGCTCGTGCCAAGAATTTTAGCATCAATTCTTTGGTTGTTTACATAAACAACTTGACCTACTTTTTGCGTAGATGTAATTGGAGTAATACCTACATCCTTAAGTGATAGATCTCCGTTTATAACAGCTGATTGTTCATACAATAGATCTTGTATTTCATTATCTATTTTAACTCCATAAGAGCCATTCATAAATACAAGGGTTCCTACTTTACCATTAAAGATAACTTTTTGATTTACGTTTTCAGAAAGCTTTAATGACTTTTCAGGATCTTCAATTAACTGTCCTTCTTTTTCTGTTTGCTCAACTGGACCTGCTTTAATTGGCACAATAGATTCAACAGCATCAATATAATCTAATGGTATTGTTGTAAATCCATCAGGTACAATTGGTGCAAGAGATGCATTAATTAAATTACCTTCATTATCTATTTCTACTTCAAGAGGCATAAGTCCAATTCTAGTTGGCATAACTCCTGTCATATTATTAAATAAGTTTCTATAGATGGATTGCTGTATTCTGAAATATTGTTTTTTACTTTTTAAAACTTTGTCTTCTAACTTAATTACTTCAGGATTTTTTGCAATCTCTTCATCAGATACATTTTCCTTTTTAAGTTTGTTTCTTAAAGCATCTAATTCTACATCAGCATTAAATCTAGACCAGCTTCCTTTATTAAGAGCTTTGACATCAATGATATTAAACTCACCATCTTTATTAATAGCAATTAAGTCTGTTTCACCAACTAAACCGTTTTCTAATACATCAGTATCAAATAATAAATCACTTGCTCCAACTATTATATAATCTCCATCAATAATACCATCTCTAAATTTAGTAATGACTCCAGTCATTCCAAATAGATTATCAAATGCCTTTTGTGACATTTTCTCTGGCTTACTAATTTGTTTAAATCCAAGACCCTCTCTTGTAAGAAAGTCCTTGATCATATCATCAAGCATATTACCTACATCAGCACTTTGTTTAAATGCTAAGTCTTTTATTGTGGCAATAAGATTTGCCTCTGAAAAATCTGCATCTAAAGATTCTTTTAAGATTCTAAACTTCTCAGCATTAGGACCTTTGTTTTCTTTATCTCTAAATACATTAGTTCTTCCTTGATTAACAAAAGATTGGAATGCAGTAATAAAAGTATCTACTTTAGCTTCTTGAGGTATTGAATCATCATTTACAATACTCTGATATGCAGAAAGAATTGGAGATGGTATTTCAATTGTTTGCTCAACCCCTTGTTCATCAGTAATAGTAGTAGTACTTGGTTTTAAACCAAAGTATACAAACTCTTCTTTACCTGGTGTAAGTTCAAGATCAAGTTTTTCAGCTTCTTTAGTTACACGAGATGCAACTTTACCTGCAAGTCTTCTTTCAATAAGCTTACCATTAGCATCTCTTACTTCTTCTACCTCAGCTTTTTTACCTTGAATTTTATCTTTAAAGATTTGAAGAGCTTTATCAAATTTATTTACTTCTTGTCTAGCCCCGTATTGTCTTAACCAGTTAATTAACTTATCAAGTTCTGCAACATCATTTTTAATATCTGCTATCTGTTCTTTAGTTGCATCTTTTACAGTTCCTCTCTTAGTAACAATTTTACCGGTGTCTAAGATATTTTGTAATGCTTCTCTTACATCAACATATGGTGCAATTTTTGAAGCTGGGGTAATGTTTTGTAAAGCTTTTGGTAATTTAAAATACTTTAATACAGGAGTTTTAAATTTCTTAGCTTCCTCAAGTTCAGCATCTCTTTGTTTTTTCAACTGCTCATTATATGTTTGAACAATAGCTCCTTGAGTTTCTAACCAGTTATCTCTAACTTGTTCATAGTTATCATCTACTTCTGTTACAATAGCGGCTTCTTTAAACTTAGCATCTAAGATATCATAGAGCGCTGGGTGTTCTCTTCTAATTTTATCCCATCCATCAGTAACTGATACTTCTTGTGGAACCACATCACCTTCTGGAGTAATTGTAGTTGCTCCTTTTTTAGCAAATTCATTTACAAGATCTTGAAGCAACAATGCGTATTTTTCTTCAATTGATGCAATAGCTTTTTGATAATCTTTCCATGAACGTGTTTGTTCAACAAGAGACTCTTGTGGTACTTCAGCTATTGGTTCTTCTTGAGCAACTTCTTCTTCTGCTGGAGCAGTTTCTTCTAAAGCTGCTAACTCTTGTTCAATTAATACTTCTAATGCAACAGCTCTACCACCCGCAACTTTTCTTAACTCATAGTCATAAGTTTCAGGATATAACCTGATCTTAGGAACTAATCTTGATTGAATAAATTGTGGATTTTGAGCAAGTCCATCTAATGTTTCTTGGATATCATCTTCAGTAACTGGAACAATTTCACCATCTTCATTTTCAATAGTAAATGTTTCTGTTCTAAGAAACTCTGTAATTGCTCTATCAACTAATGCTGGATCATCACTTTTTAATGTCTCAAGAATATCTTGTACAGCAGCATTTGCTTTTGTAACATCTCTTGATTCTTTTATTTTTGTTTGTGCAGCCCTTTGTTCATCAAGTTGAGTTTGTTGTTCTTGAAGCTCTTCTACTGTTGAACCAGTTTCTTCTTTGATATCATTTTTAAAATTTAACTCAGCTTCATTTAACTCTTTTTCTTTCTTAGCCATTAAGTCAGCTTTGGCTTCTTCAAACTGTCCTTCAATGTCTACAGGGTCACCTGCGGCTGCAGTCTCTTGCATGCGAGCAACTTGCTCAAATAAACTAGCATACTTATCATACATTAAACTTCCTTTTGGAATAATTCTTTCACTACCCGATGATGCATCAATAAAGTAGTCAGGAAGATTATCATGATTTTCTGTCCAGTCAGCAAACTGTTCAAGATCAACAAAAATATTAAGATCAGCAAGAGCTTTTAATAAGTCATTATTTTCTTTTATTTTAATAGATTCATTAATGATCTCTTTGTAATAGTTTTGTCTATTTAACCACATGTTTCTCATCCACTCAAAGTTTCTATCTACATGTTCGTAGAAAGAAGCCGGTTGAGATAATAAGTTTACATATTGAGCTAAGTTCTTACCTTGTAAAGTAAGCTCATAGAAATCCATTAAATCAGTATAGATATCATCTAAATTTCCTAGTTTACCACTTTCAATTTGTGAGGCAGCTAATTCATATTGATCTCCAGCAAGAACTTTTAATAAATCTGAAAAAGCTTCTTTGTGAGCATCAATTGGATTTTGTTTTCCATCTTTAAAAGATTGAATTAACTCATCAAATTCTTTAAGCTCATTAGCCTTGTCTTCTTCAGTTTCACCTTCTTCTAATTTTCTTTTACCAACTTCAGACTTTAATAATTCTAAATTATCAATTGTCTTTCTTAATGTAAAGAACTCATTTTGAGTATTTTGAAAATTAGATAAAGCATCAAGTAATTGAGTCTTCTCAGTTATTTGAGATTGTAGTTGTGGATTATCTAATCCTTTTAAAGCTTCAATCTCTTCCTGAAGCATACTAATTGATTCATCCAATCTTCTATGGTCTGTTAATGTTTGAAAATTAGCAGACGGTAGTTTAGAAAGTATTTTTGATTGATTGAATTTTTGAGTAATCCCATTTATTCTTTCAAGGTTATTTGTAAAAGTTTCTTGTAAGAAGACAAGATTATTTATTGATCTATCAATTGCTTTATTATATATCTGAGCTTTTTCAAATTCAGGAGTACCCTCTTTAAAATTCTGTAAGTTTAATCTCTTCTTACCTAATTTATCTTGAGCATAATCCCATGTTTTTTGTGTCTTTCTTGCTTTTTTAATATAATCATCAAGCATTACACGCATCTTAGCTCCTTCACCTTCTTGAAGATCTAATGTTTGTTCCAGTTCTTTATCATTTAACTGACCATACTTTTTAAAGTTATCTACAAATACTTTAAAGGTTCCTGCATTTAATGAAGTTAATACATCAGATAAGAAACTTGAGTTTGCTGCATCACGTTTCTCCATGCCAGATGTTTCATTATCATTAATTACTCTAGCTAATGATGATTGTACACCTAAATTGTGAGATCTATCAGTTAAAAAGTCTGCTGGATTTTGATGCATTTTAGTCATTGCATCAGCAACAGATTGAGCAAACCCTCTTCTTTCTTGTATATAAGTTTCATATTCAGCAGGGTCCATCATATACTTAGTATACATAGTACTAGCATATCTAGGCACAGCTCCTCCAAATGGTTTTAATAAACCACCCATTACAAAACCTGACATAAAAGTTTCAAAACCTTCGGCACTTACTTGATGACCAAAAGCAGATCCTAATACAGCCATTGAATAATCATTATTGGCTTTAGCTGGATCATAGAAAGAATTCACATAATAATCCTCTGTAGCTTTTGCAATTACATCTTGCATTACCTCTTGAGCACCTTCAACTAAATTAGTCTTAAAATAATTTAATGTAGCATTACCAAATGTAGATGGTTTAAAAAATCCTTTTAAAGCATTCTTAAGGTTATAATCAACTACGTCATATGTAGCTTCTTTAATACCTTTTTTACCAGCGTTAAAAAATATATCAAATTCTTTACCAACAGATCTAACTACTCCAGATTTACCTGCAAATAAATTTCCTTTAACTAAATTTGGAAAAGCAAATTTATTTGACCAAAAAACTAATGCTGCATTTTTATATGTATCTTGAGCACCAGCTATGCGAGCTCTTTGTTTCATATGTCCTTGAGTAACATTGTCTGGAGCTTTGCCATTTCTTTTCCAGTACTCGTCATAAAGTTTTGTATAAACATTGTTTTCTACAAATCCTCCTTCAAGTCTACCTTCTGAAAGAGCCATGTTCATACCAATAACATCTCTAAAGAAACCTGCAGATGTTTTAGCCGTTCTTGCTAATCCAGATAAATTTGATGCTTCAGCAAATGCTGTTGTTGTATTATTTAATGGGTTTATGAAATCGACTGTACCTTTACTAGCTGCAATAAAAGCATTCTTTGCAGCTGAATAGTTTTCAAGATTTTTAAGATTGGTAAGCATTTTACCACCATACTTACCCATGTTCCATAAATTTTTAGGAACTGAAAGTAAACCTTCTATAGCACCGGCTGCTCCCCCAAGTAATCCCCCTGCAACAGATCCTTCTGGACCAACAATAGCACCTTCAACTGCACCAATAGCAGCATATTCTAAAGCTGCCTCTAACATGATACCAGCACTATATGCTAAACTATTAATTGTGTTATTAAAGAATCCACCTAATCCTCCTTTGGTAGACATACCAATTGAATTGTATTCTTCATATTCATCTGAAGAATCAATATCTTGTCCTATATTTCCTTGAAATAATTGACCATAACTTTTTGGATTAGCCATTAAACCATTCCAAGCCATTGGAATAAATGAATTAGTTGCCATCCTAACGTAGTCATCAAACATGCTAGTATTAGCATTAAAAATCTCTTCGTTATTTACTTCTGGATTAAAACCAATTCTATCATATGTTTCTTGACCATAAGCTTTATATCTAGCTTTGTGTGCACCTGAAGCAGATGCATCATACATATATGGTTTTGAATATACTTGTGTATCAGTTAATGTTGATACATCTTTTAATAATTTTTGATGAAGAGCTTCTGAATAATTATCAGATTGTTGATTAGGTTTTGATAATTGATCTTTAGAAAATGGATCAAAACCAACAGCATTATCCCGCACCATATCTTTAGGAAGAGTTGGTGTTTCTCTTGGGTTTCTAGGATTATTAATAGATACAGGAGCTGGTTCTGGATTAATAGTTACTGGGCGTGAATCATTCATAGACTCTCCACCAAATGGTAAAAAACTTTTAATATCAGTAGTACCAGGTCTAATGAACTCTGCTCTATCTCCAAGTTCAGTTTGATCTAAGTTTTGATCTTCAGCCATTGTTATCTATTAAATGTTGATTCGGGTGTTTGTCTAAATATCAGACTCTTATTTGCATTTGGTGAATGGAATTTTTGCCAAATCTGTTGATTAAGATTTGCTTGATCAGCCAGTGCTTGTCCAGCATTTATTGAAACAAGATCAATATTATTTCCATACGTTGTTGGAGGAAGTACCTTTTTTTCTATAACAACTGATCCATCATTTTGCAACTTTCTATATTGCATAGTAACTGTATAGTCTGAAACTCCTGTTGGATCTTTTTCAATTTTATAAGTACCTCCACCCATCGGATCTTTATAATCATAAGATCCTTTTGCATTAACTAATGCTTGCATTGGTGTCCACTGGTTTCCTTTAAAAATTGAGTTTGTAAAGTTATTTCTATTAGAAATAAATGCAATTCCATTTGTAGCAATTGCATTAACCATTTCTTGTGTTAAGATACCTGCATCATCAGTTGCCATTAAAGTTTTTAATACATCCATAGTAGGATATAAAATCATAGCACCCTTTTCTCTATCTTCTCCAGCAACTTGTGTACTAAATAAGCCAAATGTTTTAGCATCTTTCTTACCAATAGTTTTATAATATTCATTTAAGATTAAATCAGCTGCTCTAACGTGTCTTGTAATATCATCACTATCTGAAAACTGATCTAATGTTTTTTGAATGTCACCTTTACTTGTACCATAAAAACTTACAGCATTTTTCTTGGTATCATAGAAGTTAATTCTATTCATGTCATTATTTACAAACTCAACAAAACCTGCAAAACCAGGTGTTGAAGGAGCTGCTGGACTTACCTGATATCCATTCTCAGTTGTATTATATGTAGCATTTGCTTTATTTGGATCCAATAATCCTGAATAAGATAGAAACTCTCTACCGTTTTGAACAGTTCTTTTATATTCTCTTTCGGCATTATCATAAATAGCAGATAATAAATCTTCAGGATCTCCTCCTCCAATTGCTGTTCCAAATTTACCCTTTAAAAAAGTTGATTGATATTCAGCAACTTGTCTTGGAGTTAAATTTGGATAATTTCTATCTGAAACAGCTCCTTCTGGTTTTTTAGATTTACTATTTAATGCTACTAACTTGTCATTTAATTCTTTTCTTTCAGCCGCAGTTAAACTATTTAATGCTTTTTCTTTAGTACCATAACCACTAGCTGTTGTAGGAATAGCTCTATACGGTAAATAGTTTACTCCCATCTTAATAAAGGTCTCTTTATCCATTAAGCTAAGATCAGAGTTGACCATTAGATTAGCTAATTTTTCAGAAACATTTTTATTCATTCCTTCTAAGATACCTGAAGATGAAAGATTTTTAATAAGAACCTCTTGATTTTTTTGAGTAATTACTTCTTTACCTTGAACAAAATTTATAAACTTATTAAAGTTTGTATGTGCTGGATTCTTTAAAAAAGGTTCTGATATTTCAGAATCTCCTTTTGTTGCTAAAGCATATTGATTTACTCTTTGATAAAGATTGATTAAATTTTGTGCACCTCTTTCAGATAAAAACTTAGATGGATTCTTTTGATATTCATTAAAGAATTGATCCGGAGTCATTCTAGTTTTATTATCCTCAAGATTATTCATTAAATCTTTAGGAGTCCTAGCACCAGCAAATAATGGAGCTACAGCATTACCAATATCCTCTTTTGTTAAATTTGGTTTATTTTGATTTAATGGACTTAATTTTCCAGAAGTAGAAAAGAAATAATCAGCAGCTTGCTGAGGAGTCATTCGACCTTCCTTTATGTATGCATTTAAGGTATTAACAATTGTTCTGACCATTCCATCTGCATAATCTTTGGTAAAGTCTTTTGCTGTTAATTCATTTTCAATTGCAATACTTGTTTCTTTATCAGTAGCACCCCCTCCGGCATTTGCTCCTACTTTATTCTGTCTATTAAATAATGCTGGATTAGGAATTCCCTCAGTTCTTTTTTCACCAGTATTTGGGTCAACCACTTCTCTTATTCCAATATAAGTTCCATTTTTAAGACCGGCATCAAGAACAAGATTTTCTTTATCTTTTTTATCTTTTGCCTCAAGTAAAGCACTTTGTCTCTGACTAGCATACATATGATTAACAGCAGCAACACCATATGGGTCTGCAGCCATATCTTTAACCATATCTTTTCTTGAGAAAATATATGCAGCTTCATTAATATCTTGTTCAGCTAACATTGATGCAACACCGGCATCTACTTGAAATCTTAAAACATTTAAATCAGCTACATTAGGTGCGCCACCTGTTGTAGTTAAAGTGCTTGTATTTTCATCACTTACTTGTGAAGATAATTCTTGTGTATAGTTTGCATTAGTAGTTGCAATTCCTAAAGCTTCATCAAGTGATTTTTTATAACCAGGAGTAAATTCATTTCCTTGTCCTGAGTTTAAACTTTCTTCAGCAGCTTGTTGTTGCTTTGATAAAGTTTGTACATCATTTTGATTATGTGAGTTTCTAATCTTAATATACTCTTGAATAGTAGCATATTGTTTTGTTAGATAATCTCTTTCAGAAGCTGTATAATCTCCACCAAATTTGTCTAAACTCTGACGAATAGCATCTTCTCTATTTACTCTAGCTTGAACCTTATATACTTGTTGTAATGCTGGGTCATTAGCAAAAGTAGAAGTAAACAATTTATTTAATGGTTGAAGAATTAAATCTCCATTCTTTTGTCTAATAAAATATCTACCGTTAGATTCTGTAATATCTACAGAAATACCTGTATCTTTTGCAATCTTTAAATAAGATTCAATAGCATTAACATATGGTGTATACGTTGGATTAGCAAAGTTCAATGATTCTTCATCCGTTGATCTCTTAAATGCTTCTCTTTGGTAAATTAAATCCTTAATTCCAGTTTCCCAATATTTTTTAGATTGCTCTCTATCAGAACTATTCTGATAACCCATACCCATTCCATATTGACTATTGAAATTTTTGGTATAAGCCATATCCTTCATTAAGAATTTATCTTCATAGAATGGAGTAAAGATTTGAGCTGCCTGTTGTACATTCTGTTCTAAAGACAAGTCAAGTCCTGCTACTCTATTTAGATTAAAGTCTATTTGTTTTAATAGTTTATCCTTCTTTTCAATATTGGATTCTCTAGTTAAGTCAGCATAGAAGTATTGACCATAAAGGTTATTTAACGCTTTATAGTTTGAGTCATACTGATTTTGTTTGGTTTGCAGATAGTTTCCATAGAAGTTAAAATCAGGCTGAAAAGGCTGATATTCCGGAATATAATCTGTGACACCTTGTAAGTACGTTGCCATATATTTTACCTATAATATAAATATATTAAAATTTATTAAGTTTACTAAACTTAATAAGTTTAATAGAACATGAAAGGGAATACATTATCTCCCATTACATAAACACCACCGCCATTTTTTAGTTGATATTGCATCTCTAATACCTTTTGCGGATCTACTCCTGGTGAACTAGTACCTTGTCCTGCTCTATCCTTAGCCATTTTATATGCTGTGTCATCTTCCATGTCTGGATATTGTTGCTTTATGTCATCATAATAATCTTGTACAGATTTACTGACTTCAGGCTTAGGTTGTTTACCACCTTTAAATGCTGGCATACCTCCAGTTTCTGGAAGGACTGCATATTGCGGATAAAGATTATTTAACGCAGCTGTCTTACCTTTATTAGTTAAAGCATTTGCATAGTAGTTTCTCAACTGGTTTCTCATTGCAAGTTTAGCATTTGAATATTGCTGATTTGCAATGATGTTAGAATCATAAAGTTTTTGTTGTGCAGCTTGATTAGCTAAAGCTTCTTGATTTCTAATATCAGTTGATTTAAACTCAAATTGATTAGCAATGTTAGAGTTAGCATTATTATATCTAGAAAGAGTATCTGCTGCTTGTTTTGCGCCAGTACCTTGAATGCTAGAAGCTCTAGCAGACAATGCTTGTGGACCAACAAACTGTGCTAAAGATTGTGTAGCAATATTAGCTTGTTCAGATTGTTGTGCAAGTTCTCTTGTAGGATCTAAGAATGTAGGTCTTGGTTCTTCAAGATCAACTCTTGGTGACCATGGCATTTGTTTATCAAGACCCATTAGATCTCCAAAAGCTCCTGTAGTTTTAATAGTATCTTGTAACCACCAATTAGCTGGAGGTGCTGGAGGAATATCTTGTTCTTCACATTCTTTACAATCACCATTTTCATCTTTACCACAAGGACAATCTTCTTCACATGGACAGTTACCTTCAGCATCACGCTCTACAGGTTTACCATCTTCTCCTGTACAAGGACATGGTATGGTTCCTTCTTCAAATCCTAAGTTTTGATATGCGGAAATTTGACCTGCAGTAGTATTAGTATAGTAGGCATCAATAGGTGATATATTACTTACACCGGCTACTTTTTCATCTTCAAATCCTCTTTGCAGATTTCCACGGAAATTTACTAAAGCTAATATCTCATCATCATTAGTAATCTTACCAGACTGTAGATCGTTATAAAGTTTATTGTATCCCTGGAAGGTAGCTTGTTGTAATAATGCTTTCTTCTCTTCTGCAGTTCCTGATGCAACAGATGGTAATTCTAAACCAACTTTTTTAAATGCATCATCTAAAGATTTTACTCCTTCTTTTTGGAATCTATCATACTCTGCTTTTGCCTCAGCTTCAGTATATGGTTTACCGGTTTGCGGATTAGTAGTTTTTAAGATAACATCTTTAAAGCCCATCTTATCTCCTTTACCATCACCAGTACTTTCATAAGATCTTAGCTTACCATCAACATCATTAAACAAATATGATTCATAGCCTTGAGCTGAAATCATTAAGTTTCTTTTTTGGTGTTCTTTAAAGTTATTGATAATTTCTTCATCAGTTAATTTTGATGGATCATCAAAACCTCTTTCTTGCCAGGTTCTTCCGTAAGATCCAGATTTACCTTTATAAGCTTCTTTATTTGCTAATTGTTCTCTTGTAGCTTGTGCAAATAATTTAGCTGTAGTAGGATCATTTAAAGCTGTTTCAATAGCTGCATATTGTCCAGCAATTTTTGCTGCTCTATCACCAGATCCCCATCCAGTCATATCACCTGTATATGCAGGAGGGGCGCTGTAGTTAAATTTAATTGGAGTATACTGTCCATTAGGTTGTTGAACATATAACTTAGTACCAGCTTTATTATTTTTAGCATACCAAAGTTTTAATGCTCTTTCATAAGCTTCTTTAGTTGCATAGTCAGATCTTTTAATAATTGTACCGTCTTTAGGAGGTTGTCCTCCTTTATCGTAAATAAATCTATCTCTACCTTGATAATTTTGAGACATACCTGCACCCATAGGCATTCCATATTCTGCCATAGGTAATTCATAAGGGAAATCATAACCACCCATTTCCATACCATATGCAGCCATAGGAGGTTGCATTTGCATTTGAGGAGCTTGCTGTTGTTGTTGCATCATCATCATTTCCTCTTGTCCCGGTACTTCTGGTTCAGGTAATTCAGGTGGAAGAATTTGTTCTGGTTTAATTCCAGCAGCTTCCATGTATGGTTCAGCCATAACTGGAATACCTTGTGGAAATCCTTTTTTAGATTCTTGTGCTAAAGCTAAAGCGCCTAACTTCATATTAAAATTACGGATCATTAACTCAGCTGTTTTTCTATCTACTGCATCTGAATTAGGATCCTGAAGAATCTTTCTGTAATTTTCAATATCATATTGTTTAGCAAGTTCTGCAGGAGTAAATCCTGATTTACCTTTTTGCTTTTTAGGAGCTTTACCAAACATTTGAAGTATGTCTGGATTGTTTATCTTCATAGATCTTGTATCACTAAAGATAAAACTATCATCAGGCAATTTTAAAGGAACTCCACCTTGTGTGTGTCTTGGACCTTTAATAATCTTATGTTCTGGAATCGAATCTCCATTCAAGTCACCATAGACAGTTTCTCCTCCTTCAGCTTCAAGGTTAGCCTCCTCTCTTGGTACAGCTGTAATGTATCTACTTGCTTGTAGATTAGGTGTACCAATATATGAATCATAATCAGCACCTCCAAAAGCAGGTACATCATTTGCCAAAGAACCTTGTACTTGGTAACCTGTTCTTGCTACAGGAAGTTTTTTAATTCTAACTTTTATCATTGGTTGCTTTATAAATATTCAACTTGTCCACCTGCAGCTAAGAACTCTTCTAGTTCTTCTGGTGTCATATAAACTTCTTCATCTTCTTTAAAAGATCCGCCTTTTTGCATAAAACCACCATACTGTTTAGATCTGCCTAATCTATCAGCACCGGTTTGATTCATTCTGTATGATCCTTGGTTAACTTCCCAATCACCTCTATCCATTCTTTCTTTTTTACCATAGATATTTAGTGGATTAAAGTTAGTGTCATACATCTCTTGCTCTTGCTGTCTATCTTCTTTTCTATTAAGATATCCTAATACACCTCTTGCAGCAGCATTACCAGTATTTAGCATTGCTTCTGGGTCAAAGGTACGCATGTCTTGTCTTTTTCTATCCACTCCTACTATATTGTAGAAAGGAGCTGTTATTGGATCTTGTTTTGTTTGTATAGTTCCTTGAGCTTGGTCATCTTGATTAATTGTAATTTGCTCAGGTTGTTGTGGTGGATTAACTGGTTGTTGTGAAGTAGGTATATTATTCCAATAATCAGGAATTTCAATAGAAGGAGATTGACCTTGATTACCTAAAACAACATCTGGATTCACGCCATTATTAAAAATAGGATTATCATTGTATGCTACTGAAGTATTTGCCATACCTAAAGAAGCTCTTCTCAATCTTCCACCTCTTCTGTATTCTTCAATTGGAGCATACAAACTTTCATTAAGTCTATCATAGAAGTCTACTTCTGGTTGACCACCTTCTTGATACTCTTCTTCTGTAGCATAACCTTTTTTAATAGCTCTATCTCTTTGTCTTTCAGCTTTTCTCTCACCTCTATTAATTTTCATTATAGTTCTAAGCTTAAGATCACTTTCAGTTTCTTCTGGAAGATTTTCATCATCTTGTTCAACTTGATCTTCTAAAATTTGATTTCTTTCTTTTTGCAACATTGGATGTTGACTTAAATCAAATGCTGGTTGACCTTCTGCATCAAGTAAATAATAATCAGTCCAAGCTTTAGGTCTTCTAAAAAGTCCTGTATCTGTAACATCTCTTGCAGCTAATACTGCGTTATCTAATGATCCAGTAAATGGATTTCCAGTACCATATTCATAAGGCATACCAACTTGTTCTGCGTAACTACCAGAATATCTAAACATTGGATTTACAGGAAGCATATAATCTCTAAGTGTTGAGTTTGTTGCTCTTGCAGATTTTCTACCAGCTCTTCTTGCTAATTTATCTTCATGCTTAAGATCTTTAACTAATGTTTTTAAGTAGTCAAGATTATACATTTGATTAGGATCAAATGCTTGAACTTCAGCACCATTTTGTGCAACCATCATATTCATTTGGTCATGAAAAATATCATCTGCACCATGAGTATAATGTGTGTATTCTGTTGGATCTCCACCTTCTTGCGCCATTTGCATTGGGTAAGTATCTGTAAAATACGGATCATTTGTATTTTTAGATTCTTCTGGAAAATCCATTCCTCCATATACAAATTGACTTAACGCTGGAATTGAAGGATCAGAAGATCCAACAATACCACCAGTTTCTCTCTCTGTTGCTGATTGTAATATTTCTTGGATATCTGCTTCTGTTGGTTCTCTATTAAATTCTGTTTGGATAGAAAACATATATCCTCTATGATCAGGGACACGGATTTCATATACTACATAACCTGGTTGAGAACCTTTACCTTTACTGATAACTTCAGCGTTTCCAATCATTTTAGGTTGACCAGCGGATACACTTGGTGTTACAGTTTCTTGCCCCATTAAAACAGGTGTTGCAATATTTGTATTTGGAGTTACTCCAAAAGTTGTTTTACCAGCGGTTCTCCAATCTGATCCAAAACTAATTGGTTTTACTGTAACATCATCAATTATATCAAGCATTGTTCCTGCAGGTGCTTCACTACCTTCATAACCCGAATATGGTAAATATCTAAGATTATTCTTTATAGTTGCTTCTTCAGCTTGCTGTTCAGCTGGTTTATCTTTAGGTTGAATACCTACTGGAGAATATCCAATTCTATATTTTTTAGGTCTACCAAAGAATCCTGATTCATAAACATCAACGTATGGAAGAAATCCTTGAGATGGATTTGCAGTAACCTCTTTTTGTTGACCTATAAAAGATGCTAAATCTTGAGAATCAATAGTTGGAAATCTTTGATCTCTAAAACCTTGCTCAAACTTATTATAATAACCAATTGGTAAACCTAGTGTTCCAGGCATCTCATTGATATTTAATAATTTGTTTGCCTTTCTAACTAGTCTTTTATATTTACCATCCTTTTTATTCTTTTTACTACCTCCACGTTTCATTTCTTCTTGTGCAGGATTTGGCATTTCAGGTGAAGGATTGGTAAGTTGCTCTAACATAGGATCTCCAGTTTCCTGAAGTTTATCAAACCACTCATCAATTTTTACTTTCTTAGCTTGAGTACCAACAGCATTTACAAAAGATGATTGTTTCTTTTTAACTTCACCATCTAATGTATCAAATTGAGATGCTGTAGTGTTATTTAAAACTTCATCTTCTCCACCTTCAGCTTTCTTCAAAAGATTCATTACATTTTTTGCAAACTTCTTTTTAGTAGAACCACCATATTTTGCATATTCGGCTGGACTAAAATCTACGTCTCCTCTTATTAAAGGTATATATGGGTATACATATTCTTCAATACCTGGAAAACTGATGCTTTGTGTACCTGCTGTAGCTGCAATAAGACTATCCATACCTTGTGTAGCATCCGGTGCTTGCTCCTTCATTTGATTATACATAGCAGCAATATCTATTCCACCTCCTTCTTGGAATCCTAAAATAGCTTCAGCCTCCTGATCATAACCTGGATCTGCATTAGCTACCTCCATACTTTGCTGATTGTATTGATCTAATTGAGCATTAGCTTCAGCATCTTTTTCTGCAGCAATTTGTTGATCTATAGCAGCTTCTTCCTCAGCTCTTTTTTGTTCAGCAATTGCTTCTTGTTTTTGCTCATCATCAAGATCTTCTTGCTCAAGTTCTCCATTCTGCATCATGAAATTTACAACTGAAGTAACTAACTGTAAAGCCATTTCTGGATTTATCTTTCTAGCAACTAAAGCTTCATAAACTTCTTTTGGAGATTGCCCTTGTTTAATAGCAGAATATATAGACTGAGTCATGATTTTTGTTGAATCTTCTTGCTCAGTTCCACCACCTAATTGGGCTTTAAAAATATTATTTACCTTTCTCATTATATAGGGTATATATTAAATATACTAAATTTTAATTTAAGGTCTAAATCTTATAAGTTTACAAGATCAGTACCCTTTTTTACCAAAGTTAAAGTTTCCTGTTCTCAATCTTTGCAACTCATTAAGTTGTCTTTGAGTAGCTATCCCATTATTTCTTTTTACTGATGCAATTATATCAGCATAGAATTTTTTATTTGATGGTGACAATTGATATTTATTGTAAGAATTTAAAAGCTGAGTATAATAATCAGGATTCTTAATTAAGTGTTGACCCATATTCATATCTCCAGTTCCCATTCTTAAAGTTGAAGAAGCATTGCTTAATTGACTTTTATCAAGTGCTTGACCAAGAGCTTCTCTTCTTGCATTTGAATTTAAAACCCCTGTTCTCAAATCATGCATTCTTACTGACTCAAGTAATTTATCACCTCTATTTCCAATATATGGCCAGTACTCATATTCTCTATTAAAACCTACAACTCCCGGTTTAAACTTACTACCTGATTGATATGCTTCAGGATTTATGAGTGCCATTATATCATCTCCTTCCGCATTACTTCTTGCAAACAATTTATTAGTATAATAATCATCAATCCATTGGTTTATATTTCCTTCTGAAAAATCCATAGGGGGTCTTACTTCTGCCATATGTGTACCATAACCTCTTAATTTCTGAGCGGCTTCTTCAGCAGTTTTATATCTACCTGTATAGAGAGCATCTTGTGATGGATGCAAATCTAAACCAGCTCTAAAAGATCTAGTAGTTCCAATTGGAACTGTTGTAGCCATATACTCAGCTACCTGCATTGGATCATTAATATCATATCCAGACTTAGCCATATTAACCATATCATCTACTGACATTTTTTCAGCAATAGGTCTTACGGCTCTATACGTAGTGTTATAATCTTTTAATGCTCTTTTAGTTGCAGTTTGTGCTAAGTTAGGATATCTACCAAATATTTTTGGATCAACACTTTTTGATAATAATCCTGCATCTTGTAATTGTCTAGCCGCTTTTGCTTCATCAGTAAGAGTAAAAAATATATTACTACCTTTTCCAGCGTCATATATTTCTTTAGCTGCAGTAAATCCTTTTTTAGCAGCATCATAGCCACCATAAAGTTCTAATCCAGTTCCTAAAGTTTTAATTGTAGCTTCTTGCCATGTTTTCTTACCAGATGATACATCTTTCCAATCTTGTACTCTATCAGGTACACTCATTGCACCATGAATACCTCCTGCCGTATTTAAAGCAGTTCCATATGAAATACTTGTTCCTGGAATATTAGTTGCTAATGCATATCCAATTTCAGGAAGTATTAATGGTGCTACAGCTGCAGTTCCCCATAACCAATCCATTGGATCAGTTCTACCTGAAGAACGTGCTTCCCATTCAGGATCTCCAGGTCCACCTTTATGTGCTGCTGCATAATCACTACGCAGTTTATCTATAAAGATTTGTGCTTTAATATCATCATCAACTTGTTTTCTCTCAGCTTCAGTTCTACCTTTTACACTAGCAACCATTGGAGATTTATTGTATGAAGGTAAAAGTTTATCATACTTACTTTCTTTAGAAGGAGTAGGATTAGACATTATTTTAACAGCCCCTTTGTTTAATGCGGCTGTTCTTTTACCATCAGGATCTTCAATAGGTACATAATCACCTCCTGTATTTGAATTACTTATATACCATTTATTTCCTCTTTTTTGATAATAGGATCCTGGTCTCCCAGAATATGTATATATTGCACCACCATCTTGATATTCATCAGGCTCAATCCAAGCATCATATCTTTTTTCAATACTAGGGAAATGTATATAACGTCTTTTACCTTTTCTAATCAAGTCTCCACCGTGTCCTGGTTTTCTAAATCTAGGTAAGTTATATCCTACAGAATTACCATCCCAGTCAATATATCTTGAAACATTATCTTCCCAATGACCACCAGGCTCTGGTACTCCAAGATCTTCTTCATACATTGTATCTTCTATATCTTCAATGTCTTCTTCGGTTATTTCTGGCGGAGCTCCTATAAACTTTCTTAGAGTATTATCAACATGAGTAGGATGAAGAGTTTGCATTGGCAACATAGACTCCTCATAAATAGGATTAATTACTGTAGTAACAGTACCTGTCTTTGGATCTAGTTGTTGCACTTCTTCTTGACCAACCATTATTTTACCTTCTGGTGGTTTTTGTTGAGTGTTATCTATAACTGGTTTATATGATGTTGGATATTGTTGTTCTTTTGGTTTAAAGATTACTTCTTGAGAAGGTTTTCTATAAATAGGACTATTTGCATTACCGTCAAAATATGTTCCAACTGCTTTAATTTTATCACTAACAATATCTGGTGATGAATGATACATAATATCTTTATCAGTAAAACCTAAAGATTTATAGTATTTAATTAAGTCTTGATCAACTTTTCTTGCACTCCATTCATTATAACCCTTTTTAAATTGATCTGATTCATTTTGATAATCATCAGCATACCAACCTTTTAAATGTTTATCATAAGTTTTTTTACGTCCTTTTTTTAATTCTGTAGTATTCCATTTTGTGGAATCCTTTACTCTTTTACTTCCTGGACCCATTAATTTATCTTGCATTTGATATGCTTTATAGTATCTTAGACTATCATCATAAGCTGCTTTTCTATAAGCATATTCTTCAGGATCAGACGTTACATATGGTTCTACTTTTTTAGGTTTTTTACCTTTTTTACGCTTTGGTTCTCCACCTCTAGCTGCAACATTAAGTTCTTCTTGAGGACCATCATTTTTAGAAATGGTATTAAGCATTTCTATAATTTGCTCATCAGTATATACTTTTTTTAAGTCTAGCAAAGGAGTGTTTTCATGAGTACCATCATCATTAAACCAGGTATCAATATTTTCTAATCTTTTAAATTTATCTGCATTTATTTTTTCTGTAAATGGATCATATACACCTGATTGTTTAGCAGCAAATCTTAATGCATTTAATCGTGCTCTTGTTTCTGTAGGTTCAGTTAAATATTCATATCGTTCATTTAAATCTGAATCTGTATTTAAAGAACCTTCAGTATATAATCTTGTTTTCTTAGGATCTGTTGAATATGATTTTAAAAGATCTATATCTTTTTTAGGTATATATCTACCGTTGTTATCAGTAGCATGACTATATTCATGTGGTATTACATCTATATCTGTAAAAGAAGTTTGAGGATAAAATTCTATATATCCATCTCCAAAAGATCTTCCTATTGCTTCCTCATCAGCTCGGTTTACAAATTGCGGATCTAAATTACCAGGTAAAAATCTAGCATCTCTTCCTTTCTGATAATACTCAAACCCTTTCCACTCATCACCTACTGAATTTTTTAACATTTCATAGTACATCGGAGATTGTTGCCATTGTTGTAAAAAATCTACTGATTTATCACTTATTTCTTTGGCCGTATGTAATCTCATTGGATCCCATTGATTAGGATCTTGTTCTTTTAATGCAAAGGTATTTTCAAATTGTTGTTGTGTTTCCGCTTCTAAATTTCTATTTTTAATCTCATCACTAACTACATATGGATCTTCTCCAGAACCAACTCTTCCAATATATTCTACTTCATTTTGGCTACTATAAATTTGATTTGCTGGTAATCTATCAAGATCAAATTGTGTAGCAGGACGTGTATTATTCTTTATCTTTTGAATTTCATTTTTATCTGTAATAAATCCATTTGCACCTTTTCCTGGTATATACCATTTATCTCCCCACCATATATAATGTTTACTTGGATCATTTTTATCAACATAATTTACACGTTGACCATCCAGAACTTCATCTTCACTATATACTGCATTGTCAAAGTGTTCAATCTTACCTGAAGTTTTAGGCTGAACTTTATTAACAGGTTTAGGAGTAAACTTTTGTCTTTGAGTTCTATACAAATCATCATAGACTTGATCATATAATGGTTGAGCTTGGCTATTTAAAACAGCTGTTCTTTTAGCTATATCACCTTTTGATAACGGCTGAAAGTTTCCAGATCTATTCCAGTCAACTTCCCATTTACCATTAACCTTTCTATACACACCATCACTACCTTTTACTGTATAAAACTGTGTTTTAGGATCTGGTTTTTTAGAACCTCCTTCTTGATACTTACCTTTAATGTAGTTACGTATATCTTTAGCAGCAGCTCTCATTTCAGGAGAGTCATACTTTCTTTCTTTTCTATAATCTCTTCTACCCTTTGAAAACATACCAATACTACCTGGAGCAAGTTCCGCTCTTAGCTGACTATCTATATAATTTTCATCATACCTTTCTTTACTCTGAGTACTACCTTCTTTTACCTGCTCATCATAGAAATAGTCCATGTCTTCACCTCTTGCATCTCTTACAGCTTTTTCAAAGTTTTGTAAAAGTGGTTGGTAGTTTGGATCATCCCGCATGCCATGCATCATATCTAAAAATATATCTCCTCTATTAGCTCCTCTTGGATTATATAAAGCAGTATACTTATCTGGTGATGGGTTTGGATAATTATAATCTGGACCACCTTCTTCAACAAGATTTGAATAATTTAGAACAGGGTCATCTCCTGGAAATGTAAATTCTATATCACCATAACCAGCGCTTCTAGCATCATAGTTAGGATCTTTAACAATGTTTAAATTTTCACCTTCTTCACCATATACTCCTGTCATGCCAGGATATCTCTTCATTAGTCTTTCTTTAAACTTATCTCCCGGTTCTCCACCTTTTTGATAATATTTAGCATTTGGACTATAGATTTTTTTCTTATTCTTTTTTGGTTTCTTAGATAAGAAGTGCTCAGCATTTAAAAAGTTAGTTGCTGTAATATCACGCGTAAACTTTTTTTCACCACCTTTTTTAAATGATTCAGGTTGCTCAAGTTCTGGTTGTTGTCTATAGTCAACTGTAATCTCTTCTCCAGGTTTTAAATCTCTTAGTGCATAAATGAATCTTTTGTTCTTTACTTTTACACTATATGCATTAGGATTTTCTGAATGGTTATGATACTTACCAACAACATCAGTTGGTTGATCATTTAAATGAGCTAAACCAATAAGTTCATTCTCTTTAATCTGTTTATTTGCAAACAGACCCTCACCCTGAATTTTAGATTTTCCTACTTTGTATTTCATTACCTTGGAGAAATTTGATTTTTGCTATTAACAACTTTGAGCAACATGTTTGTTGACCCTGAGATATCTTTTATAAATGTAATATAATTCAGATAATGTCTAAACTTTTTACGTTGTAGCTGACTCTTATTATAATCAAGATTAGCTGGATTTAAAGTTCTTGTATAACCATTTGGATCAGTTAACCAAATAAACCTCTCTTCATAGTTACCATTTAAAACAGTAGTACCAGGAATAACTGAACCTGTAGGTGGATAGTCTGAACCAATAGGAAACTCTCCGCGATCTTTTGTAATATCCCAGAACTGATTAAATCTATACTTGTTTTCTTCTTTGCTAAATAAGATATCAAATGAAGATAAGTTAGACTGATTTAATTTAGGATATTGCTCACTAAGAGTTACATTGTTCTTAGGGAATATATTTAAGTTAAGATATCCAGATGTTTGTTCTGAATTATAAAGAACTGCATGATCAAAGTTATTATCCAATATATGGAACTGGTCAAAACAGTTCTGTGCTCTTCTATAACTTTCAAGTATATACTCAATAGATTTTAAAGTAGTAACTGTTTGTCCAGTAATAACTGGCAACTCAATTTCAAAAGGATAGTTACTTCCATAATAATTACAGAAGCTATCACATAATGAATTATGTTTCCAAACAGTATTATTCTTTGTAGTTATAAAAGTAGATTTAGTAGATACTGCTAAGTCTGGATGCCAATCATGGAATGAAATCCAGAATTGATTTTTTGGATCAAAACTAACAGTCCAAGATGCATCTTCAAAAATTAATGAATCACCTAATAAGTATCTAGCATTTGTAACTGGATTATAGAAATAATCACCCTTACCCTTATTTTTACCAAAAGCAATTAAAGGCATATACTTTATTAAACCTTTGTAAGCATCTTTTAGTTTATAATCTTTTTTAGAGAAATATAAAATAGAGTTTTCATTATCATATACAGTTTGGCAACCAATACCCGCTACTGGATTATCTTGCCAAGGATAATCAGGAAAGTCTTCTGTAAGCTTATAAGGTAAGAATGTATTAAACCACCATTTTAATCCAGCTTGAGAAATTTCTTTTAATCCTTGACCATACAAAAATATCTTACCCTGGTTTTGTGAGATGTAATAAATTCCAGCTGGAGTAGAAATAATGGAAAGCCTGTTCTGAGAAGACCCGTATTCCATTTGTTTTTCAGTATTACTTACTGCTTGTTGTGGTTGACTAAATAATCCACCATCTCCAATAGTAACTTTAGTACCTAAGTCTGTTTCTAAGGTATCTACGCCTTGGTACATTAGTGGACTATCATTTTTAAATGTAATAATGATACCACTTTTGTTAATTGACTTAACTCCTGAAATCTGAGATTTAAAGTCTTTATAATTATTTACCAAGTAAATAAACCAACTATCTTTAAATGACTCTTGCTGTTGAGGTAGAGAGTATATAATTCTATCTGGTAAATATGTATAACAGAGCTTCGCTACTTTTGGATTATAGTATCTATTCTGTAAATTACCAGATGAAAAATATTGATTGAATAACTTAGTAATACTTAATGAATAGTCATATCTCCAGATATTACCTCTACTAATAATAGTAGGATTAGTATCAAACATAGATACTAAATCAGTGTATCTATATGGATCATAATGCTTTTCAAATTCATAATCTCCACTTGTTCTAAAATCTACTAGTACTTCTGACTCAACAAAGAAATCTCTTACGGCAGAATTTGCAACATAAAAATATGAATCATTAACTCTAAACAAACCAGGATAGTTACCAACAGAATCATTTGCAAACTCATAATTTTCATTATCAAGTTTGTAAAACTTAGTTGGAAATGCTCCAGTACCAGGAACCATATTTGGACCAAAACTGTTTGGAACTAAATCTTGTACATCATATAATTTAGAATTAACCCAGAATCTTGCATCTGGTATCATGTTGTATAACTTGTAATTATATTCAAAACCGTTAGGTTGATCATATAACCAATTATAGAAAAACAACATAGAATTCTTTTCAGTATATCTATTTATAAAGATGTCACCTCCAAAGAAAATTGGTGTTCTATATATTTGACTCAATGGATATGCTACTCCAGGATCAAGTGGACATGATGTATAATTTCCATTTATAAGCGTATAATCACTAAGTTTCTGTTCACATGGTGTAACTGGAATTTGTTTAATAGAGTCTAACTGACCATACAAATTCCTAATTCTAAATTTCAATCCCGCATAGTGACTAGCAATCTGCATTGAAAATGGAACTGTAGGATCTCCCCATGTGGGATAATTACCACTTACAGTATTAAATGTACCATTACTATTTATTGTAGTATTTGGTTGAAATGCTGAAAGAGTAATAAGTGAATTATCCTTAAATGAAGTAATCTCATAAGGCCCCGTACTTGCTCCATTTGGATATGCGATAGGATTATAATATGGTCCAGTTAAAGTTCTTAATACAGCTGTATCACCTCTTTGTAAATTGTTAATTGTATACCTTACATATTGTCCTGTTGTATTCAACTGATACGCAGGAACTTGTTGCACATTATCTCTAATATAAAAAGAATCCTGTAGTTTAAATCTTTGCGTTTTAGTTGTATCAAACTTACCCCATCTATTATACAATCCATGGCCAATAGATTGTAAAGCATATTGTTGATATGGTATAAATGTATAAAAAGCTTTAATTGCAATATCTGCTCCTTCTGAAAAATAAAAAGACATTCTATTAAGAGCTCCTAATTGTGAAAGTACTGGAGGTAAGTATGCACTATCTGGGAATTCAATTGTTCCCGTAATTGACATTGGAATAATACCAGTCAACGGAAGAGTAGTAGGGTTATTAATTGCTGTAGTTAAAGCTAATAATGCCGTATTTGTTGATGTAGCATTATACCCTACTGTAGCTGCAGCTAGTGCATCTAGAATTGGTGTAGTGCCTCCATAATAATTTCTTAAATAATCATTATATGTTTCAATAAATCCTCCTGCTCCTGTTAGTGCTGTAATTTGTGTAGGATTAGTATTACCCGCAGCTAATTGTTGAAGAACACCTTGGATATCGGGTTGATTTAAAGTTCTTCTACCAACCATTGAAACTATTGCTTCAACAGCTCCAGCAATAAATGCAACAGCAACTACAAGATTACTAAGCAATTTAAACTCTGGATGATCTTGTGGATACTTAAACTGTTGTGAAGAATACCCTTGTAACTCACCATATAATTTTAATTCTGTAGCAGAAAGAAATGGTGTAGTAAACATTAAATCTGGAGAATGTATACTTGTAATATCAAACGGAATTGTTTGATTAGTTTTAGAATTAATATAAGGATCTGAATATTGTGTTGCTAATGATGAAGCTTGAATTGGTTTTAATGTATTAAACGGATAATTTGCATATAAGCCACTAACAACAGAACCAACAGCATCAACAGGGTGATTTTTAATTTCAAAAGTTCTAAAGTTATTAATCATTCCTTTAGCAAGAATGGTTCTATTACCTTCTCTTGATCCTCTTAAAATTTCATAACCTACTATACCTTCAATTGGCTTACCATCATTATCAACAGGGACTAAAATATTTTCAAAATTAACTCCAAGGATTCTAATGTTAAGTTCATTAGTATTATTACCTACATTTGGTTTATAATGCAATGTTACATTATTAGGTCCTTTGTCAGTTCCATTATCTGGAAACTTATGATGTCTAATTGGTAAACCACATAAGTCATTTATATATTGTCCAGCAACAGGACCCGTAGGATACTTTTCTTGACCCTTAGGCCCTGTCCAGCAATAACTGCTTGAATTCCAAATTTCAGGTTGATTATTTGGATAAATCTCAGTAGATTCCCAATAACCCATTTCACCATAACCAACTACTTTACCTCCATCAGGTAATGTAGTATTTAATGCAGCAGGTATACCAAATACATTTGCAGTATTATATGTTTCAAAGAATGGTTCGGATCCTTCTAATTTATTTTGATCAAATATTCCTTGATCAGTTTCAAATACTGTTGTTACTAATCCTTGATTATTAGTATAAGTATAATATTGAGGAGGTCTTCCTGGAATATGATATGAAGCAGATTTATCTCCCGTATCATAGACCCATCTAATAAAGAATGAATATACTTCATCTCTATAGTAACTTCCTTTGTTTCCTCCTTTTACATAATAGTCAGCAGGATATTCAACAGATACCCACCTTGATCTAATTAAGTTAGCTAAAGGTTGATAATTAAAATCAAACTTTGATCTTGGACCAACACGAAGTAAATAATTATTTACTTCTGATATTTGATCAGATGTCTCATATACTGGAGTTTGAATTGGAATTTGTTCAAGAGGAATTGTAATCAAATCCTCTTTAATTCTATCTAATTCAATTCTAGTAGTTTGAGTAGAATAAATACCAATTTGTTTAGCAACAGTTTGTTGATTCACATTAAATATAATTGCTAATATGAACTCATCAAAATTTACGTTGTCTGCAGAAACTTCTAAAGATAATGCTCCTTGCAAATCTGCTGGTGACCAAATAGGTTGTGTATTACTTGGCGAAAAATAATCTGTTACTCTTTGACCTTTTATACTATACGCAATAGTAGCAAAATATGTTCCATTAGGCAGTGTACCACCCAATGGTCCTAACTCTAAGTTAAGACATGGTGTCTCCATTAATCTTGCTAATCTTATTTGAGAACAATCTAATTTATTGTCATCATAGCAAAATTCACAAGGTGTTGCTGGAACGCATTGCTGCTGCCATTGAACTCCTGGCCAGAGCATTGTGGTACCATCTGTTCCTATATACGTATTCTGTTGTGGAGTACCATATGTTCCAAAAACATTATAAATGTTTTGATTAGGCCATAATTGTGGATCCCCTACATTAAGATATCTATCAGGATTTAAACCATCAGCCCAATATACTTGCCAAGAACAATCTTCTTTTTCTCTTGATACACCAGATATAAGATATCTTTTATCAAAAGCTAAACATTGTGCTTGAACAATAGGTCTATAAATACATCTACCTTCTATAAATAAACCTATCTCAGATAAAATTGGTTGACCCAAAGAATTATGACCAGCAGTAAATACTATCCAATTATCATTAAATAAATGTATTAAACCAATTATATATTTATTAGCAACAGGATACTGACCTGAACTAGGCATAGTTGATCCTGCAGTCATACATAAAAAGTTAGATGACTCATTGGATAATGAACCTATGTCACCTTCAAATGTATTATTAGATGCATTTCTAGCATGCGTCCACATTCCTTCCTGTACATAAGTAGGATCTGAATCTTTATTTAGCCCTTTAATAAATGTATTAGTAACTAAATTGACAGTATTGCCCTGCTGATTTTTTGCCATCTTAAACTATTCTTTGATTAGCTCCGTTGTATCTAACGTTTCTATAGTATGCATTATTTGGTGAATGGCTCTCGAACATATAGTAGTACTTACCATACATAGCCTTTCTGTTTGTCCACCACATTTTCTCCATCTCTTTAAAGTTAGGAGTATTAACCACGCTTAATGCTTGGTTCCTAGCCACTTTTAGTCTTTGTTCTATAAGCTGCATTCTTTGAGCAACATCCTCACCATTCATATAAAGGTTCTCAAGAATTCTTGATTTAAGAGCATACTCATAATAATCATTAAGTAATTCATGATCAGGCACTAATAGTTCACCATCATCTCCTTCTAATTGACCTTGATAGTTTAAATAAACTTTTCCATCATTAAATGTTGTAAAAAGGAATCCACCTTTTAACCAACCCTGATTAGGAGTATTGTAATATAAATTAGGGCAGTCACATTCAATTCCTTCACTTGCTTTCATTCTTAAAGGAATCAAATCATTATAAACTCTAGTTACTCCAGAGTTACTAACCACTTGAATAAGTTCATATTTATCTCCTTTACAATTCATAAAGACTCTAGGTCTTGTACAAACATCACCATAAGGCGCAAGAGGATCATAACTTGTAGGAATTACACTTGGAGTACATGTAGTGGGACAAGTATTGCTTGGACATGCTGCAGTATGGTTGCATGGATTTGCGTTGCATACAGAGCAATTTACCGTAGCAGGGGCACATATATCAATTGTAGATGGCGTTTCTACATAGGGTACCTCTTGAATATTAGTACCTCCAATATTATAACCTTGTTGTTCTACATATCCACCACATATAAATGCAAAATTAAAGGTGTAAAAGTCATCTGGTAATTTTACTTTACCATGACATACTTCTAGTAAAACTTCTTTTTGCTGATTAATTCTTAAGCCTAAATCATAATTAATTCTTCTAGCAACTTTAATTAATTGCTGAGGCTCAATCATATTTTCAAGAGCAAATGTATTTAAATCAATTGTTACATCATCTAACAACTGATCAAATGTTCTATATTTTAAGGTATAATTAAAGTCCATTATCTAAGTATATTTTGACTATCATCAGAACCATCAGTTGGTACTTGCATAGCCATGGTTAATTCTTTAATTACAAATTGCTCTACTTCAGCAAATAAATATTCTGGAATTGCAAGTTGAGTATTTTGAATTAGTTCACATTCTGTAGGTTCACAAGTATCTAGATTACCTTCAAATATTGCTTCCATTCTTACAGCTTCCCAATCAATATTAGGAGCATATAAATAACCATTTAAGTACCAGAAGTATTTATTTTTATTGTATTTAAAAGTTGTAGTTTTAGTCATAGAAACCCAAGTACCGGGATCTGTTCTAAACATTTCTATACTACCATCTATTGAAGATGTAGTACGTATAATGGGACCAAACATTCCATCTAAGATACTTGGAAGCTTTTCTTTTGACCTTTTAAAATAACATCCTGAATATACACCAATACATCCAGCTTCTACTTTATCCACATCAATGAGTTCAATATATGGAAGCACTTTAAAGATTGAACTAATTTTCATTAGTCTAAATTGATTATCTTCTCTTTTAATCAATGCCTTTGCATACTTCATTATAGAATAATAAATTACTCTGTCAGTTAAAAAAGCATCTTCTTTAACCGCCTTTAGAGTATTTCTAACTCTTGAAATTGCTTCACCAACTGTTGTCATAAATCAAAGTCCTTATAGGTTTGTAGTTCTTTATTAGTTTTAGAAATAATTACTTCTTTGTATGCTAAACGTTGGTGTTCCAATTGTAATTTTTTAGTAGGATTAACTACTACATACATGTTCCAGTTTTCCGGATAAGCTTTAGATACTTTTCTTTTAAAATCTCTACAAGCTATAAAACTCCAAAACTCTCTATTTTTCATCTTATGCTTTAAAGCATAATTTGTAAAAAATATTTTAGCCAACTTACCATCAGTATCCCAATTTTTATTTGAGACTGCAACACCATATTTTTTAGATTTGGCATAGTCAACATTTTCTTTTTTACTTGTCTGACAAGTACCTATAAAAATCCAACCAATTGATTCAGGTAATTGAACACCATCTCTTGTTTCAATAACGGTATTATATAAGTATTCATTAAAAGACTTGATAATATTTCTCAGGTCTTTATTTTCCAAATCTTTATACTTTGGAAACTTACTTCTAAAACTGTCAAAGAACTTTTTGTTCAATATGCTGTATACCTCTGGTCTGAATCTTGGGGCTGATAAATCTGGTCCTTTAAATTCTTTCATACTATATAGATTAATATACTAAAAATAACTCACTTTAGCAAATATAAGGATAAAACAAAACCCCCGCTAGTGCGAGGGCTTTGCCTTGTTGTCACAGAAACCAACAAACTGTAACTTCTTATAGTTGACAAAAGTATGCTGCTAAAGCTTGTAGAGCATCATTGACATTAGTATTGGTTGCTACAATTACATCTTGACCACATCTGATATCAGGTCCAGTGTAGATTGTACATACAGAATCAGTAACCGTATAACATGGCTCCGGATCAGGACATGCTGCCGGTGTAGGACATGGTGCAGGACTAGTTAAAAAACTATCCTCACACCCACAATTAGAACATTTATTTATTGCCATTTTTATAATATTAACATGTTACTGAAAAACCTCTTTCCACATTACATGGATCTAAATATGCAATTAAACCATCTAATTTAAATGCAAAACCTCCAACTTGATTTTCATTTCCTGCATCACAGCTAAATGGCCATGTAAGATTAAATGTATCAGATTTTAAATCAAAATTTGCATTAGATGGAGCATTATGAATATCACTTCCACTAGCAATATAGTTTGGAAGATATTCTCCTACTCTAACATTACTTGTAATTAATCTTAAAGGAGAATTTCCTTGTACTCCTGCACCTCTAGTTGTAGTAATTTCTATATCATGTACTAGTGCTACAGTTAAACCTTTTGTACTTGTAATAGATACATTCATAGCAGAAGATAAAGATGTGCCATATGTAGCGTCTACATCAATTCCTCTTGTTGCAATAATCCAACCTAGTGAATATAAACCATCTAAATTACCTGATGTTACAGAGGTAGGAATAACAGATCCGCCATTATTAAATTGAATTGCTCCATTAGAGTCAATAGAACAACCTCCTGTACCACTCCATGTTCCACAACCTCCAACTGAGTTATAAGCCGAAGTTGAAGTTAAAGTAACAACACTTCCAGGAGAAGATGGATTTTCTAACGGAACAAATACAGTTCCCCTAAAATGAATTTGATTTCCTATTCTTCTACACTGTGGTTTTGTTACTCCTGAATAAAATGCAAATCCATTCAGATCTACCCAACCTGTATCTGTAATACTGGCTGTAATGTCAAATGATGGACCGGCACTTACAGATATATCAATAGTTGATGTTGAAGTTCCTGTAACTTCAATATCAGAAACATACTGATAAATGTCACATAATGAAATCCAAATATTATTAATAGCATCCGCTATAGTATCTACTGATGCTACTGCAATCCATGAACCGCTATATGCTGTAGAAAATGGTGTACCATAAACTAATGATATATCTGAATCATTAATACATTGAGATTCAACTGCTGCTAAAATTGCAGCTGGCATTCCTGTTACAGATCTTAATGCACAGAAACCATAAGTAGTATCATTAATTAAAGCTGTTAAAACATCATCCATAGGATAAGATCCAGGAGCTGTAATTGTAGAACTTAAATCACATTCTTGAACAGCAATATCAGGAAGAGTAAATGTTGGAATTGGAGCTGCTTCTAATGCAGTTAATCTTGAATCAATAGTGATTAACTGAGAATTAATGGTATCAATTTCTGAAACTAATGTACATACTTTAGCTCCAATTGCTTGAGCATATTCCGAAACTGTCATAACAGTAATTCCGTTTACTACAAAACAATCTGCTATAGTTACAAGAGTTTCTGCTCTTGTTGGACTAGTTGTATTTACAATGGGACTTGTTGCAGGATCAGATACTGTGTTTAACTCAGTTTGTAATGCACAAATTCTTTCAATCAAAAATTGTATAAGTGCTTGAAAATCATTTGGACCACAAGCAGTTAAATTGAAACATGAAAGATCATAGTTAGTTACATTTAAAGTATCTAACACTGCACATAATTCTGTTGCAAGTTTAAATACAACATCTGAGATTGTATCACCTGCACATAGTTTGATACAAGGGATATCTGGTCCTTGCCAAATTACGCAATTACTGGAAATTGGACTACAAGGTGAGTTATCATAATTAAGTGGCTTCATATTTCTTCTATTACTATAATATACAAAAATTTATTAAGATTGGCAAGTTCTACCGGTGCTACCACAACCGCAGTTACTTCCACAAGAGCCTCCACAATTACAACCTGTATTACATCCACAACTTGGAGTTGCACAAGTATAGTCTGGATTAACTAATGCTTTTAAATCAATCAATTGTTTTTTAATGATATATTGTTGATCTTCTTCAGGACAACAATTAGTTATACCATATCTTAATTCAAGAACTTGTTTATAAAGTGCTTCAGCAGACTTACATGAAATCTCTTCATATTTCCAAGTAGAACAATAAGGTGTATTATATCCTGGCTTTAAAGATCTTCTTGGATATACTGGAGGTGGACATGAATAAATATCATCTGATAATGTACAATTACCAAAGTACTCCACATAGTCCGTAGGATAAGACGTTAACCAGTGTGCCATACATATTCTATCAGATCTTTGACCAGCAAGTAATGTAATTGTTTGTACAGTACCCTCACAATCTAAATAGTCATAATTATGCGTTACTGTATCATGATTTTTAAGTCTTGAGCATATACATGGAAAACTTGTAAGACAATCATTACATGTTTCAAATTCATTACTTATGTCTCCAAGAATTCCTGCTCCTGTACTTGTTTGAGAAACTCCAACAGTCCAACAAGTAGTAGGACACCATTCAAGAATAATTATTTGTCCTACATATGCAGAAAGATCAGTTGAAGTAATTATATCAGCCTCAGTATCTGTACAGTCTGTGAGAACATAATAAGTTGTTTTACATGCCTCACAATCTAAGAATGAATCCTGTATAGCAACAGGTACATCAGATGGAATAGGATTGGGATATTCTTCTACAATCCAGCATCCAGGACAATCTGTTTCAATATTAATTACTTGTCCAACAACTTCACTAAGATCAGATGATGTATAAATAATTGTTCCTAAATCATCACAATTAGTAAGTAAATAATTTGGGGCAGGATTACAATCATCACATGAGTCATATGCTTGTAATACAACTACATCAATAGCACAATCACAATCTACTACACTATCAACTGTCCAGCAATTATCATATCCTTGAATTTGTACCACTTGTCCAAGAATAGCATATTGACCAAGAGATTGAGCAGTTGTATAAATAGGTTGTAATATATCTGCGCAATCTACAAGTTCATAACATGGCGTTGGACAAAGACCATTTACACAATCACCACCAGCAACTATTTCATAATTAGGACCACCCTGAGGATATACTGATGAACAACCTTTCCAATATCCACTGATTGTAACATCTTGAATAAGACCATCACAATCTATATAATAAAGTTTACCAGAACCAGTAACTTCATAACAAGTACAATTACAAGAACATGTATTATCTCCATCTACAACTACTTCAATTGGATTATTTGGAGATAGGTTAGTAGCTACTGAATAATTAATTACATAATAACAATCAAAACCTTCGTCTGCATTAACTTGAATTGTAGCATAATCATTTACATATGCTGATAAATCTGTATCTGTAACAACAGGGACTAAAGATTCATCACAAGGCCAAACAACATATAATGGAGTAGGACATGTTGGACACGTAATTAGTTCTTCATCTCCACAAGGAGTTTCATAATTTGTAGTACTATCCCAAGTATAACTACCTGCAAAATTTGTTGGAACAACATTTAAATTAAGATAATTACTAGATGTAATAGGACTAGCAGGATCTGTTACATCTCCAAAAAATATTCTATAACATTGAGTACTTAAACCTACATAACTATTTGTTAGTGGATCATAGCCAACTCCAGATATACCATTATATATATTAATACCGTCATTTGGAGGATTTGTGGTACCATTAACACTAAAGTATAATATATTTCCACCGCAACATGGTTCAAATCCAACCCATGATGTTGCAGTGGGAGTACGTAATGGTGTAGCTGGTACTGTCATATTTAGCTTTATTTATATCTATCTTTTCCCCAAACTTGATTAGTTTGAGATACTGTTGCCATTGTTTTTCTTTGTTTTAATCCAGATTCATAAGATGTTAAACATCCTGAACATACTGTTTTACCATCTGATGCGGTTCTTTTCTGACATCCACATGATAATTTCTTTTTACAGTTTGGGCATGCTGCCATAAGTTGTTGGTTTTAAATAAGTTAACAATTAATACAATCCATTTTATTAAGGAGCTTCCAAGCATAATTGTAAAGCGACATTCCTTTCTGAGGTTCATGACAAAACTCTACTTTAGACTTAGCTGCTTCTAAATACATTTTAATAAGATTAAGTTCTTCTAACTTCTGTTTAATCTTAAATGGCGGATCACAATCTGCCACATCTAATCTACAAAGAATATTGTAGTATCTATTTAATGCTTTAGTGATTCTCATATGATTATATTCTACATATACTACATCATTAGGAGAGACACTATATTTAATAATGTAAATACCATCTGGAATATCTGTGTATTCAGTTCCGCAATTTGTTGTTTGCAAGTTAAGATCACATGCTGTGATGTTCTCAATAAAACCTGCATTAACATCTAACTGCACAGAATACTGGAATCCCGGAACAGTGATATTTAACTGCTCACAAGTTACAGGAATTAGATCTGTGTAAACACTAGTATCCATTACAGTAAGAATACAAGGATTCATTACCGTTGGAACTTCTAAACTTAATACGTGATTTGCCATAAGTATTTAATAAAAAAAGGGGATAGGAGTTTGTAACTCTTCTCCCCTTTTAGATTTTTGAGTTTAGTTATCTTAGTTACAAGAAACTACGTTGTAAGGATTGTACACAGGAAGTGTAGGGAAGTTCACTGGAACATCACATGCAGTATTGCAAGAGAATGCAACAGGATCTTCAATAACACAATCTGAACAACCATCTAACCAGTTTGTCACATCTGTAACAAATGAAGACATAGCAGCTGTAGAGAAAATAGTCAATGCATATTGATCATTATCAAATACACCAGATGGGTTATTAAAACGTGGTACATTATGAATAAGTACATATCTGTAATATGTTGCACTACGGTCAATAGCACCAATAATTTGGTTACCTTGAGTAATCTCACGGATACGTAGATCAGTTGCAAAGAAGTTTTGTCTGTAAGATTCAGATAAAACTAGTTCTCTAAGAACTGTTTCACCAAGACCTTGAACTTGAAGACCTTCACACTCAGTTACAACACAAAGTGTAGTAAAAGCACATGGATCACCATTAAGATCTACTTCAGAAGCATAAAGTTTAACTGGCTCTTTTTCATAGAAGTCAGAAAGTTGGAATGTACAGTCACCAAATCTAGTGTCAACATAAGCACCATTTAAGATCAAACCTGCACAAGCACCATCAGTGTGTCCAGCAGATACATAGTTATCCCAAGTATCAGCACCATTTGCAGTTAAGAAAGAAGCTGCAGTTCCTGGAGCATACCAAATACTACCATCTTCAGCTTGAACAACTGGTTGGATGAATGGGGAAACAATTGGATTGTTTACAATTGCATTAGCCCAAGCAATCATTACTGTAGTTGAGTCAACAGCTACTGGAGCAATTGCACCATCTGGGCAACATCCTGTGTATGCATCAACAGTTGCATAAGCATTGTGATTTAAGAAACGTAATGCAGGAGAACCTTTAACATCCAAACGGAGGTAGTAAGTTTCACCACATAAGAATTCTTTGCAGCATTCAGCTTGAGTACCACAACCTGTTTGTGGATGTGCATCAGTTACACCATCAGCAGAAATAGTATATACTGCATCACCAGCACTACCATCTAAATCATTAATAGTAACTGTGTCACCAACAGCATATCCTTTACCTGGAGCTACAATTGAAACAACTGTTGGCACATTAGCAGCAACAGTAATTGACAATAGTAAACCTGAACCATCACCAGTCACAGTTGTAGTACTTACTGTAGTAGCAGTAGTTGTATTTGTATAGTTAGTTCCTGCAGTTGTGATAGAACCAATCAATACACCACCACCTGCAGTCCAGTAAGTAGAACCTACGTGGATTACATTATTTTGTGGATCACATGGAGCAACACCATAGAAATGTGATACATATTTTGGATTGATGAGTTTAGACTTGTTAGTCTCTTGGTAACCACCAGCCAAAGGACCAATTTTGTCATTGTCATAAATTGCAGAACCTGCAATGTATGCACTACAACATCCAGTTGGGGTAAATGTTAAATTAGTTTTTGGATTAAAAATACCAAAGTAGCCATTTGCATATTCAGATGCAGCAGCAGCTTTTAGTTGATTTAAACCATAAGTAGGTACACCATCATCTGTTATATAACCAAAATCGGAATCTGTTGTTACAGTAGTACCATCCAATAAAGTTACAACAGCATTGTTTAATGATACTCCTGTACCTAAAAATGCTTTTTCAAAAGCATGATTAAAATAAGCCATTTTTTCTAAGTTTTAATTAATAAATATATACTATAATATAGTGAAAGTTTTTGAAACTTCCAAAATTATTTTAAGAAAAGCAATTTGTATTTTGTTGAGTTAATTGCATCCTTAACTAAGTCTAAGTTATTTACAATCTCAGAGTATGGCATCATACCCTGGAGTTTGTTAATTGTATTGTATAGATCTCTAAGATATCCTACAGCATCTGCTACAGTATCTAAAGTTCTGATTGGCATATCAGTATAACTTAAAAGTTTCTCTGATACACCTTGATATCCTTCTATTAAGGTATCAGCATGCCCATGAAGTCCGTCATAAAAATCATTAAGGGCTTTGTGCGCTGCATAAGAACCATCACCTTTTACTTTTAAGTGTAATCTATGAAAACTTGTAGCTGCATTCATTAACTCTGTTGCACATGCTGCTGTCATAGTATCTAATGAACTACCACCAACTCCAGCATCTGGAGTAGGTTGTGGTTTAGCCGGTTCTTCTTTGGGTTGTGTAACAACAGGTTGAGGTCTGCTAATTGTTTTTACAGGCTCAGGATTTCTTTTTAATAGTCTTTGTTTTGTTTCCATAATTAGTTGTTACGTTCTGCAGTTTCTGTACCTCTAGAGAATTGATTACCAGATTCTATATCTCCAGCAAGAATACTTACTGCTTCATCAATTATTACCTCTACAATATCATCTTTAAATTCACACTCTACATTAACAGTAGATTGTATACTTGTATAAGGATCTACACAACCCTGAATTTGAATTTTTATTGGTTGTCTGTAATAAATTAGATTAGCAGATTCAATTTGAAATTCATTATTAGTATAGATATGGGTAGTATTACCAATAAGAGTAGCAAATGTTTCTCCCCATTCAAAACTAGGTTGTTTAGCTTTATCTCTTAAAAGTTCATTTAAATTGCCTTCTTCAGCTAAATATACATTGATGCGTCTTTTATCACAACAATCTTTTTTAGCATAAACATCAACTCTTTTCCATTGAAGATATTCTTCTGGTAAATTACCAAAGTAATAATATTCTTTATCTGTAAGATTTAATGCTTGAGTATTTAATAAAACTTGAAGATCATCTTTTCTTCTGGTAGATCCTTCATCACCTTCTTTAACAACATTAATACCGTGCAATTGTCTTCTAGCCCACTCAACCTGTGCTTTGTTAAATGCCTCAACTATTTGCCAACATTCAATGTTGTCATAGTCTTGGCTATCTAATTTATTTAGCCGTTGCTTGATCTTTATTTCAATTGTACTATTTAACATTTCTTATTATTTTTTACGCATTTTACCAAGAGTAATTGCAAGTCTTGCTCTTTGACCAAGCTTACCGCCTTTCTTAGCAGCTGCAGCTAATTTAGCTTTAGGAATCTTTTCACCTTTTTTAACACCAAGCTGTTCTCTAAGAGCTCCTGGTTTTTTAATAGCACCTTGAATCCAATTGCCTCCTTTTTTTTGTTCTGGTAAATCTGATTTTTTTCTTTCCGCTTTTCTTTTATCTTTAGCAGCAAGTCTTTCTTTTTGCTTAGCAGTCATTGGTTGATTTTGTTTTCTAGCAAGTAAACCAATACCTGTTCCAAGACCTAAAAATGCAGCTATTTGATCACCAGGAAATAAACTTTTATCTTGAACAGTAGGAGTAGGTCCCCCATTCTGCATTTTACTTAATTTGCGTTTAGCTGCCATAACTATTTCTTTTTAGTAGAACCACCCATTTTCTTTTTGCTCATTTTTGCACCAGCAATTCTATCAGCAGCAGTAGGTTTAGGATTCTTGTCAATACCTGCTTTAATTGATAGCATACCAAAAGTAGAACCTCCTTTAGCCATTTTTTTAGTAGCTCCTCCTTTTTTGTAACCGTCTATATATCCTTCATCATTAGGATTTCTACCAACTCTTTTACCTTCACGAATAATTTTTCCATAAGCTTTATTATAGTCAACAGATTTTGATGTACTAGAAATAGTATTACCTTCTTTATCAGTTACAGTTTTTGATTTTGAAGCAGTTGGTACATAACCTCTTTCCATTGTAGTTTTTTTAGTAACAGTAGTACCATCTCTTTTAGTTTTTGATACAGAAGCACTAGAGTCCCCAAAACTATTTATATTAACATTTCTTGTTTTTTTTGACTTAATAATTGGACCCCCATCTTGCATCTTTTTAGTAACTCCACCTTTTTTCATTCCAGGTTTAAAAACTTGTCCAGGAGTTGTATTAGTATACATTCTATCTGCTGGAGAAACTGGTTCTGGTGTTGGTGCTTTTTTAACTGCACTACGAATTTTATCTGCAACACCACGAATTTTATCTCCTATTTTGCTTCCTCCTATTTGGTATTTCTTTTTTATAGAGCCACCTTTTTTCATAGTATCAACTCCTTGATAATTAGGACCTGTAGGACCTCCATTAGGAATACCAGCAATAAAAGATTTAGCAGATTTAGAACCAACTGTAGTTTTCATTGAACCACCTTTTGCCATTTTAGTTTTTGTAGCACCGCCACATTTAGCACACATTTTTTTCATGACTATATTTATATTAACATTTCCATTTTCTTAAAGACTTATTAATCCTTGAATTAGGATCTTTAGCTGTCTTTGCACTTGTTAGTTTTTTCTTCATACCAGTCATACGTGCACAGAAAGATTTCTTTCTTGGTCCACCTCCTGGTTGAGGAGCTTTAATATCATGTCCAGCAGCTTTTAATGAAGCTCTACCTTTAGCATTAAGGCCACCGCTTGGTGACTTACCTTCTTTTCTTTGCCATACTGGTGACTTAGCCATGATTACTTACTAAATGTTTTAAGAACACTCATTTGTTCCTGAGCAAGTTTTTTAACATCATTCATCATCTTAGTATCCTTACGTATTTCATCTGCTCTCTTAAGAGTACTAAGTGCTGATTCAATTTCCCATTTTCTCATTTCATTTTTATTGGGACCTGAAATAGTAGTTCCTCCAGTTTTTCTTTTTACTGGAGTTGCTTTTTTAACTGTTGTTTTTTTCATTGCCATAACTATGCTTTTTTAACTCTTCTTCCCATGCCTACTCTAGACTTCTCAGCTTTCTTAGCAGCAAGTTTAGAAGGAGTTAGTTCATACTTTGTTTTAGGTGTATCCTTAGATACTTTCCTTGTTGGCCGGCAGTATTCATTTTTACCACCGGCTCCACAAGGTTTACCAGATTTTGTGTCTTGCCATTTTTCTGCTTGCCATCTTTTTAAGTCTGATCCTGCTTTTGTTTTTCTAACATTGCCAGAACCTTTCCTACATTTAGCAATAGCTTGAGAAGCCCTTGCTGAAGGAAACACAGCATACTGTGCTTTTACTTTACTATAACAGGCATCTTTAGGCATAAACTATTTTTTAACTATTCCAAAATTTCTCACAGGCTTTGTTAAGATCTGTTAAAACATCCTCATTAAGTGGATTCTTCAAGTACTCAACTACATCTGACACATTTCTTCCTAACATTGCATTAGTCTTAGCATGGTAGATGTAACCATCAGCCTTATTAATAATATACTTAAAAAATACGGAATCTCTTACAATTGACTTAATTTTAAGTGTTTCCATATCCATTCCTACGGCTTCAAGAAAAGACTTAGCAGCTCTTTCTTTGTTGCCTTCAACTCCTTCTCCATTGATGTATAAGTCCATATTCTCATACATAACATCATTAGGTGTTGACTTTCTATATTGTGTACTGTTACCATCTACTACTTTAGCTACATAGAATAGTTTAGTACTGTTCTTGTCAAATAATTTCTGAAGTTCAGAAAGTGCTTTGTTACGCATTTTCTTGTATTCAGTTCTTGCAATAACTGTTTGTTCTTTTTTGTCTAAGTAAAACTTAGGCGGAACAGCTCTTGATCTTGCATCATCAAAACTTTTTGCTACAATAGAAAATCCTCCTGCTTCAATTGCATAAAGTTTAATTCTATCATATGGATCATTAGGATCTAAGAATACAGGTTCATTACCACAAGCAATATTAATTCTATTCCAGAATTCTTTATTGTCAGGCTTGAGTAATTTAACTTTATTCCAGAACTGAGGATCCTCAATATCTAGAACATTAGCTGCTAACTCTGTCTCAAGTTCAGCAATAGCTGTTCTAATTTCTCTTACTCTTGCTTCTTTGTCATCACCTTTAAGAAGTTTAATCTCTGGTGCAAATTCATTTAGACCAGTTAGATATCTAATAACTCCATTTTGCTCAAGACAAGCAAGTTGTTCAAAGTGCTTAACTCCATCATATAGAGATAAACCATAATTTTCC
>JACCDX010717831.1_pt1 | contig 77923 bp, 73 predicted proteins | sample 7449681 | NCBI WGS metagenome assembly JACCDX01 (sample SAMN15323450, study PRJNA562643) | freshwater metagenome | isolation source: river surface water | place: USA:Blue River Watershed | collected 2017-08-18 | reverse complement strand
CTATTTTAATTATGGCAGAAGAAAAACAGCAAAGTAATTATTGGACCACCGAGAGAGTTAATAAAATCATACAGAATGCGGATGAAAACGGTGTTGATTTTAAAGACGTGGATAACCCGTTTCATGAAAACGATCCGGAATTAAGGAGAGGGGGTATTCTATTTGAATATACGGAATGGGAGGTAGAAGAATTCAAAAAATGTGCTTCCGATGTTAGATATTTTGCTAACACCTACTGTAATGCTATGACCGATGAGGGTATTAGAAAAATTACACTAAGAGATTATCAGGAACAAATCCTAAGTCAATATCAAGAGCACAGATTTAATATCTTTCTAAGTCCGAGACAAAGCGGTAAGACGGTAACATCTTCTATATTTCTTTTATGGTACCTTCTTTTTAATTATGATAAGAATGCCATGATTCTTGCAAATATCGGCGATACTGCAACTGAATTGATGGATAAGATAAAGATTATCATGAAGGGCTTGCCATTCTTCTTAAAACCTGGTGTATTTGTATACAATGTTATGACCATGAAGTTTGATAATGGTTGCAGAATAATGGCTAAGACGACAACTAAACAGTCCTCTATCGGTTTTACAGTTCACTTCTTATACATGGACGAGTTTGCCCACATTAATCCTAACTTTATTGGTCAATTCTTCAAATCTGTATATCCAACCATTTCTTCTTCTAAGATCTCAAGGATTATTATTACTTCAACTCCGAACGGAATGAACAAATTCTATGAGATTTATAAAGCAGCCATTGAAGGAGAGAACGAATTTAACCCGATTAGGGTGGATTGGTGGCAGGTTCCCGGGAGAGACGAGGAGTGGAAAAGAAAAGAAATTGCAAACTTGGGATCAGAAGAAGACTTTAATCAGGAGTACGGCAATCAATTTTTAAGTTCCTCTAAATTGCTTCTTGATTCTTACACGCTTAAGAAATTAAAAAAGACTGAGGTTGACTTTGTTCATAAAGAGCTTTTACCATTTCAAAATTCCATAGTTGATTATAGTGATCTTAAATGGCATCCAAGTTTTGATCCAACAAATCTTTGGGAGGACGGGGAAAACAAAAGATTTGTTATTTCTGTGGATACTGCCGGTGGCGGGGGTGGAGACTACACAGCAGTTAATATTCTAAAAGTATCACCCAAACCACTTGCTCTTATAGACGAAAAGAAGTTTTTTGAAGATGAATCGGATTTCTTCTCTCTTTTACAGGTTGGTTTATTCAAATCTAACACTATTCAAATAGAAGAATTAAAGGTATTTTTAGAGATCCTTTGTACTGAGGTTTTCAATCCAGAACAGATAAAAGTGGCAATAGAAGTTGATTATAGAGGCGAGTATTTAATAGAAAAACTCTTACTTGGAGAGAAATTCTTCTCTGAAATGCTTGTATTTACTAGACACACCGAAAGTTCAAGACAAATGAAAATGGGGGTAAAAATGACCCCAAAGACCAAGGAAAAATATTGTGAGGATCTTAAGATAAACACAAGAAGCGCTAGGATAATTCCCACAGAAAAAACCACAATTTTAGAACTAAGTAATTTTGGAGAAACGAGTAAAGGGATTTATCAAAGCCAGGTGGGAAAGGACGACATTGCAATGACTCTAGTGATCGCAAATTCAGTATTTGAATATCAAGATTTTAACTATCTTGTAATGGATATTTACGACACAATTCCGGAAAAATACAAAAATGCCATCAATAAAAAGATGAGCGAATCTGGAGAGAATGGTATGATTGGAGATCCCACATCTAGGGAAATGGAAACTTATAATGTTTTTAAGGACTTCTTTTGATGAATTATTTGATATATAGTTAAAGAGAAGGACTCTGAGGCGACTCTAAAGTTCTCCCTCTAAAAAGATATATACAAGTAAAAAATACAAAATGGCAAAGAAGTTAACTCTGGATCTATCCGTTTTTAAAAGTTCTGGTGTCTATACCTTAGAATTTGACGCTTCTGAAAACATTGTAGTAAATCCTCAAACTGTTAGATTGGTAGTTGGTTTTTCAACCAAAGGGCCTTTTAACACTCCGGTTTATGTACCTGACATTCAGACAGCTCTTAAAGTTTTTGGTGACATTGACAGAGCTTTAGAGAAAAAAGGATCATTCTTTCATCGATCAATATTCACTTGCTTAAACAGCGGTCCTGTTTTTGCTTTGAATCTACTTAAATTAAACAATACAGTTACCGAAACAGGAACTCCTGATGTAGCAAACGGCGCAGACGTTGCTAGATACAGAGCGTTTTCTCTTGATACTGATGAAGCTAATGGTGCAAATTCCACGGAGGATTACACAAGATCTAATGCTCTTTTACCAAGACAGGATAAATTAGTCTCCTCTTATTATAACAAAGAAAAATTCTGGTTCCCTGATCCTAATATGCTTCTTGCCACAATAGATACTACGGAACAGTCCAAATTATTCAGCTTAGTTAACCTTAGTCAAAATCCAGTTAGCATTATAATTAAGAAATCTCTTGATGCTAAAATTCCTATTAAAGGATTTGATATTACAGCTCAAGAATACTTCGGAGCGAACAACGTTCCTACATTCATGAATCCTAACGATTACATCTCTGATTACTTTATAGATGTTATTGCAGTTAGTGGTAATTGGTCAAAATACTCAGATCTTTCATTAGATCCTGTATATTCTTCATATTTCACTTCTAAAGGATTTATAAAATCAAAAATAGATGATTTCTTAGCATTAAAAGAAGTAAATGTTGTTTTATCAACTACTGGATGTTTAATTCCAGATTTTATAGATCAAAACGGTATTACTCAGTATATTAAGACATTAGTAAACAACCAAGTTGGTCAAACCGGTATTCTTTGTGCAATGAACGAAGAAGCTCTTGATGATCTTGAAAACAATACTTCATTTATAGATTTAGTTGGTCACCACCTAACAGGAGCTTTAGATCCTGGATCTATTCAGGTTAGCAACATAGACTTTTTAAGCTATAATGCTCCTTTGATTGCTGATTTCTCTTATAGCGTGAACAGTCAAACTGTATCAGATAATGCTTCTCCATATTCTCAGTTACTTGAGGTTGGAACAACATACGAAGATTCATTTGCAAACCCAGGAGTTAGTGGAGTAGATTCTGCAGATTTTGCAGCATATAACTACCAAAATGCAGATGCTGGATTACCTTACATTCAAACTAATTTCCAAGGAGCAACTGCAGCAGACAGAAAAACTGCACTAAAAGAATTCTTAGCAGTGACTGCGACTTCAACCGGACCTAAATTTATTTTAGGAAAAGTGACATCAACCTTAGCAGGCAATGTTGATGCAAGAAAATACTTCTCTGATGATGATATAGTTAAATTGAGAATTGAAGAAGTTAAAGAAGTTACCGTTGCACCGGGTAATGTACAAGTTAGAATTAAATGGTCTCACCCATTATTTAAATCTACAACACACTTGGTTGAACCATATGATGATACAAATCTAGCATCAGGGAAATATCAATTCTGTAAAGCAGATTATTTTGATATTGTAGATCCAATCGAAACTAGCCCAGGATCTTTAGGAAGCCCAGTAGTTATAGGAAACCAAACTATTGGAAACTTTAACTACTTCGGATATAGCGAATCTAAAATGTATACCGACTGGGATGGAGGATTAATTAGCGACGGAGACGTTATACACAAAACATATGACGGATCTTCAGTTCAATATGTTAAACTTGAAAAATCTATCGACAGAGACGGATTCCAAGTTCTTGAATTAAAAGCATATGTAGATTCTGACTTAACTACCCCAGAAACTGTGGTTGGAACAGGATTAAGCTATCTTACAAATGCAACAGGCGTTGGAGATACTATCAGTCAAAATGGATACGATTTAAATATAGTTTCCTTAGCAGGTAATTTGAACCAATTTGTAGATATAGAATCTATACCTACACCTAACGTTCAGGTTGAAATGACATTATTGAATGTTACTGCAGCTGAATTATCAGTAGGAGATCTCCTAGTTTCTGAAGATATTGATCCTTTAACAGGATCAAATAGATTAGCTAGAATTATTGAATCTAAGAGAAATACAACAGGTCCTGGATCATACAGTGTATACGTTACAGCAGATAGACCGATTAAGATCTACTCTGGACAAAAAGTTAACAAGTTCAAGCCTATTCATAAGTTTGTATCAAATCTTAACTTCACATATCTTCCTGGATTCCAATTAAAGAATACACACAAACCAAACGGTAATGACGATAGATTAGATGAGATCTTAAACGTATTAACAGAAACTAATATTGCTAAGACTTTATCAGATAGAAACATCATCACATTTAGATATGTGGTAGATACGTTTGATGGACAAATTCAAACCGATTCTAAACAACAATTAGCAAACCTTGCTAAAAATAGACAAAAATGTTTAGCATTGATCAATGCTCCTTCAATGGAGAAGTTTAAAAACTCTATCGATCCTAGATTTACTACTGCACCATCAGCTACAGATCCTGCTCCTTTATTGAACGCAAGATATATTGCAGATGGAGGTAATCTTGATCTGAATCCTTCATTCAGATTCACATTACCTAGCGAAGATAACGGAGCTAAATTCTGCGGTGTATTTGCACCTTTCTTAACTATCAGAGAAAATGGTAAGAACTTTAATATCCCACCAGCAGCACACGTAAGTAACAATTTCATTAGAAAATTTGTTACGGGTGAACCTTATTCAATCGTGGCTGGTCAAAAAAGAGGGGTACTTTCAGGATCTAACTTAGTTGGCCTTGAGTATGATTTCTCTCAAGAAGACAGAGATTACTTAGAGCCATTCGGAATTAACCCGATTGTAAGAAAAAGAAATATTGGATTAGTAATCTTCGGTAACCAAACTGGATATCAAAGAACTAACTCAGCATTTAATAACTTACACGTTAGAGACTTACTAATCACTCTTGAAGAGAGCGTAGAAGATATTTTAGCTAACTACATATTCGATTTCAATGAAGATTCAATCAGACTTGAAATTAAGACTATAGTAGATAACTACTTATCCGGAGTTAAAAATGTTGGTGGTATTTATAACTTCTTAACTATCATGGATTCTTCGAATAACACTCCAGCTATTATCGACCAAAACATCGGTATTATCGATATTATTATCGAACCAGCTAGAGGTATTCACAAGTTTATCAACAGAGTAACTGTTGCTAGAACAGGAGGTATCGCTTCAGGCGGATTTATCCAATTTAGTTAATTTGATAGAAAAGCCTAAAAGGAAATATATAAAATAAAAAATGGCAGGATTACCACATTATACATCTTCTAAGGCGGCGGTCAATAAATTTGAACCGGTTTTTACTAACCAGTTTGAAGTATTGATCTCCCCTCCTGCTGCTATAGTACCTCCACAAGGAAATCCAAATAATGGCAACATTTTATTGGAGCATGTGAAAAGCGTTGAGGGATTAGCAGTGGATCAAGCACCTCAAGAGGTTACCCAGATGTATAAAAACGCTAAGAGATATTATGCTGGACCAAAACCCACACAAACTGGATTTGATCTAACCATAAATTTCGAAGTTAACCTTGACGAAAACAACTCAATGTATGTTTTCAAAACAATGAGACAGTGGGCGGATTTAATTTATAATCCACTTACTGGAGCACTTGGACTTAAAAAAGATTACACAGGAACTATAGTAGTAAGTGTATTTAACAAAGCAGGAGACGTTCATAGAAGAATAACTTGTAAAGATTGCTTTATTATGACACCATTATCACAAATGGATTTAAACTACAGCGGGCAAAACCTATTCTCTTTAAGAGTTCAATGGGCAGTTGATTATTTCGATGACGTATTCTTATAATAAAATTAAAAAATGGCAGGATTACCACATTTTACTAGTGCAAAAGCAGCAGTAAGCCTATACGAACCGGTGTACTTAAACCAGTTTGAGGTTATTATTCAGCCTCCTGCTGCAGTTTCTAATCCTGCAGGAAATGGAGGTAGAAGTTTACTAGTTGAGAACATCACACAAATAGGAGGATTAGAAGTAGATAAAACCCCAACTCCGGTTGAGCAATTCTACAAATTTGCTAGAAGAAGATATGCAGGAGCAGGTGTAGCAGACACTGGAGCTAAGCTTAGAATCACATTCCAGACCAATTTGGACGATAATAACTCAAACTATGTTCATAAGACCCTAAGACAATGGGCAGATTTAGTTTATAATCCGTTAACTGGGGCAATGGGTATAAAATCAAATTATGCTGGTGGAGCTTATATCTTAGTAAGCATCTTTAATAAACAAGGGGATGTTTTTAGAAGAATGAAATTCTTAAACTGTTTTCCTACTAAACCAATAGATGCTATGCCATTAAGCTATGAAAATGCAGGCGGTTTATATCCAATAACTGCAGAATTCAGAGCAGATTACTTTGAAGACATATTTAACTAATTAAAAAACGTTTTAAAAGATATATAAAAGGCTTATCCTACCGATAAGCCTTTTTATTTGCTCAGCATTTAAGAAGCCATCTGGATTAACACATGGACGACGGTGATAGTAAAAAAACTCAAAAAATTAAAAGAAAAAGAGAAAAGATTAATCCTATACAAGGATACCTCGCTTATGTTAGCGATGTTCTTTCTCCCCTTTGGGTACGACGCCCTATTCAAATTAATAATGGATTTGAGTGGTTCATATTGGGTTGCAGATGCAGTCTTTTATTCAATTTCAGGATGTTTTTGGTTGTCGTATATCTTGCTTACGAGGCATTTAAATAAAAAACCCTAAATCTTCTTTCCGTTTCTTGAATCATATTTTATCCTAGATACTACAAGTAAAGATAGATAAAATATAAAAAACTATGGATAATAATATAGATCAAATTGCTTTAGAACAATTAAGTAGAAAAGAACAAGAGAGTGGTCTTGACTATTCAGATCTTCCAACCAAACAAGAACCACCAAAATCATTAGGCAAAGCTTCTTATGTCGAGGAGATGGAAAATATCCAAGGAATGGAATCTCCGTGGAAAAAACTTCCAATAGAGAATTTACCATCAACCGGATTTGGGTATCCTCCTGGAATAGAAATGAGTATTAGATCTGCAGAAGTTGGAGAAATTAGGCATTTTTCTACGATTGATGAGAATGATCCTATTAATATCGATGATAAAATAAACCACATAATATCAAAATGCTGTAGTCTTAAATGGGCGGAAGGAACATTAAATTATATGGACATTTATCAAGAAGATAGATTCTACATATTTATGGCAATTAGAGATCTAACATTTATTAAGGGAGAAAATAGAATTTTCATTCCGGTTAATAAGGATTGTAAAAAGGGGGATTGCCCAATTCCTTCCGAGGTAGAATTAACATCAGGTATTCTATCCGCATTTAAATTAGATCCAAAAATTTTAAAATTTTACGATAAAGAGAATAGCTGTTTCAATTTAATTCCTAAAAATGGAGATCCTGCTATTCAGCTGTTTATTCCTACAATCGGCGTTTCCACTAAAATCAGAAAGATCATAAGAGATAAAGCAAGAAGTGGTAAAAAATACGACGAGACTTTTGCCAAAGTTTCTCCTTATTTAATTCCTAATTGGAGGGATCTTGATGAGAGAGGGTATGATGATTATGAGTTTAATTCTAGAAACTGGACATATACACAGTTTGTTTTAGCAGATACTATATCAGATCAAATAACTTTTGCAACAAAGAATTCTTTGGAAATAACTTGTAGTAAATGCGGTGCTGAGGTCACTGCCCCAATCCGATTTCGCGGAGGAATCCGATCCCTTTACATTATTTCAGATATCTTTGGACAATTACTTTGAGATTAAGCTCAAATTTGCAAAAGATTATAATATTTCATTTTCAGAGTTAGAAAAACTACCGTATTTTGAGTATCAGATCCTTTTAGAAAAACTTAATAACGAAATAGAAGAAAAGAATAAAAGGATAACAAAAGAGAAGGAAGGGATGGTTCCCCTGTTCAATTTAAGCAACTCCTAATCTCCTTTAATATATACAAGAAATAAGTTCCAATTTTGGCAGATTCATTAGAAACAGAACAAGGTAGGTTTGAATACTACAAGAAAAAGCTTGATGAAGAAAAAGCTAAGGTCCCTCGATTAACTGAGGCTTCTCCCAAAGTTGTAGAATTAGCAATGCACGAGGCAAACGGGGATATGTTTCCCCCTATGGGTTTTATAAACTTTAATAAAATTCCAACCGGTGTAGATGCAGAAAAATTCATAGGGTATAAAGTTGATGATATTATTAGAGGAACGGTTAAATACGTTGAAGAATTGGAAGAGCAACCTCCAGCATATTTACAGGGATGGGGTATTGCAAATCTTCCAGTTTTTAAAGATTCTGAAGCAGCTAAAAATCTAGTTGCAAAAACGAAAACAAATTATAGCAAGATTTCGGAAGAAATATATAATTTGGAAGACGGGGAAGAAGCTGATTTCCGTAATCCTGCGATGAAAAAATTGAATTCTAAAGATCTTCGTGATCTTTTAGATTCTACGATGATAAACTTTCTTAAAGAAATTGGGGTTAAAAGATCAGAATCTGGGGTATCTAACGACGGTTTTATTCTGGAGAAATCACAAACGCTTTATGATTTTTTAAACAAAGCCAATCCACAGACAGAGCCCGCAGCACCAGCAGAACCGAATGTTACTAAAGTTGAGGAAGTCCCAGTAGCGGTTAAAGAAGCAGAAAAAATGGAACCAGTTCCAACTTCCCCACAAGCATCTTTTGAACCTCCTCAGCCTACCCCTGAAATTTCCCAGATCACAGAGAAAACTGAAACGGTAACAACGATTGTTGAAAAATCTCAGCCTCCGATAGAACCTCCAAAACAAGAGATTCCAAATCCTCCCGCGATCACAGCACCAACAGAAATTAGTAATATAGCAACACCGGAAACTGCAGATCAACCAGTATCCCCACCAATGGGAGAGATCTCTACTGGGACAGGATCAGTTTCAAGTGGATCTTCCTCGGTGAGTACCCCACTATTAGACTTACTAGGGGCTAGCGCGGGAATGAGTTCTGACGATATTGCTAGGATGTTCCAAGGAGAAGGAGGAATGGAAAAACTCCAGCAATCTTTGGACCTTTCATTCCCAGGATCTACAAAAAATCCAGAAACCCCAATTACACCGGAAGTCACACAAGTTGCTGCCGCACCTAAAGCTGAAATCCCTGCTGCTATACAAACAGCCATAAAAAAATCAGAACCTGCTAAAATGGCAGAAGCTGTACAGCCTCCTCCGCCAGCTACGCCAGCACCAGCACCGGAAGTTGCTACTCCTGCGCCTGCTCCAGAATCTGCACCTGCTCCTGTCCCAACGGCACCAGAGGAAAAAGCAAAAGAAGCCGATGCAGCCGAAACAAAAGCACAGGAAGAAACTAAGAATAAAGAGCAGGATCAAACTAATGCTGAACTTCTTAAGGTTATGAAGGATGTTTTAAAGACATTACAAGGACCTTTAATCTTTACCGAGGGAAGACATAACTTTTCTTAATTACAGTTTTTTATTACGAAACTTTTCATGTATATTTGTGTAGAGTATACTAAAAAGAGATGTCAGAGATAAAGAAGATCTACACAGTCACAGATGATTTAAGAAAAATCATTGCAGATTTTTTAGAAAGTCCCTTTGATAACACAAAGGAATCAATAGAATTAATCAGAAGCAAAGACTCTTTTACTGAAGAAGAAATAAATCAGGTGATCAATCTTCTAGGTAAATTTCCTGCTTATTTAGTTTATCCAATAATAGATTCATTTAAAGGAAATCTAAAAATAGAAGAAGTTGAACAACCAGAATAACTACATCGAACATACCTTAGAAAATTGTCCAGATTTAAAACAATTTAATCTGGACGTTGTTTATTTAAAAATGGCAAGAGAGTGGGCAAAAAATTCATACTCTAAAAGAAGCCAAGTAGGATGTTTAGTAGTTAAAAATAAAACGATAATTTCTGACGGATATAACGGAACTCCAACAGGATTTCCTAATATTTGCGAAGATGAAGATAATAACACATTGCCAATAGTTCTTCATGCTGAAGCTAATGCTATTACTAAACTCGCAATGAATACGGTTTCTTCACAAGGAGGTACAGTTTATGTTACTCTTTCTCCTTGTTTTGATTGTTCTAAATTGATTATTCAATCCGGAATAAAAAGAATAGTATTCTCGGAGATTTACAGAAAAACCGAATCTTTAGAATTGCTTTCACAAGCAGGTATAGAGATTATTTATATTAACTTACAACCTTAAACCAATTTAAACATGGCAAAAAGCATCCAAGAATTAGCAGAGAAATTTTTAGAGACTTCTCAAGAGAAAGATTTTAAATCTCTATACGACAGAATTAAACCAGGTTTATTGAACCACTGTAAATCGATCTTGATTGATGAAGAGGTTGCTCAGGATGCTGTTTCAAAAACTTTTGAAAAAATTTGGGTTAAGGTTGCTCAGTATGATCCAGCAAGAGGTAATTTTTCGACTTGGGCATATAACATTGCAAGAAACGAATCTCTATTAATAAAAAAGAATTCCAAAAAATTTACTCCGTTAGTCTATGAATCAGTTGAGCTTGACGGAAGAGATCACGATGAATTTATTCCTCTTTCCCACATCACACCAGAAGATATTTTTGCTGAGCCTGAATGGGAAATAAATAATCAAGAAGGTGGATTTGATGATTTATACGAAGTTGTTCTAGAAAAAATGAGACATCTTCCCGCAATTTACAAAGACATTTTAATGGACAGAGAAATCCATAAAATGAAATATCAAGATATTGCAGACAAGTACGGAATGAAGAAAAGAGCAGTTGCAACAAGAATCAGAAGAGCAAGAATTAAAATCAGAGAAATGTTTCCTGGAATCAAATTAAATTTTATCGACTAATATGAAATCGTTATTCTTTAGCATCTTTAAAATTTTCGGTGTCATAGTTGACATTAAAAATTACTTCTATCTTAGAAGAGTTACAAAAAAAGAAATGATGGATTCTCCATTATGGGTAAAAAACAATCTAAGGGTTGATTGGATAGGTAGAATTTATACAGTTGTTAATCTTCCTCCAGAGGTAACAATGGCACCAGATCTTCCTAAAGAACTTTGGCCTGCCTATTTAATAGATCAATCTAAAGGGTTGAATGAGTATCTAACATCACTCAATCTTCACGAGATTATAATACCGGAATATAAAGAAATTCCGGAATCCACTTCCTACCTATTAGTTTATTATCCATACTTCAGAAATCTCACACTCTGGTGGATTTTTTCTAGAGCATTTTTTTGGACAGGAGTAATAATCTTAGAATCAAAAACCCAGTGGATATCAAAAGGGTTTAATTGGATAATATCACTTTTTTAATTGAAAGAACTAGAAATCGTAAGAGAAAGCTACCCATGGGGTAGAGCATATGTCGTGTCTAAACATGACGGTACCAAGCTTGTTTTTCCCTCTGTCACAACCGTTTTAAAGCTCATTACTGAGCCTAAATTCAAGTCGTTAAGAGAAAAGTTCGGTGAAGCAAGATGGCAAAAAATACTCGATGATGCCTCTTTTAGGGGAACAGTTATGCACTCAATGCTAGAGAACTTTCTTCTCGAGTATGCTGAGTCGAAATCGGTAGATAAAAGTCTACAAATAGCACAGGACATAGCAAAAGAAGAAGAATCTAATTCGCCAGATAAATTATCCCTAATTAAAAGAGGAAGAGACCTTTTTTGGAATTTTTATCATGAAGAATTCTGGGGAAATATTAAAAAGGTTCTTCATAATGAGCTTTTCCTGTGGACAGATTTTAGAGGGGGATGGGCAGGTGCTACAGATTTTATCTATTTAGATCTTGATGATCTGACAGTTGTAATTGACTTTAAATCCTCCAGCTCGCCTAAGGATGAGGAAGATATTCTATCTTACAAATGTCAAATCTCTGCTTACATGTTTGCTTATGCAGAAAGATACGGGGTAATTCCTGACAGAGGTGAAATATGGATAGCAAACGAGAAAGATTCTAAATTACAAAGATTTATAGTTACGAAAGATGAATTTAAAATCTATCTTAGAAAATTTCTAGGACTGCTTTCAGAATTTAGAGAAATAAACGGGATTTAATGAAACTTAACCCCCACAAAAACTAAAATATAAATAAAATTAAAAACATGTCAGAAGAAGTTTTAAAAGAAGTAGTTATCGACGAGGCTAAAGTTGCTGCCTTACAAAAACAGCTAGAAACTAAAACCGCAGAGATTTCTAACAAGGTTTATGCAGTTTCTATGGATGCATCATCTTTAGGGGTTTATTTGGAAGTGATTGAATCTATCACATGGAAAGGAAAAGAAGCATTAGGGATCTTAGAGATCACTAAAAAATTAAAAGAAATTGAAGAGAAAGGGATTTCAAACGATGTTATCTTCTTAAATGCTCTTACAATTGAAGCTAGTCATTATTTTTTAAACAGATATGAATCATCAGGAAGCAGTAATGCAGAAAGTTTTCTTGATTTATTTAAAAAATTAGAGCAAGCTTTATCAAATATATCACAGGATAATAAAGATTTAGACGATCTTAAGAAAGATTTAGCAGCTGCTCAGCAAGGATTAGAAGCAGTATAACAAACTTTTTTTGCCCTTTGTCCATATAAAAGGTCCACTTTATATAGTGGGCCTTTTTCTTGTGGATATATATTGATTAAGAAATATAATAAAAGAATGAAAGAAAACAAAATTTTCCCATGGATTGTAGCTATTTCGGCAGCTAGCATATCCTTTTCAGCAGCTTTCTATTCTATTTTCGGTATAGGTAAGATGTTCGCAGGGGCTTCGACGAATGTGATGGTTATGGCTGCGAGCTTAGAATTTGCTAAATTAGTCATTGCATCGTTTTTATACAGATTCTGGGACGACGTAAACAAAGGACTAAGAGCTTATTTAACTATCGCTTGTTTTATTCTGATCCTAATAACATCAGGAGGAATCTACGGATTTTTATCCTCCGCTTATCAAGAAACCGCGAATAAGGTAGAAAACGTTGATAAAAACACAGGGGTGCTTGTCAAGCAAAAAGAAATGATTCAAAGACAGCTGACCCAGGCAGAAAAACAACTAGAATTTAAAAGTACTAGACAGAATACTTTATCCGATATGAGGAATAGACAGCAAACAAATGCTGATAATCTAATATCTCAAAACAAATCCACATCTTCTGTTAGAACCCAGATGAATTCTCTTAGTAAGGAGTCCAAGGATCTTGATAATGATATTAAAATTCTACAGGATACCATTGCTTCAAAGAATCAACAGATTAGTGATTTAGAGACACGGATACTAAACGTGTCTACTAACACAGACTTAGCTGACGAGGTTGGTCCATTAAAGTACATAGCTAAGCTAACAGGTAAATCTTTAGATCAAGTAGTTAACTGGTTTATCATCGCTTTAATGCTGGTGTTTGACCCCTTAGCAATAGCTTTAGTTATTGCAGCTAACTTCGTGTTTTCGTATACAGGTAAGGACAAGAATAAAAAGGAAGAAACCACAGAAGATGATCCTAAAGAACCAAAGAAAGAGCCTAAAGAAGAACTAGTAGTTGAAGAAATAGAAACAGAAGAGATTGAAGAAGAACCTGAAGAAATTAATGAAGATCCAAAAGAGGAAGAAATTATTATAGAGCCTCGAGTTTTTATGATAGGTGATACTCCAATAAAAAACGAAGAAGAGGTCCAAGATTATTTCGGAAATGATTATATCGAAGATGAACCAGTAAATAATCCATCAGAGCCAGAAGAAGTTGAAGATGAGATCGAAGAAGAAATAGAAGAAACTGTTAATTCGAATGATGAATATGAATATGAATATGATGTATTCTCTCCAGATTTTACTTACGATGGAATCTATTCTCCGGATTTTTCAGATGATGATATTGAAGAAGAGGAAACTGAAGAATCTATAGAAGAGACAGATAGCAGTGAAGAAGTTGAAGATGGAGAAGTTGAAGATGGCGAATTTGGAGGATATAAACTTGGAAATGTTTATAAGGGAAAAAAAAGCATCAAGGATTACGAGAATAGTAAAGATATACCATTAGATCTTTTAGTGACCAAAGGAGATCCAACAAGATTATAATTTATAACATGCCAAACGTACTGTCAACAGACCCTAGATTTATTAAATATGCGAATTGTAATCCAGAGAAGCAAAAGAAAATTGTTTTTGAAGGATCATTCTTAAAAATAATTATGGGATCCCAGGTATTAGATACCGTGGATCTTTCTAGATTTTTTCATCCGGCATCTATAAATGGCGGAAGTTTTAAAAAGAGAACCTACATTCCTTCGGGGGGATCTTATAATCTATATGGTGGGAATATTGCTCAAGATCAGGGAGAAGTATCTATGATAGTAATTAGAGTAAAATATGATCCAACCCTGACAGAAGCTGAGAAGATGATTTATTGGGAATATGAAGGTAATTTATCTCCTTGTAAGAATCTTCTTTTCCTAACAGGTAAAACACTGGATCATCAGAAGCATCACGGATGGGACTTAGAGCCATATACCCCAGAAGCTTCTACATTCTCTCCTGTATTAAGTCCACAACCAACTTCTCCGGATTTTAGTTTAGGAGGAATAGTATTAAAAAACACAACACTGAAAGAAGTGGAGGTAGAAATATTAGTAATGAATTAATGGCAAAAGCACCACTTATATGTCAGGCAGATTTAGCAAACACTTTAATTGAAGGTGGGCATTTTGATAGATGTACTTTATTAGTCACAAAGGATTCCACAGTAATTAATTCATTTAATTTCTGCGATTTTTCTTTGGATATAGACGAATTTTTCACGCAAAATTTAACACTTGGACCCGGTAGTGCATTTTTATTAGATGACGGTGGACTTGCTAATGAGTTTGGGGAAATTAAATTCCTTCTGATTAGAGTGACATATCCAGCATCTTTCACTAAAGACACTGACAAGTATATTAATTTAGTACACGAGGGAACAACATATCCAATCGGGGAATTACACATCTGGACAGGAAATCCGGGGGATTCTGCAGGAATGGGTATAGCAATATCTCCAGCAGGAAGCCCACAATACAGTACAGGCGGAATAGTGTTACACAATCCACACCCTAATGCAGTTACTATTAAAGCTATTCTAGCATCAAGTGCAACCCAAGGAGTTTCTACAAATAATGGAACATCAGGTTCAAGCGGAACAGGAACTTCGGGAACTAGCGGATCTTCCGGAACTAGCGGAGTGATTAGTAATGCTGATTATAACGGAACAAGTGGAAGTTTAATAACAATATTATAAGACAAATAAAAGAATGGCATATTCTAACATATCAATACTTACCGACCAAAATCTTTCTTTTCAGACATATGATTTTATTCAGCTGGCTCATGATGCTAATAATTATATTATAGGTAGGGTCGTTAGCTATAGTCCATCTACTGGGGATCTAACATTTACTCCTATTAAATTTTATGGATCAGGATCTTATAATACATGGAACATTTCGTTGACTGGAGATCCTGGTGAAGGAGTAACTGGAACCTCTGGAGCATCCGGAACATCGGGAACATCTGGATCTTCCCTAAATATTATTAATGCTGGATCGAATAGAATATTAAGATTCAGCCCAGACGGTCAAACAATTTTTGGGGCTTCCAATTTAACATTTAACGGACGCACATTAACAATAGATCCACTTGAGTATAGCACAGGAGAAAATCCTGTTTATAGAATAGTTTATCATGACGACGGAACTTCAGGAACTGCTGGTATAGTTGTTAGAGGACCAGTTTCAGGACAACCGTACGATGGTATTATAGAAAATAGGGTACCTCATAATTATCAACATCAATTTGTTGTTGGGGGTAATAACGTAGCACACATTGATGCCCAGGGATTACACGCACAGCAATCTCTAATAGCAGATGATGATGTTTATTTTCAATATCTAGAGGAGGAAAATTCATCAAATAAAATACTAGTTTGGAATTCCGGAACTAGTGGGGGATTATCAGGCAGAGTCGGTTGGAGTACTTCAGGATTATCGGGATCTCCTGGAGCTGATGGTTCTTCGGGAACCTCTGGTGCTGCTGGTAGTTCCTTTACATTCCTTGGTGGCTGGTCCCAAAATGGTGGGGTGAGTGACGTTCCTTATGGACTTAATGATATAGTAGTTTGGCCAACATCTGGGTCAAACATGATAGTGTATATCTACACTAGCGAAGATACCGCACCTATCGGATCAGTTGCTCCGAACTTAGATCCTAACTGGAAAGTTATGGTAATAGGAGGAAATGACGGTACATCGGGTACATCGGGCGCGCAAGGAACAGAAGGAGCATCGGGAACGTCAGGAACGTCAGGATCTAGTCTTTCCTGGAGAGGATCCTGGGTTAATAGTGTAAATTATTATTATGGAGATTCTGTTTATCATGCAGGATCATCCTATGTTAGCATACACAACGGCACATCTTTAAATGTGCATCCAGGAACAAATCCTTCTTATTGGTCTCTTATGTCATCAGCCGGAACTAACGGCACTTCCGGATCATCTGGGACATCAGGTACAGGATCAGCAGGAACATCCGGAACATCAGGAGGTACAGGGATTTCGGGTACGGATGGAACCTCAGGAACATCAGGAGGTACGGGGGTTTCAGGCACAGCTGGATCTTCAGGAACGTCAGGAACCGGATCGCCGGGAACATCTGGAACATCTGGATCATCCTTACCTGGTCCACAAAACTATACCCAGGTTTTAGGATCACAAGTAAATAGTGTTAGTACGGTAGGGGTAACTATAATTTCCGGATCGATTACAACGACGGGTAATCCAGTCAAGATTCAAGTAACGGGAGATGCAAATCCACAATCGGCATCGGGATGGATAAGGCTTCAAATATACAGGGGATCTAGTCCTATAGGTAATATAGTTCAATGTGAAACCGCAGGAAACAATGTAAACGTTCCATACTGTGTGGATTTTATAGACACCCCCGCAGCTGGTACTTACACATACTCAATGAGAACAGTTAGCGCTATCGCTGGAACGTTCCAGTTTGGAGAGGTTGACGGACCTACTCTAAGTATAGTAGAACTATCAGGAGCAATCGGATCATCAGGAACTTCTGGATCCTCAGGATCTTCAGGATCTTCAGGTACGTCAGGAGCATCAGCAGTTGCTAGCTATATGAGGGGATCTAGATCTACAACACAAACATCTAACTTAACGACAAACAGCTTAGTTGCTTTCACACAATCTGATAACTCAGCAAGTTCTGACATCTCTCTTAATACAGGTACAGGCCAAATAACACTTGCAGCTGGTAAGACATATAGATTGATGGCTCAAGTGCCAACATACTCAACAATATCAGGCACTGTTAGACCTTCGTTCTGCTGGTATAACGAAACAGCTTCGACGTGGATAGGAAGCCAATCTTCCTCGTATAGTGCATCAGATAGTGCATCGTATGGGGCTCTTGGCGGTTTGTCCGAGGCAGTAATTACAGTATCTTCAACAACAGTTGTTTCGTTCAGAATATTAGGGACACAAGCAGGTTTAACTGGATTAGGGGGTAATGGCGATTTCAGTTTAACTGGATCATATCCTTGGTTTGATATCGAAGTTATTTCTGGATATTCACCCGTAGCAAACGGAACATCAGGAACATCTGGTACAGGAACATCAGGATCTGCAGGAACATCAGGCTCTTCAGGATCAACAGGAACATCAGGCTCTTCTGGAACGTCAGGATCTTCGGGAACAGCGGGATCAGCAGGGACTTCCGGTACATCCAACGGAGTTATTCCGTCATGGACAAGCGCGGGTGCTGTTACTATAGGGGGAACAACAACTACACCTACGAAAGGAACAAGAACACAGGATAATATTAGTTATCGTCAGGTTGGTGCAAAAGAATGGGAAGTTGTTATGACATATTTCCAAACATCAAATACTGGTGCCGCTAATGGTTCAGGCGATTATTTGTTTACTCTACCAAACAGCTTATCATTCGATATGACGTTACCTTCACAAACACAATATCAATCAAATATAAATGCTAGTAGTTGGTATAATGCAACTTATGTAATACCATCAGGTAGTGGAATGATTAGTAATGGTGCAACAGGGGGAAAAATATTTCCGGTAGTTTACAACTCAACTCAATTCAGAATTTTAGCTATCAACGATTCTGCTTGGGTAAAATGGGCAGGAAGCGGACATTTTCAATTATCGGATAATCCATATGTTACTATTCAACTAACATTTAGATTCACGTCGGCATAAAAATTAATAAGAGATAAAAAATATTAAAAAATAGACAATGGCAATATCAATGGAATGGGTAGGAGGATGGCTTCAAAATGTCCCATATAGCTATAATCAGGTAGTAAGATACGAAGGCATAGTTTATATCTGTGTGGCAGAAACAACTGTTCAATCTTCAACTTCACCAGCATTAGATACTACCAATTGGAATATATTTTCAACACCAGGAACAGCTGGAACATCGGGTCAAACCGGAACATCAGGAACATCGGGCGAAGATGGTACTTCTGGAACGTCTGGAGAAAATGGTACTTCGGGTACCTCTGGGGAAGCTGGCGAATCTGGAACTTCGGGTACTTCGGGTGAGGATGGTATATCAGGAACTGATGGAACGTCTGGCTCATCGGGTACTTCAGGTGGATCTGGAACTTCCGGAACGTCGGGTCAATCCGGGACTTCTGGAACTGCAGGAACGTCGGGATCAACAGGGACTTCTGGAACTAGCGGATATAGCAGTCTAATTGGATCAACAGAATGGAATATTGATAGTGAATATCAAATCAGTAGCGACGAGCAATTTACTTTCTCTGGAGATTACGTTCTTGATGATTCCTATTTATATATAGAGAGTGGTAACACACAGGTGGAATATTCAGCGAATAAATTCTTCAAAAAAAGAGGTAAACTCTTTATCGGAGGTAATTTATTACTCAGAAATTCACAAATAGAAAACGACGGTGAGATAAGTGTAGGAGGACAAATTATTTTAATTGGCAATTCACAAATAACCGGAAGAGGAACAATAATATAAAAAGATATGCAATACATACAATTACAGGGGCAAGTAGCAGCAGGATTAGATACACCACTTGCTGGAGGTTTTAATCTATTTGTCGACGCATCTGATAACACGATAAAGGTAAAAGATTCAGAAGGCAATTTAACTGGAGGTGGAATTTCATTGATTGAAGTAACACGTTCAGAATTATTGACGGCAATCGAGGATGAAGAATTAGTACCTGGTGCATTTTATAAAATATCCGGAGTAGCAACAGGTTCTCCTGAGAATTTTCTACAACAAGGAGGCACCACTATTATTTTACAAGCAATAAATTCGTCTCTGATTAGCTCAAAGGGATTTGGTTTATTCTGGAATCCTAATTACGGCACTATAGATGTTTGGGATAACACATTTCGCCTTGAAATGGCTACAGGTGTTACTGGTCCATTTTTTGATATGGAAGAGATCCTTAACTGTGATGCGCCATCAAACGTTGTTCTAAAACCTAATGTTTATGGAGTTTATGCAATCGTAACTTTGACTGATTATACCGCTTCATCCTTCTTTACTGAACCAGATAATTATCCAATCCCATTTATAAGTGATAACACTGGAATAGAGGGGGATTTCATTTCAGCAAACTACACATCCTCTTATACCGTAGGAGATTTTGCTATTTGGGGTGGTAGAGTTTGGGGAAATTTATCGGGAAATATTGGAAGCGTTGTGGATGAATTTGAACTTAACGAAGAAGATTGGCAATTAGTTCCTTTTGCAGAAGGCCCTTGTTATAATTTAGTAATAGACGAAATTGAATATGACATTGCTAACAACCACATATCATACAGAAGAAATGCAAAGAATAATATCACTGTAATTTATCAATACAATTTCGGAGATGGTGGAGCAAGTGGCATCAGAAGATTTCCTTGGGGACACGAAGATATAAGGAATGTGTATTTAGAAAATGCAGATACACAGAATCTAGTAAACTTACACAATTCGAATAGCATCAATAGTCTTCATATGAAAAACAATAGCAGATTTGAAGCAGACTATTGGGGCAGAAATAACGATTTTAATGACATATATGGGGATGTTGACAGCGATATTGAAAGTTTAAGATTAGGAAACGGAACCGGAATTAATAATGTGAGGCTGGGAATTAATACTACTCTTGGCGGCGTAGATCCTATCTATATGGCTGGTAATGACGGCGATAATGGATTATACGATCTTACTCTAGGAAATGACGTTGATATCTATGGGATTGAACTTTATGAGGATTCGTATATTACAAACTGTGTTTTATCTAACGATTCTGATATTTACAACATGGTTATGTACAATGGGTCATATTTGCAAGATATTACCATAGAATCTGACGGAACGATTAATTCGGTGGAGATGGGCGATGGCTCTCGCATCAAGAATACTAGGTTGGAAGAAGATGCACATCTAAGTAATCTCAATCTGGATAAAGATTCTTATATTAGAAATGCTTCTATTGGAATTAGTTCCAATATAGAATACAGTTCTCTTGGAGAATCTTGTTATATCGACGAAGTTCATTTAGGTATAGATTCATCAATCAATTGCGTTACCTTATCAAGACAGAATTCGTATAGCCCTTATATTCAAGGCGTTTCTTTAGGATCAAATTCTTCAATGTCTAACATAAATTTATCTAACAATACCTACATCAGTTCTGTTAAATTCTCAGACGATTGCGAGATTGGACAGATATCTATAAGCGGGGCAAGTGGAGGTTATATTTCTAATTTTGAAGTTGAACAAAACGGAGGATTTGGTAGTTTCGAGATTGACGCTTCAGGAGGAACCGCATTTCTTGATAATTTTAAAATAGGCCAAGACTCCGGATTTGGTAATATACCTGATGTAACGTCAGGTGTAGAGTTCAAAACAATTAGCAGAGAATTTAACAACCTCGGGGCAAACGATTTTATTGCTGGTTTAACAGGTTCACTTGGAAATGGCGACATATCTGATATGCCACAATTAGATCCCACTAAAACCTTCCATGTATTGGACACAACAGCGTGGGACGGAGAGGTAAATGCCTTAAATTATCATTTACCTGATGGAAACTGGGATGGTCAGACTGTTAAATTCTTTGCTACCGGGAATGGTATTAATATGGGTAATTTGGGGGGAATTAGAATTTATTTAAATCTAGGAACACCTTTTAACGTTGATAATGGTCCAATACTAGACTCTTGGTATCCTTTTATTACATATGATAGAGGAACTAGCGAACACGTTCGTAGAAATGATGTCCCAACTGCGATTTGGCTAAACGGTAAATGGATCATAGATAACGACCAGTGGGATTAACTATAAAAAATAAAAAATAAATAAAATGGCAAAGTACGAAAAGAGAGACAGAGCAGCACTTGTAATAAATTTTGACGAGCCGGTTACCGAAAGTGTAATTGGGGGAAATGCTCTTAAAACTAAAAAAATATCGATTGCAAAAATAATCGACAATCCAGGAACAAAAACGGTGGCAGTAATGACCCTTAAGAATAAATTATATGTTCTATGGAGAGGAGATGCATACGATGCTATCGGAAACTGGACAAACGAGCAGGTAGAGTCAAGAGTAAGAGAACTTGTTTTAGCAGGTCAAATGGGTGAATAAATAACACAAACAAATGTTTGAAAGTAAATTAAATAGGGGGAGAGCAAACGGATATGCTCTATTAGATTCTGAAGGCAAAGTTCCATTGGACATGACATACGTAGGTGCTGATGGGACATCAGGTGTTTCAGGTACTTCTGGTACTTCAGGTATGTCAGGAACTAACGGAACATCCGGAGAATCTGGAGCATCAGGAACTTCCGGTACGTCTGGCGGAACTGGTTCTAGTGGTGCATCAGGATCCTCAGGTACATCAGGAACTTCCATATTACTAGATTCCAATTTATCTTTCATCAATAATACCATTGAGGGAAACCGCCTTAATCAAATAGGAACTAAAATAACTATAGATCAATCCTATAACGCACAAACTGAATTAAACGGCAATGGGGTTAATGTCATTAACAATTCTACTAATAACCAGGTACGAGTTGGATGGATAGTTAGGTTTTACGACGGTACAGAAAGAACAGTGATATCAGTAGCTACATACTCAAGCTACTATGGTATTCAAATAGATTCCAATGTGAATTTAGCTCCAGCATATCCATTGACCATAGAAAGCCCAGATTATGCAGAAGGTGATGAGCCTTTTGTTGAGATTAAAGCTGGAAGCAACAGTTTAGTTTTAGACAGCGACGGGATTACAACATTCCCTAGCGATATAGTCTTGAACAGTTCAGCTGTTCCATCAGATCTGTATGGAGCTATTGGCGATGTAGAGGGAATGGTAAAAGCTGATTCTAATTATATCTATTATTGCACTTCAACATTTGAGCCAGAGACATATCAAATAACGGTAAATCCTGGATTAACATACAATACACACGTAACTATACCAAAGAATCAAGGAATACCATCATTATATAGCAATGGATGGACAATTACAACCCAGGATAATACAACATACACTCTAACCGGTGTGTATTCGGAAGGAGATAATTGGGATTGTGAAATAGACAATTTAAACAGTAATTATAACGGGGGAACCCAAACAATGACTCTAACTTGGTTAGACTTCGCCCCAGTAGAAATATGGAAAAGGGTATCTTTAAATTTAGGAACAGCGGGAGTGAGTGGATCTTCTGGTACTTCTGGAGAATCAGGAGCATCTGGTACATCTGGTACATCCGGAACCTCAGTATTATTAGATTCTATTTTAACATTCAACGATAATACAATTTCAGGTAGTGCTATTGATCAGATCGGTACTAAAATAACGATTGCAACTGCTTGGGATGGCAGTGTTGGGTTTCAAGGTAATGGACTATTTGTTACTGATAATGCTGAAACAAGTTTAGTACAATCTGGATGGAGAGTTAGATTTTATGACGGTACGATAAGAACTGTGGATTATATTACCTCAAGCAATATGGGTCAACCATATAGAGCTATTACATTTGATTCATCAGTAGCTCTTAACCCAGCATATCCAGTGACCGTAGAAAGCCCGGATTATGTTGCTGGTGTTAATTCTCATGTAGAACTTAGTGCTGATAGCAATAACTGGAATTTTAATTCGGACGGAACTACTGCATTTCCTTCATATACTTTTCCAAGTTTGGATGGTACATCTGGACAAGTTTTAGCAACTAATGGTTCTGGAAATTTGAATTGGAGTAGCACTTCTACAGGTACTTCTGGTACATCAGGGGGTGCTGGTGCTGCAGGTTCTTCTGGGACGTCGGGAACGAGAGGTTCTTCTGGTTCCTCTGGTACAGCAGGGACATCAGGTACTTCAGGAAACACAGGAGCATCCGGTTCATCAGGAACTAGCGGTTCTACTGGTACATCAGGTACTAGTGGTACTTCAGGAAACACAGGAGCATCAGGATCTAGTGGTTCTTCAGGAACAGCTGGAACCGCAGGTACTGCTGGTACTTCTTTTAGCTCTCCATATTCTGGTAACTTTAACGGAACTTCTGGGCAATCATGGATTTCATCATACAGTGCTACAACTGCTATTAACTGGAACAACGGTAACGTACAAACACGAACCCTTGCTGCTAGTGAGACTTTCACTTTTTCAAATCCTAATAATGGTGCAACTTATATACTAATAGTGAGACAAGCAGCTGCTGGTAACTATACGATCACATGGCCTTCAGTTTCTTGGAGCGGTGGATCTACACCTATTATGACAGCTACTGCCAACAGATACGATGTTTATACATTTGTATATGCTAATAACATCTATTATGGATCATATGTACAAAACTTCACATAATGTTTATATTTCCAATAAGTTTTATAAAAAGTCCCCCAGTAAGTGGAGGTATAGGTAGCATAGGAAGTCCAGGTACTAGTGCTCGACAGCTTTATAACTCTGGACAAACCACATCCGGATGGTACTATATACAGACATCAGGAATGACTTCACCGCAGCAAGTTTATTGTAACATGACGGATGATGGTGGGGGATGGATGCTTATAAGCTACAATCCCACAGCAAGTACTGCAGGAACTTTAGGTATGCTTTATCCGAATGCCTGGGTAAATGGAAACGGAACGCTAAACCGACTTTCAGCAAAGACTATGGATCTTTGGTTCCATAACGGAACAAGTCAATGTACTTCTGTAATGAAGATGGCAACAAATACGTCTTCTCAAGCACCATTATTAGCAAACATGACGATAGCAAATAAGGTTGTATACAATAACCCTAACAATTTAAATCTCACTACAGATTTGACAACTTTTGCTTCATTCGTGAATAACACCCCAATGACCGGAACATGGACAGGATTGAAAGGACACACAGCAATGACTACTTCATTGAGTGTAAATGCACCAGGGGATTGGATGTATAATATAGGTGCTAATATGTATTGGACAGTTTGTGGACCCTCTAGTGATTTACAAGCACAGGGAAGAAGCGGCAATGGACTAGGTACTGGCTCTTGGACGAATAGGAATACCAGTGATTATTACGGTTTTAAAGACGTAGCAGCTAATGCAAGTTCGCAGAGTACCGGGATTAGTTCTGTGGCATTCTATATCAAATAAACAGATGCTTATTTATAATTGAATCCCTTCTAAATTTTTGATATATAATGGATATGCTGAATTTAAACTCAGGATGCTTAAAAAATGGTTTTAGATCATAGATATATACAATAAAAATAAATCCCTCAAAATGGATAGAATTAATTTCGACGATAATCTGTCACAGTTAAAAATGGAAAAGGCAAAAGCTGCTGCTGCTCTTTTAAACGAGAGCTGGGGTGGTAATAGCAACTTTACACCAGGAGCTGCTGGCTCATATACAGATGGTTTGCAAAAAGAAATTGAAAGTCTTTCTACAGAAGACAGAAAAGCGATGAAATCTTCTTTTTCTGTTGGAGTGTTAGAGACTGCGATGGCTTTAAACAATACGTCATTTGTAGAATTAGCAGAAGCTAAAATCTTAGTTGACAAATACATCAACCACGTATCAATCAAAGGTCTTTCTGAAGCATTTCTTATAGAAGCAATGATCTCTGAATTAGAGCAATTTGCATGGGAAAAGAATGCAAAAGCAGCTTTAGTAAACCTGAAGAAAGCTTTTGAAAGCAACAGAAAAGAGATTGAAGTTGCTAAGGCAATCGAAGAAATTAATGGATCTGGGGGTAGAGATTTATATTCTTCTATCGTAGAAGCTATGAGAAATTGGCTTTCTTCAGAAGATAGAATTTCAGAAAAACTTTTAGTAGATCTTAAAAAATGGTCATTCAATCCAATCGTTAGATCCCTTGTTGAAAGAGTATCAAATTTACAAAGTCAATCAGGAAACAAATTTAACGTAAAAGTTAATTCTTCTAATTGTGATGTTAAATCAATTATTGCTCCAAGTTTAGTTACTGAAAACTCTTCAGTTTTTGTAACATCAAATAGATTCTTTAGAGCAACTGAAGATGGAGTAAGAATCATGGAAAGAGAAGAAGCTGGAAGACTTTCCGGTAGATTCTTAAAAGCTGTTTTAGCTCTTTCTAATCCAAACGTTAAAATCAACGAAAGCGGTTTAGATCTTTATATTGGTAAAAATAAATTATCAGTGGTATTCGAAAGCGAAACAGACACTAAGAACATCTTCTTCAACGGTAAAAGAATTGCAGAAGACAAATTAGGATTCACTCTATCTTTTGAATTAAGAAATGGTTTCCAAGGATCTGCTACAGCAATAGAAAATGCAGTACAAGTAGTTGAAGCTGCTAACTATCTTTCTGAAATTGATTTTGGAAAGAAAATAGTTTCTAAAATTTACGAAGGTGTTGAAGCTAACGTATTTAAGTTTGATAATAGAGTTTTTGTTCACAGAGTAAATCCTGCTATGAAGAAGAACGAACTTTTTGAAGGAAACGGAAGTCAAGCAGTTAATTTAGTAAAGGAATTTTTAGGATTTGATCTTTCTGAGTCTATGACGGAAATCTTAGATAAAGAAGAAAGAATTCTTTCTATCATGAAGAATGATAAAGCAGAAATTAAGAAAAACTTAGCAATTATAGAAAGTGAAGTTAATAAGATTAATAAAGCACTTGAATCAAATCCATCACTTCAAAATTCAGATGAAATTAAAGAAGCACAAAAAATGCTTTCGATTGAATCTAATTCATTAAAAGAAAAATGGAATCAAATCTCGGTAGAAATCGAAAGATTCGAAAGAGGTGCTAAGAAGAAGGTAGTTAATGAGAATGAAGGATATGGCATCAACACAGATGTTAAAATCAATAGAAACGGAGAAAAAGGTAAAGTTGTAGGAGTAAACGGTAATTCTAAAACATACACAGTCATGTTTGAAAACGGAAAAACTGGAGAATTCTTCTTCAATGATGTGACTGACATCTCCGATGAAATTAAGAATATCCAATTAACAAGAGTTAACGATTTAGTTGAAGACACAGAAGAAACAAACGAAGGTTTAGAAGCTGATATGGAATTAGCAGAAGCACCAGCAAAAACTACTGGCGGATCTGGTAAATTTATTCAGAATGTAAAGAATCACAATTTAGCTAAAGCACCAGGCGGAAAATCTGGAGGATCTGCTAGTGATATTGAAAATTTAGCTGATCATGAATTAGCTGAAGCACCCGCAAAAACTTCTTCATCTTCTAAAGATCCTAAAGGAGTAAGTGGTAAGCATGATTTAGCTGAAGCACCAAAGGGATCAGCAAAAGGATCACCAAAATTTATTGATGATTTAAAAGATCATAATTTAGCAGTAGTAGAATCACAAAAGAATCTACCTCTAGTTAAAGCACCAGCAGGAAAGAAAGAAAAAACAAAAGGTGTAGTTAAAGGTAAAAAAGGTCAAATGGCGGTTGCACCAGGCAATCACAAGAAAAATGGTAAAAAAGATCATGAGCCTTTAAACAGAGCAACATTAGCAAAAGCTCCGTCTACAAAAAAAAACTAAGTACAATATCTGAACATAGAGAAGAGTTCGTTTCCGAAGGAGTAGGAAGCGAACTCTCTTTTTTTGCGGATGATCTAACACAGACCATAGGTAAATTGAAAGAATTGGAAACATCTAGCCATTCTAACAGTAAAATAGGATTGAAGACTATTCAAGACACCATCAAGAAACTTGAAGCTTTAGAGGAAGATATTAATAGACAAATGGAAAAGCTAGAAAATAACTTCCAATAATAAAATAATCCACCAAAACTAATGGAGTATGTTAAAAACAAAGACCTAAAAAGAGCGTTATTAGAATCAAAAGAAAAAGGAAGATTAACCGCAGAAACTGTTAAGATGTTTACATTAATAGTAAATGGTCTTTCTAAAACAAAATCCTATAGAGATATAGAAGACAAAGAAGATTGCATAGCATTTGGAATGGAAGATCTTATTAAATATTGGGACAGATTCGATCCTAATAAATCTGATAATCCTTTTGCGTTCATTTCTCAGATTGCTAAGAATGGCATGCAAAAAGGTTGGAAAAAGATACATTCGACTAGATCTATAAAAACCATTCCTTTCTCTAGGCTAACCAAAGACGATAATCAAAATTATAATGTCTAAGACAAACATAAAGAATGTTAAGCCTAACGGAAGATATAAATCCGGAAAATTCGTTCCCAGGAATCCTGAAAAGTATATTGGAGATATTCACAATATAATTTATAGGTCATCCTGGGAAGGAAGATTCTGCCTTTATTGTGATCAAAATCCTAACATTATAAAATGGGCTTCGGAAGCGGTCCAAATAGAGTATTGGAACCCTATCGATAAAAAGACACACACTTATCATCCAGATTATTACATCAAGGTCCAAAAATTAGACGGAACTACAGAAGATTGGATCCTTGAAATTAAACCTTCATCTCAGTATCAATTAGACAAAAAACCGGTTTTAAGCGGTAGATTAACAGAGAAGAAGATAAGATCTCATAACGATCAAATGCAAACTTGGATAGTAAACAGAGCTAAATTTGATGCTGCTATGAAGTTTGCTAAATTCAATGGCTACCGATTTGGTGCCATAGACGAAAATTTCATCTTTAGATAATGGACTTTAAAAAAGAGATAAGGGATGCTATAGAAAAAGCAGGCTCACCTGCAAGGTTGTCTGAAGAAAGTTTTCTTAATTACGTAAATAATTATTCAACACTTAAGACATCAGAAAGCATCAGAAGTCTTCTCCAAGGGAAAATATACACATTTTACTATGACTCTGAAATGAAGGCGGAAAGGGGGTTTATAAATAGAAGACCCGTTATATTTTTAGATTCTAAAGAAATAACCCCAACAAAGAGCATTATTAAAGGATTAGATTTAATTCTAATAACACCGAGAGATAGAACTAATTTCTTTATTAGACTTCATACAGTTTATGGTAAAATCATGGATCAAAATGAGAAAAAAGAGAGATCGTCACAGATGCCTTTAAGATTTGATCCTGAATTATTAGAAACTTTAATGGGTGGTATCAAGTATAATCATGCATATACCGGCTATAAGATGGAGAAGATCAAGGGACTAAAGGAAATACCAAGAGAAGAATGGAAGTATCTAGTTCATCTAAACACCAAATCTATTGAGGGGGCTGCTATAGACGATATATACAATAAATATAAATAATGGCCGGATTCTTAGGAGACAACAGGACTAATCCTTTTTTTAGTAACATGCTAAACAATCTTAGAAAAATAGGATCGTTTGGGATGAGCTATGGTGATATGGTTGTGAAAAACTCCCAAGCAGTTGGTACAACAGAGGCCATGTTCCTTAAAAATGGCGGGGTAGAAGATGAAAATTTCCTCTATTCGATCAGAAAGGCAGATACAACAGCCAAACAATACATAGCATATTTTGATAGGGATTATATCAATAAAAAGACTTATCTTAGGAATTTTGCAATAAATCCCGAAATAGAATTTATTCTTGACACCGTTTGCGACGAAGCGATAGTTTATGACGATAAAAACTTTTTCTCGTATTTTACCTCCGTTGACATTAACGGAATCGGGGAAGAAATAGAGGGAAAGATTCAAGACAGATATAAAGAGATTTACAATCTTTTTGGATTCAACGAAGGTATTTCTGCTTGGCACTTCTTTAGAAGTTTTCTTGTCGACGGTATACTAGCATTTGAAATAGTATTTGACACAAGGGGAAAAAACATCATCGGGTTTAAAGAATTAGACCCTGCTTCTTTGTTACCATCCGTTGAAAAACAATTAGATGGAACATTCGTTGAATGCTGGATCCAATATCCAGACAATCCAGCTTTATCGAGAAAACTATACGACTCACAGATAATCTACATTTCTTACGCAAAGGGTAATACCACAACAAGAGTAAGTTATGTTGAAAGATTGATTAGATCGTTCAACCTATTAAGAATTATGGAACACACCAGAGTGATCTGGAACGTAATGAATTCTTCATATAGGCTAACAATGACTGTGCCAGTAGGTACTAAATCTCCACAAAAAGCAAAACAGAGCCTTGCTGAATTAATGAGCATCTATAAAGAGGACATTAGATTAGATCAGGACAGCGGAGAATTATTTGTAAACGGAAGACCTAATATTCAGTTCTTCAAGAACTATTTGATGCCTTCAACTCCTAACGGAACACCGGACATTACTCCCTTAACAGGAAGCGGCGATGCTACACCGTTTAGTGATTTAAAAGCATTAGCTTATTTTGCTGATAAGCTAAAACTAGATTCTAAGATTCCTTATTCAAGATTCGATAGAGAAGATAGGGGAACACAAGGAACATTTAGCGGAAACGCGGAAGGCTTGGATCAGGAAGAAATTAGATTCTTTAAATTCATTACGAGATTAAGATCTATATTCCAAGATTTATTGCTTAAGCCTCTTTGGGTTCAATTCTCCTTAGATTATCCAGAACACAGAAAAGATTTCATGATTAAGAGCCAATTTGGATTAGACTATGTGAAAGATAATTCATTTGCGGAAACTAGATACATGGAAATTCTAAATGCAAGAAAAGATCAGGTAACAAAGATATCAGGTCTTTTAGATGCAGACGGTAAACCGTATTTTTCCATTAAATATGTTCTTGACAAATATCTAGGCATGACTGATGATGACAGATTAGCTAACGAGAGAGCAAAAGAAGCTGCATTGAAGAGAAAGAAAGAAGAGGAAGAAAAAGCAGCTAAAGAAGCAGGAACAGAGACACCACCAGCAGAAGGTGAAGAAGCAGCACCACCTGCAGAAGGAGAAGACACAGAATTTAAATTATAATAAATGGCAGGATTCATAGATAATTTTTCCCAGAGAAACCCTAATATGGGGCGTATACTGAGAACCGTGAGTAAAATCGGGTCTTTCGGGATGGAGTATAAGGATCTTGTTGTGAAGAATTCTCAAGCAATTGGTGTTTCTGAAGCTGCAATGAGACAAAGACTTGCACTAACAGATTCTGATGAGGATTTTATATTTAACCTAGCTGCTCAAGACACATCAAACAGAAAGTATATTGCTTATTTTGATAAGGACTATCCTTTTAAAAGAGATTTCCTAAGAAGCTTTGCTCTAAATGCAGAGATTGAATGGATCTTAGATATTCTTGCTGATGAAGCTATAGTTTATGATGATAGAAATTTCTGTTGCAGTCTTTCTTTAGTAAATATGGATCTTAAGGATGAAATTGCAGATTCTTTAAGGGAGAACTTCAGAAAAATCTATGTTTCTCATGGATTCAATAACGGAATTTCAGCTTGGCAATATTTCAGACAATTTTTAATTGATGGATTTTTATCTTTTGAAATTGTTTATTCGGATGATGGAAGACAAATCGTTGGTTTTAAAGAACTTGATCCAACATCATTAACGCCTTCAATCGAAAGGGGTCCAGGAGGACAAGCAGTTCAGATTTGGTATCAGTATTTCAATGATAGTGTAAGAGAAAGAAAACTTTATGATTCTCAAGTTGTTTACATTTCTTTTGCTAAAGGAAATACAACATCAAGAACAAGTTATGTTGAAAGATTAATTAGATCTCATAATCTTTTAAAGATCATGGAGCACACCAGAATTATCTGGAACGTTATGAATGCTTCTTTCCGTCTTAAAATGACTATCCCGGTAGGTTCAAGATCTCCACAGAAAGCAAAAGAGACATTAGGCGAACTAATGAATATGTACAAAGAGGATATAAAACTCAATACAGATTCAGGGGAACTAAGCATTAATGGAAGACCCAATTTGCAATTCTACAAGAACTATCTTTTCCCAGTTCAAGGCGGAGAATCTCCTAAGATAGAAACTATTAACAGTGGAGGTCCAAATCTAAATGTGATAGATGCAGTTGTTTATTTCTTTAATAAACTAAAAGCAGACTCTAAAATACCATTTAACAGATTTGCTGCTAGATCCGGAGGAACTGTAGGTACCTATAAAATTGGAGCAGAATCTGCAGAAAGGGACGAAATTAGATACAATAAATTTATTAATAGAATTAGATCGATCTATCAAGAGATTCTCCTAAAACCATTATGGATTCAAATGACCCTTGATTATCCAGAACTTGATAATGATCCTGTTTTTAGATCTCAATTAGGAGTCAAATTTAATTCTGATAATCAATTTGGCGAATCTAAAGAGATTGAACAGTTGATCAAGAAAATAGATTTTATATCTGGTTTATCTGAGATTAAAGAAAAGAAGGGGGATGAAGAAATTCCATATTTCAGCCAAGATTTCTTGATTGACAAATTTTTAGGATTAACAAACGAAGACAGAAGAGTCAACGATATCTACAAAAAGAAAGAAGAGGAAGAAGGAGAGGCAGCAGCTGCTTCGACTGCTTCAGCAGCAGCCCCTGCAGGAGAAACAACCACTTCAGCTACCCCTGCAGCAGAACCGGCAGCGGAGCCAGCAGCAGAGGCACCAGCAGCAGAAGAGGCACCAGCAGCGGAAGCACCAGCAGCAGAGCCAGCAGCGGAAGCACCATAATCTTTGAAACATTTTTTATAAACGGGTTTTTAGTGTACATTTGAGTTGTAAAATTTAAATGAATGAAAAAAGAACTCGAATTACTCCTTGAAATAGAAAGATCCACCGGGGAAGGATCTCAGAAGAAAAAACAGCAGTTAATAACTGAAAATCTATCAGCAGAACTAGAGTACATTCTAGCTATTTGCTTTGACCCATTCATTACTACAAAGCTTCATAAAATCGATTTCGAAGACCGTGATTGCAAAGAAAATTCGGATCTTTATAGTGAATTTGTTAGTTTGTGTGAGGAATTAAAGAAAGCACCTGCAATAAACGATCATTTAAGGACCAAAGCTGCACGTTTGATCGAATCCACTGGTTATCATATAGAATTAAAGAAAGTCTTCGCTAAAGTGCTTACAAAGCGAATGAACATAGGGATTGGGGCTAAGCTTATTAATAAAGCAGTAGGAAAAGAATTAATCCCAGATCCTAGCTTAATGCTAGCAGAGGATGACCATAAAGCTATCGATAAATGGGATTCAATTGTGTGCGAGGAAAAATACGATGGAGTCCGCGTTATTTGTGCCATCGAAGAACGCAAGGCGAAATTCTACACAAGGGCTTTTAACGAACTTGACACTAAATATTTAACTAAGATAGCGGAACAGCTTTTGCACTTAAGCAAGGATTTAGGAAACATCTTTTTTGATGGCGAGTTAACCGACAAGGACAGAAAAAGTGTAAGCGGAAAGGTCAATCAAATTCTGAAGGGATCTCCAAAAGAATCTATTGGTGATGATTTACTTTTCAATGTATTTGATGTTGATGGTATGGATTCTATCCGCAAAGGAAAGGGAGAAGCTCCATACACGATAAGAAGAAAAACATTAGAGAGAGTTTTTGCAACAAGCGGGGAAACTCCTAATGTTGTAATGGCAAGAAAATGGGAGGCAAAGACCAAGGAAGAATTGATGCCCATCTACGAACAAATAGTTGCTAATGGAGGAGAAGGTGTTATTATGAAAGATCCCTCTCATGTGTACGAATGTAAAAGATCCAAATCATGGATTAAATTCAAAGAGGTTGAAGATTGCGATTTAGAAGTTACTGGATGGTATCCAGGAGAAGGCAAGAGAGAAGGATTTATAGGGGGATTTAATTGTAAAGACGCATCTGGTGAATACAACGTAAAAGTTGGATCCGGATTCACCGAACAGGATTTAATATCACTATCAAAAAACCCAGATTCTTTAATAGGTAGAATTGTAACAATTCAATATAATGTTCCTATAGAAGATAAGACTGGTAATAAATCTCTTTTCCTTCCAAGATTTATTGAGGTAAGAGCAGATAAGACAGAGCCTGAAAATTTAGTAACAAGATTTAACAAAAAGAAATGATCAATAACCTATTAACAGAGAAGTTAAGGCCTAAAGAGCTGAAGCATATGATTCTTCCAAAAAGAATTAAGGATGCTTTTCAAAACGGATTACAGCAGAATGTTTTATTGACAGGATCACCAGGGTCGGGTAAAACCTCACTTGCTAAAATCCTATCGAACGATTCGCCGAGACTTTTTATTAACGTTTCAGACGAAAGTTCTGTTGATACTGTTAGAGAAAAGATCGCAGGTTTCTGTTCGACTATTTCTATTATGAATGAAGAGAACGCAATGAAGGTTGTAGTTCTGGACGAGTTTGATGGAGCTTCGGATCAATTCTATAAAGCTCTAAGAGGAACGATGGAAAAATTTGCTAAGAACACAAGATTCGTAGCAACTTGTAATTGGATCAATAAAGTACCAGATCCGATGAAGAGCAGATTTGAGGTTTTTGTTTTTGATCCTATTAATAAGGAGGAAGAGCAAGAACTAAAAGACGAATGGGAAAAAAGAATAGTTTTAATTCTAAACAAACTTGGTATTTCTATCGAAGATCGGGCTTTGCAATCTTTCGTAAAAAGATATTATCCTGATATGAGATCTGCATTGAATTGTGTTCAAAGATGGCAGATCCAAGAGATATCAGAGATTAATGAGCAGAAGGTTTCTGAAACTGCATGGGATTATGAAGAATTATACGAAATGCTTTTTCAAAAATTGGATCCTGTTAAAAGCTATCAAGTCATAGCTGGACAATATTCAAATTCCGTCGGGGAAGTAATGGAATCGATGGGGAGAGAATTAATTGAATGGATCAGAGAAAAGAAATCAGATAAAGTTCAAATCATTCCAGCAGTTCTAATTCTAGTAGCTCAGCACCAGGCTCAAAGAACACAAGTCATTGATCCAGTTGTTAGTTTATTATCACTATTCTATTCGATACAAAAATTGACTCAATAGATGAAGAGTAAAATAGTAATAGTCGGAAGAGGTGGTTCAGGAAAAGATTTCCTTCGTAAGAAATTTGAATCTAAAGGATTTAAATATTGTGTTTCTTATACAAGTAGACCTATTCGGGAGAACGAGGAAGATGGTAAAGACTATAAATTTACTGATGTTCAATTTTTTTCTGACAACATTCTTAAATTCTATGAAATTGATGAATTCAATGGATGGAAATATGGCACCTTAATAGAGGATTTTAAGAATTCCAATTTATTTATTATGACACCAAAAGGTGTCAATCACATAAAACCCGAAGACAGGGGAAATTGCTTTGTCATATTCATAGATCCGGATAAAGAAACAATAAGAAAAAGACTATTAGAAAGAAAAGATGCAGATTCTGTAGACAGAAGAATAGCAGCGGACGACAAGGATTTTTTTGAGTTTTCCAACTATGATATGAGAGTAACAAATCACGATTTTTAATATGGTTAGTGTAATTATAGACGGCAATTATCTTTTTCATAAGACATTTGCAATATTTTCAGATTTTGGTTCTAAACAGCCAGGAGAGGTACTTTCTCAAAGTGCGGATCAAGGAATGTTTATGAGAAAAATTATGACAGATCTTTGCTATTCCTTAAATCAACTTCCCATAAACGGACATGTTATTTTCTGTAAGGATTCAAGATCGTGGAGGAAGAATTTAAAAATAGAAAGAGCAGACTACAAAGGATCAAGAACAAAGGATGAAAAAGTTGATTGGGGATCTTTCTTCGATCTAATGGACGAGTTTGGAAAATTTCTAGAATTAAATGGATACATTTATTCCACTGCACAAGGGGCTGAAGGAGATGATCTATTATGGTTTTGGAATAAAAAACTTAAAGAACTTGGACACAATGTTGTAGTTTACACAGGAGATAAAGACAGCCATCAATTAGTTGGATGTGATTCTAATTGGACTATCTGCTGGAATGCAAATTCTAAGAATAATAAAATATTTTGTTCTCATAATTGGAAAGAAGATTATTTAGATAAAGAAAGAGAAACCTCAATCTTTAATCTGGACTTTGCTGCGGACACAGAGAAAGAAAAGATGGTTAATATAGCATCTTCCGCAACATTAGAATTTACTGATCCAGTAAGACTTACATTTGAAAAGATCCTAACAGGAGATAAAGGCGATGATGTTCCTAGTGTTTTTTCCTATGAAAAAACTCCTGGTAAGGTATTCAAGCTCACTAAATCAAAAGCAGAATCTATCTATGAAAGCTTCAAACAATCTGGATGGGGAAATTCTAAATTAGAAGACGTTTGGAAAGATGATGAATTTAAAGACTGGATCTCTGGATATGTTTTAAGATCTCTTTCTTACACAGATAATGCGACAAACAGAAAAGAGGTTGCAAATAACTATCATGAGAACGCACAACTTGTTTGGCTTTCTGATCAAGTTATACCAGAATCTGTTTTAGCTGATATGGAATTCTCCTTTACTAGCACAAATCTGGAAATTAAACCCGTTTTAATAGATAAAAAGAATTTAATTGGCAGATCTCGTTGGGACACATACGAAGCTCCATCTGCATTTAATCCTTTTAAAAGCTTTAGATAATGGAACTATTTGACATTTTAAAATCGTTTTTCTCTGAGAAAAAATGGGAAGATGTTTCTAAGATTGATAAATCTAGAAATTTCTTTATGATCAATCGAATCATGGCAATTTCTTTCCCGTTGCAAGCTCAAGCTTTTAATAACACCAAAATAGATCCAGTCCCTGTTATAGATTTTTGGAAATCTACTCTTAATAGATCTTATAAAGCAACCCCGGGTTGGTTCTTCACTGCAACAGCAAAGAAAGAAAAAACAAAAAATTTCATGCCTCCTGAGAACGTATCGGATTTCATCAAAAACAAATACGAGATATCTAACAGAGAAATCTCAGAATTGGGTAAATACTTCCCTAAAGAATTCAAAGACTTTTCTAAAGGTATAGAAGAATTGCTAGGTTAATCTAGGTTCTTTTTTTCGTGGATATATAAGTAAAGTATCCATTTGAAATGAAAGAACTAACAGATTTAACTATAAATTCTATATCCAACAGTCCTACCCCGGACTTGATAATTGACGAAAATTTCCGTCAAATAAAGGAAGCTATTGATCTTCTTCAGTCAACTTTTGGTATAACCATCGAAATTCCTGGATTTGATTCTCAAAATTCGAATTTTTTATTAAATACTGTTAAGGCAAACTCCATAAAACTTCCAGCCACTGGACCGGTAAAAATTGGATTAGATGGTGCAAATGGGGGTATTACTGGAGCTTCTTTCAATGTTTTAAATAGTGGATATGTTGGAGGAGATTTAGTTCTTTATAACAAGAATGGTACCGGGGGTAGGGTAAAATTTAGGGTAGATAGAAATACAGAGGTGACTAAACCTGCTGAGCCTGGCGATGTTAGATTTACTGGTAAATCTTTCCAAGGATATGTTTATCAAGGAGACGTTTCATCTAAATTCACATTCTCAATAAATTCAGGATCATCAGGGGGAACAATAAGCGTGGTATTTAATGGAACCACAATTACTACTACTAATTGGCAAGGAGCAGTTTACACAACTGCACAAAGAATAGTTTCTGATATACTTGCAATAGACACTAGTTCATATCCGATCAAAGCATCTTCTGATGCAACTTCAGTAACAATAGAATCACTTCCTGGTTATTCAGCTTCATTAAACGGAGCAACTGTAGATCTAACTGTATCTAATATTTCGGTTACACCGACATCTGGCGAAATGCTAGGAGGTATAGAAGGATCAAAAGGATGGGTAGATTTCAGTGGATACATTGGATCTACTGGGGCAACAGGTCCTACTGGGGATACCGGTCCTATTGGACCTACTGGTCCTGCAAACGGGCCAACAGGAGCTGCTGGGACTAGTGGATCTTCTGGGCGTTCTGGTACATCAGGATCGTCAGGATCCAGTGGATCTAGCGGACAAACAGGATCTTCAGGTACCTCCGGTTCTATGGGTCCTACAGGTCCAACTGGTGATGTTGGAACCCAAGGTCCTAGAGGGGCTACTGGGGCAGCTGGTACATCAGGAACTACAGGAACTTCAGGATCAAGCGGTACTACAGGATCTTCAGGATCTTCGGGAAGATCTGGAACTTCAGGATCAACTGGATCAAGCGGAACCTCTGGGGTAAACGGAACATTTGGATCTTCAGGATCTTCCGGATCTAGTGGAAGCACTGGAACATCAGGATCTTCAGGTACTAATGGATCTTCTGGAACTAGCGGACTTACTGGTTCATCAGGTTCTTCTGGATCTTCTGGACTTGCTGGAGATAGGTATGCTACCCTTGCATATTCAATGGACGGAGGTCATACTACACAAGTAGCTCTTACCCTTTCACAATCACTATTAGGAACCACAGTTCCTTTTAATACAGCAGAACTGGATCTTGCGTACACTGTAGCTCAAAATGTTATCATAGCGAAAGATGAACTAAACTATTTAGCAGGAATAATAACCTCATATGATCCATCAACTGGTGAGATTGACGTTTTAGTCAATGATGTGGAGGGAACAGGAACTTATGCTGCAGGATCAACCTGGTTCATGAATTTAGACGGAGCAGTAGGTCCTTCCGGATCTTCGGGAACATCAGGAGCTAATGGAACATCAGGAACTGCTGGTTCTAGTGGAAGAACAGGATCTTCTGGAACATCAGGTACAGCCGGTACATCCGGAACAACTGGTGCTTCAGGAACATCAGGTACAGCCGGTACCTCCGGTACATCAGGAAACTCAGGAAGCTCTGGAACATCTGGTGCTGATGGATCTTCAGGTTCTTCAGGATCTTCTGGAAGTTCAGGATCTTCTGGATCAGCAGGATCTTCTGGAACTTCTGGTGTTGGTGGAGCAAATGGTACTTCAACCCAAATTGCATTCTTTACAAGCAACACAACATTAGGATCTGATTCAGATCTTTATTGGGATAATACAAATAAAAGATTAGGGGTTGGAATGACCGCTCCTGGTTATCCAGTTGAAGTTCAAGGACAGGTATCCAACGTTTCAATCTACGCAGAATATGACGTTGCAGCTTATTCAGATATTTCGGTTAAAGAAAATATAGAAAATATTACAAACGCAATCGAAAAAATAAAGCAAATAAGAGGGGTAACTTTTACAAGAAAAGATTCAGAAGATAAATCAAGAAGAGCTGGGGTTATAGCACAAGAAGTTCAGAATGTTCTTCCCGAGGTAATCACAGAAAAAGAAGATGGAACATTAATGGTTTCTTATGGAAACTTAACTTCTCTTTTAATTGAAGCTATTAAAGAGCAACAATCTAAAATAGAAGAATTAGAATCAATAATAAAGAAGGGATAAAATTATGTCAAAACTATCCGAGTTAGACAAAAGATTAATTGACGGTGTTATATCATCTATTGATTGGGATCAAATAGCTAAGTTCTATAAGATACTTAACAAAAAAATAGGACAGGAGCAAGTAAAGATCAAAGGAATAATTAGAAGTGATAAAGCAACCCCAGAATCGATCAAAGAGGAATTATCAAAGGTTCTTGAATACATTATAGAAAACGATTTACCTGAAATGTCTTATGGACCTTGGGCAATTCTTTGGATTAATGGGGAATGGGAAATAGTAGAGATGATTCAAGATAGTTTAGAAGAACCAGCAGAAGAAATTCAACTTCCAATCATGGAATCTAAATTACAGGTTCATTTTATTCCACAGAGTGTTACAATGAAAGAAGAAGTTGATATTCCTCAAGATTTTTTTGAAATGGATGATACGATTATATTAGAGGGAAGACTCAAATCGTGTATAGAAGAAGAGGACTACGTCTTGGCAGGTAAAATAAGAGACGTACTCGAAGAACTTAACAAAAGAAAGAAATGAAAATTAAAAAGCTAAACGAACAATTTGCCCAGACATTTTCTGGTGATGGATTTAATAGTTCTAATGGAGTTTTTAGAGTTAGATATAAAGCATTTGATGATTTATCTCAAGCTAAAGGGAGAGAGATACATCCGTATGATTATGTTAAGGGAGAAGAATTTCAGGTAGGAGATATAGTTTCTGTTAATATTGGAGGTAAGGGAAAGAAGAAAATGAAAGCAGAAATTATTTCTGCATCTAGAACAGAAGACGGAAAAAATATGAAATTTAAGGTTAGGAGTCTGAACACAAATAAGATCTATACTGTTCCGGTTTATGCTATAGAACTTCTGCAAGATAATGGAAATGTGGCTAAGAAAAAAGGAGCTAATAGCTCTACAATAGCAAACAAAGAAAAATGGTTAATGTCTCTTAAATACAATAATGGAAATTTTGTTTGGGGATCATTAGAATCTAAAAACGCTAATATGAAATCTGATATGCTTCTTAAAGAAGGCGATTCTGTAATGGAAAGACCTAGTATTATTGATCCTTCAATAAATGTTGCCTTAATAGACGACACACATCCGGACTACACAACTCACGTAGAGAACTTTAAAAAACTTGGATCGATCTACACTATACCAGAAAACAAAACAATTTATATTCATAAAAAAGATCCTTCTTTCAATAGATTTAACGATCATCATCTAGTAGTTATAGAAGCAGTTGAAATAGCTAAGATGCTTTCAGGAAGAAAAAATAGTATTGACGAAAAATATAATGATGTTTTAGCTGCACAGATCTTAAGAAACAAAGGACTTAAAGAAGCGTATAAGATAATAGCTTCGAATTTCCTTAAAAAATATGGAACTTCTTACGGAGAGGCAGCAGATGAATTTGTTCCTTCTATGAAGCAGTATTTACCAGAAAGAAAACAATAATGTCAATAGAAAGAATAAGAAGAAAAATTCCATTACCAGAAGATTTTCCACAAAAATCCCAAGCTTCTATTCCTCCCCATAAATTCACAAACAGACCTATAGAAGAGTATAAACAATTCATAGGTTTGCACAAAGAAGAATCTTTTGTAATTTGTGCATGTGGATCATCATTAAATGACTATACAGATTTTAATAGACACGTAACTATAGGAGTTAACGATGCAGGTACTAAAGTTTGGTGCAAATATCTTGTTGTTGTTAACGAACCTAAGACTTTTAAATGGAATAGGTGGCCTGCAGTTAGAATGAACAATTCTGATTTTGTTTTTACACATCTCTCTGATCTTCCGATAGACAATCCAGAAGGAAGAAGAATTGTTATAAATCTTGGAAAATACGAGGGATTGGATCTTGACAATTATGGATCAATAGACTACACCACGAATTCCCCTTACATGGCTATTATTATAGCATATCAAATGGGAGCAAGAAAAATAGCTTTAGTTGGCGTGGATTTTACACCTAATCATTTTTTTGCAGAGACTGGAGACCATGTTATTATGAGGGAGATAGAAAGAGTCAAAGAACAATACTCTAAATTAGGCAAAGCTCTTGTAAGTAAAGGAATTAAAATAGGCAATCTTTCCCAGACGAGTCTAATTGAATCATGGCCAAAGATGACACTAGAGCAATTTGAAACTCTCTAGTATTTAAAGTTATAATATAGATGAGCAATCAAAAGACAGGCATTTTAATAAGATTTCCCCTAGTACAGAAGAAAGGAAAAAAACTTGGCTACCAGGTTTCTTTCGGAGACTTTATGTTAAAGAAAATTAATGAGGGATTAAATATAGGATATCAATGCTTTGTTTTTGAAATAGCTGACGATGATTTTGAGCTACTTGATTTCAATGTATCTGAAGAAGTAAAGAACTCTATAGACAACTACATAAACGATAAAGGGGTTAGAATAGCTCTTTACATAAAAGGTAAAAAATATCTAACATCAGATTCGGAAGAAGAAGTAATAGAAGCACACACCCAGATCGTTCTATGCTTAGAGTTCATTAAAACCCTTGGAATTAAAGAATCACAGGAAATACCAGTGATTCTACACATTGGGGGTGCAAAAGGGGATAGAAGAGGGACAATGGAAGACTTCTGTAAAAAAGTTGAATGTTGGTTCCAACCAGGAGACATTAAAAGACTTGCAGTGGTGAATGACGAGAAACCAAGTCTATTTTCGGTGAAAGATCTATTACCTGGTGTTTTTTATAGAATCAAAATTCCAATCGTTTTTAGATCAACCTCATACCCAACAAACCAAGGCAATCTAACACTCAATGAATCGTTATTCTTAGCAGCTTCTACCTGGAAAAGAACTGTTAATCCTATATTCTTATACTTACCAGGTAACACCCAATTAGAGGGAGAAGACACCAGACCTTTTGGCCTAGAGCTAGATTTTGTTTTCGATAACAGGCTTCCCGAACCATAACATTTTATTCTTCCGGGGATTTATTTTATATTTGTAAAAACAAATAGGAATATGCCAGAAATCAGTGAGGTTAGAATTATGTCGGAATTTATCAACAGGGTTGCTTCAGATACTGAATATTTTGTTGGTGTTTCTAAAAATCCAGAACATAAAAGCAAAACAAGTCTAGTTATTCCCTTTGATCATTTTCAGATTAAAGCATATTCAAGGGGGAAAGAATTAATGCTTAGATTTATAAGTCTAGATTTTTTAAAGGATGATCCGGACATTAAGGCTTTAGTTTTTACCATGGGAATGAGCGGTAATTGGAACTACTCAAAAACAATATTCGAGGTACCTAAACACACCCATCTTATGTTTATAGATTCAAAAGGGGGAATTTTAGGAATGAATGATGTTAGAAGATTTGCCCGCTGGGATTGGCGTAGCTGGAATCCCGAAAGAGGGCATGATCCTGTTCAAGAAACCGAACTCTTTAAAAAAGACATCTTGGAAAACTTAACGAAAGATCGGATCTTTCAAAAGCCTATCTACGAAGTGATGATGAACCAGAAATATTTTAACGGAGTTGGAAATTATTTAAGAGCTGAAATACTAGGCAGAATAGATTTAGACCCAAGACTATCAGCCAAAGATTATATCCTCAGAGCAGGTGATAAATTTTTTAACGTCACAGAAAAGATAATTGTAGAATCATATGAGCTTGGTGGAGGTCAATTTAAAGATTGGTACAATCAAGCGGACTTAGAAAAGAAGAAAAGTAAAGAATTTCAAGCATGGATGCAATTCTATTTCAATAAAGAAAATTGTGAACCTATTAAAGATAAACAAGATCGTAATTTTTGGATCGATAAAAAATGGCTAATATGATAAGTAAAGACACCCTTAGAAAGATCTTATATTTTGATATAGAAACTGCAGGAATTGAAGACACTTTTTCTGATTTAGAAAAATCAAATCCTAGACTTGCAAAGATCTGGGAAAAAAGATGTGTTTGGCTTAGGAAGAATTCTGGGGAGGAATACAAGGATGCAACTGCAGATCAGTTGTGGTTAGAAAAAGCATCGCTTCATCCAGAATTTGCAAAGATAGTTTGTATTAGCTTTGGTGCATATAGTGGAGATGAGGTTAAGATCCAATCCCTAGTTGGTGAAGAGAGCGAGCTTCTTTCTAACGCTAATAAGATTTTTAATAATGCAGTTACAAAAGGATGGAAACTTGGGGGACATACTATCAAGAATTTTGACATTCCTTTTGTTGGGAAAAGAATGATTATAAATAAGATTGATCCTTCGCCTTTAATTGGTCAATTAAACAGAAAACCCTGGGATTCCCCGGTGATAGATATTTCAGAGGTATTTTCTTTTGGCGGATATGGACAGACGCATTCCTCCCTGGATTTAATGTGCTCAGTATTTGGTTACGAATCACCAAAAGACGAAATGGATGGATCCCTAGTTCATTCATATTTTCACACCGGCAAGATAGAAGAAATCAAAAAATATTGCGAAATGGACGTCAAGTATCTTATGAAGTGCTACGAGTCCTTCTCTTTCGAATAGCACAATAGCCATTATGGATATATACAATAAAATATCCGGGTGGCTAGTCGCATCAAAAATTTTAATGATTGGGTTTTAAATGAGGATCAATTCTATCAAAATGAATTGAACACTGCATTTTGGCAGGATCAGAAGTTTGATCCCTCGATCAGAGAAAAGCTTCTTCAAATAGCCCAAGAATTTTATAACACTTTTAAATTAGAGATTCCTATTAGTGATATTCAACTAACAGGATCTCTTGCAAACTACAACTGGACCCCAAAATCTGATCTAGATGTCCATGTTTTAATAGATTTTTCAAAGATTAATCAAGATGTTGCTTTAGTTAAAAAAGGTCTAGACGGACAGAGATTCGTCTGGAATTTACGCCATAACATAGTTATTAGAGGTTATGACGTTGAGCTTTACATTCAAGACATTAACGAGCCACATGTTGCATCTGGTCTTTTTTCTCTTCTAAATAATGAATGGATCAGGGTACCTAAGTACAATCCCCCACAAATAGACGAAAGGGATGTTCAATTAAAATTTGAAGGTATCGTAAATGACATCAATCAACTAAACGTTCAGCTTGAAAATCCGGACCCAGAAATAGACCCTAGGGATCTTTACAATCACTCAGAAAAGGTTAAATCTAGAATTATGAAAATGAGAAAAGAAGGCCTTGCTGAAAGGGGTGAGTTCTCGGTAGAGAATCTGGTCTTTAAAAAGTTAAGAAACGAAGGATATATACAGAATCTAATAGATCTTATATCGAGATCCTATGAGAAAATATACAACGAATAAAAAAGAATAAAATGTCGGGAATTTACAAAGGATACAATCCAATTTACGAATCTCTTAAAAAAGAACTATTCGAAGCGGAAAACAAAGTTGACACAGATGCTCTTTTGAGAGTGATCTATGACACATTTGTTAACTCTTTAATGAATGGATCTGATGAAGCGGTTAGAACCCCAGACGGATTTAAAGTCTTTATGGACAAAACCCTTCAATCTAGTTCTATTGATGTTCTTGAAGGAGAATTTGGTAAAAAGTTAGACGAACTTGCAAAACTTGATAGCAACCAAACTCAAGCTTTAGGACAAACAAAGACCTATCTTAGCACACTTTTTGACACACTTAAAAGCGCACTAGGTGAAGATGCTAAGTCAACTAAGAAAGCTATAGATAAAATGGGTGAATTTGTTGGAACCACAATTGGAGGTTTACAAGCAGTTAAGGTTCAAATGCAACAAAACGAAAGTTTAACATCCAAATATATTTCCGAGCAATCAGAAACTAGAACTGGCGAAGAAGCTAATTCTGAAGAAGGCGAGAATGATAAATGGTATTTCCAATTATCCAAAAACGTATTAGATACAGCAACTTCTTTTGCAGGAGAAACAACAGCAGCTCTTTCCAACAAAAATTTGTCAGGAGACGCAGGAATTCAAAAATTTGCACAAGACGGACAAGATTATCTTGCAAAAGCTAAATCTTTTGCTGTTACTGGAGGTAGAAAAGGATTTATCATCATGGGTAAAGTTAAGACTGCCGGTGGTGATATGAAAGGTAAAGATTACAGAATTCAAGTTAAGAATTTGATTAATGAAATAATCAGACAAAGAGAGGAATTCCAGAAATTAAAATATAGACTTTCTAACATTCCAGCTCCTCAGCAAACTATTGTAACATGTCCTCCGGGCATGAAGTTTGATGAGACTAAAAACACTTGCGTTTACGTTACTCTTCCTACAACAACATCAGGAGGAGGGGAAACACCTAATCCTACTCCTAGACCACCGGTACCAACCCCACCGGTACCAACTACTGGATGCCAATTCCCTGTTCAAATTTCAACTAAGAAATGTTCTGAAGTTGCTCAACTTCAGGGTAAATTAATGAGCATGGGAGGATGTATTGCTGATATCCTTAATAAAGCGGGTGGAGCAGATGGTAAATATGGTAAGGTAACTGCTAAATTAGCAAACATAGCATATGCGTATTTCACTAAGTCTTCAGGATTTAACCCTGCTGGTGAATTAACTCAAGGTATGTACAACGTTATCATGGCAGGAGGTCAATTAACATTCCAAACTGTTGACGCATCTGCTAAGAAAGAATCTTTAGAGATTGAAACAGATTCTAAGATAGTTGAAAATAAGATATTTGAAAGAGAGTATAAAATAGGTATGCCTGTTTTATCATTCTCTGATTTCTCCCAGGTATTATCCGAAGCAGGCTACGCTATAGAAGAAGACGTTCAAGGAGCGGGAGGTAGATCACTTGCAGATTGTATCTGTGCTACTTACGCTTCAGGCCAAATCGATCAAACTTGTTTCAATAGTGTAGTTCCAGTTCCTAATCCAACTGGAGGTACAGGAGCAACAGGAGCAACAGGTGCAACTGGCGGTACAGGAGCAACAGGAGGAGAAATACCTTCAAGAGATGATTGGAAAGGACTTAAATATGTAAATACTGGATCTTATCCTATCTCTTTCGACGAGAGTCTTTTAAGCTTCTGGAGTAAAGAAGCAGTAATTACAGCATTAAGCTTTGCTATTCCTGGATCTGGTTATTTGCTAAAAGCAGGTTCGACCGGACTTAGATCTCTTGGTGTTAGAGCAGCAACTAAAGTAGGAGCTCAAAAGCTTGCAACAAGAATCGCAGGTAAATCAGTAGCAACTGCAATTGCTAAAGGAATTACAAAGAAAACTGCAGCTCAAGCTTTAAGTGGACTTACTAGACAATACTTTATGAAATACGGAGCTATTCCAATCGCAAAAAGAACAGCAGTTGGTTTAATCGGAGGTACAGTAGGTGGTGCAGCAGTAGATTTCTTATCAGGAAGAGACACATTTGTTATCACTACAGTTGAAGGATTTATCGAAAGAAATTTATTACTAGGCGTATCAAAAGGTTTAGTTAATACCTTAGACGGATATGTTAGTGATGATGACTGGGCATGCATCTCTAATGTTCTTGCAGTTATTAAAGGAGCTTGGACAGTAGATGACAGCGATAAAGCAGTTTCTGCATGGGCAGAGCTTAAAAAGCTTTATGTTGAATCAGAAGGTGAAGATTTGGTAGCTGACATTCAAAGCGTTAAGGCTAAAATGGGTGACGTTGAAGGTTTCCCTAATCTAAAATCTATTTCTCCATTAAAGAGTTTAAATGATGTTGATTGGGATCTTGCTAAAGCAGAAACATTAAGATTTGTAGACGTTCTAGAGAGAAACGAAGGAAATATGTCACAAAACTTATCTAAGCTTCCTCCTGCATATGTAACGGCACATGTTGAAGGTAATTATCAAGAAATTGATGAGAATGGTGAAGAAGTTGGAGGAGAGCCTGGTGGCGAAGAAGATAAGCAAGATAGCGAACCAAAAAAATCAACTTATTAAGGTTGATTTTATAGATATATACAAAAATAAATAATAATAATGAGTCTTAATCCCGAATTCGTTTTAGTCTTGGAAAAATCTTCACACAACCTGAAGACCGAGAAAAGTGGTAACGAATACTATCTGGAGGGTATTGCAGCAGTTTTTGGAAAAGAAAACTCTAATCAAAGAATATACGAGGAAAGAGAATATCTTCCTCATCTTCAATATCTAAAAGAGAAAATCGAACAAAAAAGATTAGTAGGTGAGTTAGACCACCCTAAGGAGTTTGATGTATCACTTAAGAATATTTCTCACTTAGTTGAGGAATTAGCATACAACCAAGGAGACAGAACCCTAAGAATTAAGGTAAAACTTCTTGATACTCCAGCAGGTAAAATTGCTAAATCGTTAGTAGATGCAGGTATTCCAGTTTCTATTTCTTCAAGAGCAGCTGGTAATGTGATGGAGAACAAAAAAGTACAGATCAAGAAGATTTTTACATATGACTTGGTTGCTGATCCTGGATTTGAAAATGCTCAATTAGAAAGAGTTTATGAGAGCTTAGGATATAACTTAGAAGAGAAGAGCATGGCAGAATCTATCTTAAAAGGACTTCCGCTTATGAACGAAAGCTTAGGATTAGAAAATGATTCAAATTTTAAGATATATAGAATTAACGATCAAGAAAAAATACAAAAGCTTCTAGATAAGGAGCCAAATAAGAGTTTAATCATGGAAAATAATTTCGTTACAGCGGAAGAAATGAACGGATATTCTAGACTAATCAAAAAAGAAATGGATACTATTAAAGGATCCATTGAATCTTTGAAGAGTGTTAAAGAATCTTCCAAAATAACAGAATCTTCTTCTCTTGAGGAAAGAGTATTAAAACTAGAAAAATATGCTGACTATTTAGCAGAGAATTTAGAAGCTTCTATTAAGTATGGTGAATACTTAGCAGAGAATTTAGAAGACTCTGTTGCTTATTCAAAATATCTTGCAGAGAATCTAGACAAATCAATCTCTTATGGAAAATACCTAGCAGAACACCTAGACAATAACATTTCTTACTCCGAGTATATTGCAGAAAATGTAGACACGAACATGAATGCAGTTAAAGGATTAACAGAAAGAGTTGATCAATCTATTGCTTATGCAGAATATGTGGGAGAGAACGTAGATAAAAATATTAGATACAGCGAATACCTAGCTGAAAACTTAGACAAGAATATTTCTTATTCCGAGTACTTAGCAGAGAACGTTGACAAGAACATATCTTACTCTGAGTACTTAGCAGAAAACTTAGATAAGAACATTTCTTATTCTGAATACCTAGCAGAAAACTTAGACAAGAATATTTCTTATTCTGAGTACTTAGCAGAAAACCTAGATAAAGGTTTAGCTTATTCTGATTACTTAGGAGAAAATTTAGATAAGACTGTACATTACAGCGAATACATTGCTGAAAAATTAGCTAACAACATTAGCTATGCAGAGTATATTGCAGAATCAGTAAATGCAGCTTCTGGAACTAAAGATGTTAAAGAAGCAGTAACTAAAGCAGTTTCTGAAAGTGTAAACACTTCAGGATTTGCTGGAAACTACACAGGCATTTCTGATAAAATTGACAATTTATTGAACACTGTCGGTAAACAAAAGACAGAAGAAATAGCAGAAAATAAGAACTATCCTTTCTTAAAGCTTATGGGCGAAAAGGGACAAAGAGAATTCTTATCACTGCACGAAGGCCAAAAACAAAAGGTCGCTAAATCCTTAAATGAAAACAATTACTCATCCGAAAAAGAGGTAATTGAACTTATGGGTAAAGCTTTGGTTGAACAAAATCAATCCGGAGAAAAATTCCTAGATTTAATGCCAGAAAAATACAGAGCTTCATGGCAAGTAATGAACGAAGCACAAAAAGCTTCAATCATTGCTCAAAGTAAGTTCCACAAGCTGGATACACCTTATCAAATCCAGAATTTCTGGGCTACAAGAGGTATTACAGTTACGAAGGCAAATATCGAAAGAATAGACGAATCCCAAAATCAAACAGTCTCAGCTCCACAGCCAAAGGGTGTTTCTAGAGAATATCTAGACAACCTTTCTGAAGCTTTGGGTGCGAGATTTAAAAAATAACATTTTTATAGAAAATGCAACTTATCAATCAACATGAAATCTATGAAACCTGGGCACCAATATTGGAGAGCAAAACAGGTATTCAAGAGAGAGGTAAATTAGACTGGTTAACTAAATACTGTCATTACCACTCATTAAACGAATCTGCCGGAGCATATAACTCTTTAGGCGTATTAAACGGTATGGGCCAAGTATCTCCTGCTTCTAACGTAGGTTTATCTGGAGGTCCTGCTGGTTTCTATGCAGGTGGTTCTTATTCTGGAACTGGTCTTGGTTCTGGCGATAAATTCCCTTCTCTTTTACCTTTAGCTATTCAAGTAGCTGCTAAAACAGTAGGTTTTGATATCGTTCCAGTTATCCCAATGAGCGGTCCTACAGGCGTATTATCATACTTAGACTATGTTTACGCTGGTGGTAAATTATCTGGTACTGACTCTGTATCTCCATACACAGCAAACACTCCAGATTTAATCAAGGTTCCAACAACAACAGCTTCTCCTGTTACTAACTTAACAGTAGGAACTACTTACCTTTTAGGTGCTTCTGGTCTTTCTTCAACAAAAGATTTAGACTCTGCAGGTGACGGAGCATTAGTAGCTGGTAAATTCGTTGGTAACTCAAGAATTGACGGTTTCCCTATTTTCCAAGTAGTAGCAGTAACTACAGGCTTCTCAATTGCTAACGCAATCGATGCTGATGCAGTTATCTACTCTGGTTCATTAAATACAGGAACAAACGTTTACACAATCTCTTCAACAGTAGGTTATGCAAACGGAGCTGCTCAATTAGTTAAAACACTAGAAGATCACGTACAAGGATTTACTGGTTCTGGTTTAGCTAATGACGGTACATGGCAAGGACCATACGTAGATGGTACTAAAGCTTACGATCCAATGTCAAGAGGAACTGGCGAAAGCACTTACTTCAAGTCATTAGGTCTTTCTACTTTCACTAAGTTTGTAGAGGCTGGTACTTTCCAAGTTGCTGCTTCTGTTACAACTGAGCAAATCCAAGACTTAAACAAGCAATTCGGTATCGACGTAGTTTCTATGATCGAGAACGCACTTGTTAACGAGGTTTCTCAAGCGATCAACAAGCACATCTTATCTAGAGCATTTGCTTTAGGATGGTCTAACCACTCTGAGTTTGCTAACACAGAATTAGGTGGTGCATCTGCTGCATCTTTAAACATCAATTTAAAAATTGGTTCTGGTGGAGCTTCAACTGCATCTTATATCGGAAAAGATAATGGATCAGTTACTATCTACACTCCAGGCGACATCGCTACAGGTGGATATGAGAACCAATCAACTGTACAAAGAAGATTATTCTCAAGAATCTTGGCTGCTGCTAACGTAGTAGCAAACAGAGGAAGAAGAGGACCTGCTAACTTCATCGTTACTAACTCTCAAGTAGCTTCTGCTTTACAAGATATCTCTCAATTCACATTTGCTCCTTTCACAAACACGTTAACTCAAAATAACGGTACTTTATACCCAGTTGGTTCAATCGCTGGTATGACCGTTTATGTTGACCAAAACATGTCTTTCGGCGATACGAGAGTATTAGTTGGAAGAAAAGGTGCTGATGACGAACCAGGTATGAAATTTATGCCTTACATGATGGCTGAGTCAATTCAGACTATCTCTGAAGGTACAATGTCACCTAAAATTGCAGTTAAATCTAGATACGCTCTAGTAGAGGCTGGTCACCATCCTCAAACAATGTACTTAACTTTCAAAGTTACTGTACCTGCAACTGGTATCGCTTAATCTTAATTAAGTTAACCTTTAATAAAAAGCCTCTGAGAGATCAGGGGCTTTTTTATTGTCTTTTATATTCGGTATGGGATATATAAAGAAAAAGTTGTGTCATGAGCATTATTAACGATTTTAGATTCTATAGTGATTGTAAAAGTTCTCTTTTAGAATCTTTTGGAGATGTAGAAATAGCAAAGTCTAAATTAACATCTAAAGGATATGAAGATAATGAAGATCTAGACGAAACACTAATGGCAATTAAAGAATCTCTGGGAGATAAGATCCTTAACTTTTTTTCTAGAAATCTTGGTGGTGATATCTCTAAACTTGATGATCTTTTACAAGATATGAAGGAAGAAGAGATCAGATTTATTAATGACGAACACGAATCGGAATCAAAATTTTATAAGTTAAGCTCTGCATTAGCTCAGCTTAAAAGAGATAAAGCAGATCAAAGTGAAGTTGCACAATATGTCGATAAGTTAAACAAGCTAAAGAAGTTAATAAAGGATTTAATGGCTTCTCATAATTCGATTATGGATAGCTTAGAAAAACAAGTTGATATTATCACTAAAAAGAATAATAGAAAAGCTGATTATTACAATTTAAAAAGAGCAGAAGATTCTGTTGAGACCAAAAAATTAAGAGCAGAATTTAAAAGAAAACTTGTAACACAAGCGGAAGATTCTGAATACCTGAGCGACATTCAAAAGATTCTTGGTAATCCTAAAGATGCACAGAAAGATCTAGAGGATGCAAAAGAAGCACTAGCAAAAGAGAAAGATAAGTTAGGAGCGGAAGGGGAAACTTCGGTTACAGCTGATCCAAAACTAGAAGATAAGAACGAAGATTTCTATAAAGAGATCAGAGCAACTGTTAAAGACATAGAAGACTACACCAAAAGGTCGTTAGATAAATTCGAAAACAGAAAGGAATCTAAAAAGATTAATAGAGGCACTTTTAACACAATGCAAAAAGCATTTGACACTAAAGTAAAAAGAGCTGCTAAAGTGATAGAAACTTTTAAAAGTAAGCTTTCACAGATTAATTCAACTTCTGATAATGAAATATCAAAAGAAACAAACAAATCTATAACCAATCTTTTAAACCTACAAAGACAAGTTAGTAACCTTAAATATTTTACTTGGCCTGCTTCTGATTTAGAAAAGGAGAAAGAAACAATCCTTTCCACATTAGATCAAGTTAATAAGCAAATAGAAGTTGCAGCATAAGACAATGAAGAATTATTCAGAATTTATATCGAGTAATGTCAATGAGGGATTTATAAAAGATATTCTAGGGGGAATTAAATCATTTATAAAAGGAGATAAGAATTCAATCTTAGATAAGATTGAAAAAATGAAAGAGGTAGAAAAAGATTTCATTGATAAATCTGACGAATTAAACTACGATATTTTTTCAGCTGAAACAAGAAGAACATCTAGTGATATTTCTATTGATTCTAGACAAAAAGCATTAATGAGCAAAAGAGCCTTGGAAGCTTTAAGAATCTCTAAAAATGGAGAAATAAATCTTCTTGCTAAAGAGGTATCTAGAATATGTGGAGATAACGTAAAACTAATAGACTTCTACAATCAACAAAAAACTATAGCAGATTCTGAAATAGCAAAATATGCCTACGACAAAGCTAAAAAATTCAAAGATTCAGAGTATGAGAATGAGTTCTACAATCAATGGAAAACAGTAGAGACCTCAGCTAAAAAGATGAAATATGATTCACCTAATTTAGATGGGGATGATACTATAGAAGAAGATAATGGAATGTGGGATCTTTCTCTAAGGGAATTTACTGACCAAATAGTAGGACTTCCTAAATTAGACATTTCTGAATTAATTGATGATGGATCTGCTTTAAGATGGAAATTGGCAAAAGACCTAAGGATCAAAGAAAGTAGCCTAAAAGACTTTAAGAATAGAGCATATAGAAGTGGCGATATGGCAAGCTATAATTTTGCAAAAGAAAAGGGTGCAGAATTAAAAATTAAATATAAAATGGCTATTCAATCTATAGATAATAAGATTTCTCTACTTAGGAGTCGCTTTAGGAATATATAGGATATAAAATATAAAAATAGAAATGCAGAACCCATTATTTGAGAGTTTGATCAAGAAAGTTCAAACTTACGAAAATCCGCAAATGACTGAACAAGCAACAACCCCTCCAAAAGGAACAATATTTTCGGATTTTGTTAAGTCAATTGCTCAAGTAGGATCAAAACTAGTTGACCAATATATCGGAGCGATTAAGTCATATCCTGATACTAAGATTAAGAAGGAATATGTGAAAACAATGCCTGATAAGCTAGCAGCTATTTTAGCATCAGTAGATCAGCAAAAAACTATTGGCATACAAGTGGATTCTTTATTCAAAGCAGTTAAAGCAGAAGCAAGTGCTTTCTTTGCAGCAGGAAAGGATGACGTAGAAGTTGTTAAATTCTTAAAACCTTGGAGACAAGCGTTTCAAGCTGGATTTAATGCCTATCAGCAAGCAGTTAATTCTGCAATGGAGTACATAAAAGCACAGGACGAAGCAAATCAGTCTAAGATGACAGATCCAGAGTATGAGATGCTTGCAAAAGCAGTTAAAGCTTCGATTGATGGCTATATTAAATCTACAAAAGTAGAATCAACATTAAAAGACGATTGGGGAACAAACGAAAGTTATTTTTACGAAAGAGTTTCCACAGCAATGAACGAGTCTTCTTCAGTGCTAGATCAATTAATTTCTAATAAAGTTTGTGTGGATTTTAGCACATATAATAAGATACTTAACGAAGCTAAAGAAGACAGAGTAGCAAGAAGAGCAGCAAAAGCATCCAGAATAAAAGGAGAAAACCTAGGTGCTCAGATTGATGCTGTACTTTCTATTATCGGTTCAAGATTATCAGATCCTGCTAAAGCTAAATTTAAATCTTTAGCTATGAAAGATCAGTTCAATTCAATAGCTACTAATTTATCTCAAATTCAAACTGAGTTATCAATTGACGATAAGGAATTAAAGAATGTTAATTTTGGAGAAATCGATAAACAATTAGCTAATTTAGAAACTCTATTTTCTGACAAGAAAAAAGCTTTTGAAGAGGCATATGCTGAAGAAGAAAAAGGTTCAAGAAGCTTTAAGACTCTAGAAGTTGCAACACCAGAGGTAACTAAATACCTTGCAGACGGTGACACCCAATTCAGTCAACTTTCTATTCTCGCTCAAAAGGCTGCTAATTTAGCAGCAGAAGAAGCTAAGAAGCCAAAACCAGCTACTGGTGGTACCGGAGGAACAGGTGCGACTGGGGCTACTGGAGCAACGGGTGCTACAGGAACGACAGGTACTAAAGTTACTGCAACAGAGGTAAAGAGATCAGACGTACCAAAAGGAAAAAGAAACGATCAGGTTAAAAAATTCCAAGAGGAAGTAATTTCTAAATATTCTAAAGACAAAAGAATTCGCGAAACTGATCCTTATAAGAAACTTAAGCAATCTTTAGATTCTGGACAAGGTGGGTATTTTGGTCCAAGAACTGATGCGATGGTTAAAATGCTTAAGACCGGATTTAAACTTTCAGACACAAGTCCTGATATTACAAAAGAACTTCTTGATAAAATAAATTCCCAAATAGTTAAAGAATCCAGAATGTTTGAACAGGATTTTGATTATGATGCTGCAGAGAAATTTGCATCGGGATCTAGCTCAGGAGGGGGAGGAGAGAAAAAGAAATCTTCCTCTAAAAAAGCAGAACCAAAGAAAGAAGTAAAGAAAGAGGAAATTAAACCAGCTAAGGAAGAAGATGTGATGAAAGATAAGGAGATAAAAAAACCAGTAGATGCAGCTAAAATAGAAAAAGCAACTATCAGAATCCTGGTTGCTATGTCAGGAGCATCAGAAGATGAGGATGAGGTTTACGACGTATTCCAAAATGAAATTAAAACTGCTGACGAATTCGAAGCTTTAAGACAATCATGGAATAGCATGAAAATATTAGACTACGATTTAGATACAGCAGGAAATGCTTGGAAAAAATATACAGTTGCACAGTTAAAAGAGAGAAACAAAAGCAGAAATAGACTTATTACCTTACAGCAATTGTTCAGAAACCTATTTAGTGACGGCGAATTAAACAGATTAAACAACTATCTACCATCAGGAGTTGCTAAGATCTAATTTTACATTTTTTAACTAAGGGAAACTTTAGTACATTTGGGGATATAAAATATAAATTTTATGTCCCTTTTTGTTGTAGAAGGAGCCAGAAAATCAGGAAAAACCTTCTTTGTTAGTTCCCAAACCTGGATCCCAGTTTTTAAGTTTGATTTTAACGGATTGTATACATCCTTAAATCTTCCTGCCGAAGGTGAGAAAACACATCACATAGGTTTAGGTAAAGAGCTAATGGTTCAGCAATTGAACAGGGATGGATTCTTACCCCATCTTATTATGGATCGGGGTGTTATTACAAATTCCGTTTGGGGAGTTTTAAACAATAGGGTTTCCCTTAAATCAGTTTATCAAGAGCTAGATTATATGCTAGATAAGGACCTTTTTAAAAATAGCATATTCTTTCATATATCAGGAACAGCAGAGGAGAAAAGAAGTAAAGATGTTTGGGATTATATGGACGAAAGAATTCCTGAAGAGGTTGCTCTTTTTAACAAATTCTTCTCCCATATCTCTATGGCAGGAGTTAAGACCTTTGAGATCGAAAATAAATTCGATGCCGAATCCCTATCCAATTTTCAAACTATAATTAAGAACTTAAGATAATGTGCGGAATTTTAATTGCTCATAATCCTTCGGAAGAAAGGATCAATTCAATCACTCATAGAGGTATTGAATGTTCAACCCACTCGGACGAGTCTGGTTTAACCCTTGTACATCACAGACTGCCTATTCAGACTGCGGTAGGGGATAAATGGATTCAGCCTATTGAAATATCAAAAGACCGATATCTCCTGTTTAATGGGGAGATTTTTAATTATCCCCTCGGTTTTACCTCGGATACGGAGTATTTAGTGAGCTTATTTTCATCCTTTGACTTTTCATCGCTTGAGATGTTTAGCGCTATTTACGAGCCTTATATTAAGTCCTGGGATGGGTTTTGGGCTATTTGCCTGGTCGACATGAAGAAAAAAGATATTTTCTGCTTTACCGATCCACTTGGGAAGAAATGTCTTTACTATAACGATAAAGGAGAAGTGTGTTCCGAAATGAAAGGCCTAATTGATAAAGACTCTTTTATTGATCCAGGATTTATGGGAGGGGTAAGAAAATGGGGTTATATTCCTAATGAATCTACACCCTTTGAGAATATCAGAAAATTAAAACCTAACACTTTTTACAAGTGGAATTTCTCTGCCCCGAATTTCAAACAAGAATACGGCCCTTATTTCGCATTTAAACCCACCAATTTTACATTTGAATCCGAAGATATGTTATTGGATTGGGTATGGAATAAAGTTGAAGCAGCGACAAGAAATAGACTGTTAAGCTTAGATTATCCTATATCCATCCTACTCTCCGGTGGATTGGACTCTTCTATTATAGGTGGATTACTTTTAAAGATGGGTGCTGACGTTAGTTGGTACACCATAAATAATGGTCCAGATAACGATTATGTTAGAGATTGTGAAGATTATTGGGGGATTAAAGTAAATCGCCTCGATTACTCAATGGACACCGATTCCATGAATATGCCGGAGCTCTACTTTAAGTGGAATGAAAGTCCAGTTGATCTTGGGAGTGTGGTTCCTCAGTATCTCCTATTTGATGCTATTAAGAAAGGAACCGATACAAGAATAGTCTTATCCGGAGATGGAGCAGATGAAATGTTTGGGGGATATCGCAGAATCAACGAATACGATTCTCAAGAATCTGATATTTTCCATGAATTAACATACTATCATCTTCCTAGATTGGACAAAATGAGTATGGCTCACACATTAGAGCTTAGAAATCCTTTTTTAAATCTAGAGCTTCTACAATTTGCATTAGTACTTCCTATTGAGGCAAGGAGAAATAAAACAATTCTTAAGACAGTATTTAAAGGACTAGTACCAGATTCTGTTATCGAAAGAAAGAAACATCCTTTAAAAAACGAAAAAATAGTGAAAGATCCTATGGAATACAGAATTGAATCCCTCAAGTATTTTGAGGATGGATTTAATCAATACAAAGAGGGGTTAAAATAAGTAAATACCACCAAGTGCATTTCCCTTGGATTTAAGTGGGGAATAATCGGAAGGCTCTTTCGTTAGAATAAACGTCTTACTTGCGTCTACTACTAATCCTGCCATTTCCATTAGTCCTCTATTAATCAGAATCGGGGTACTTTTGTTGATTCTATCCACAAGAGAGAATTTAACTTTCTTGTAAACCATTTCACCAAATTCTATATCAAGCAGAATAACTGGTCTTTTATCGGTCTGGTCCCCGACTTCTGCGTGTGAGTATTCTATGATTCTATTGCTATAGCTTTTACCTCCGATCGTCCAGTTTAAAAACCCATCAACTTCTTCAGAGAAATCAGCATGTAAGGAGCAAGCAATAGCACCGTTTCCTGTATCAAGTTTTCCTACGAAATTACCAATTCCTTTTACTTCAAACATTTCTCTGAATCCAACCATTTTTCTAGGATAGTTCCAGTTCTTTTTATTCAGAATAAAATCTAGAATAATTCCAGTCACGTCCAGTCCTGTTGCTTGTTCTATTCCATCAGTTCCTGGAGATGCATTAACCTCTAAAACATAAGGTCTTCCTGTGTTTTTTTCTAGAATAACATCAACACCGCACCAAGAGCATTCTGTTGCCTTAGCAGCTTCTATTGCTATATCTTCAATCTCTTTTGGAATTTCTACAGATTCTGCTTGTCCACCTAGTGATACGTTTGTTCTAAAATCATTCTCTATGCGATTTCTTCTCATAGATGCTATGATTGTATAGTTATCCCCAGTATTGAATGAATTTTTAGTGCCAACGACATGAATTCTTAGGTCGTAATCTGCTTCAATTTTTTCTTGAAGTATTAATTCTGTATTCGGTGATAATTTCCAGATTGTCTGTAATGTTGATAAAAGAGATTCTTGAGAATCCACCTGGAAAACCCCAATTCCTTTAGTTCCACTAAGAAGTTTTACGACAATAGGAAAAACCCCGCCTATTTTTTTAACACCGTTTTCAATATCATCTTCAGATGAAACCAATGCAGTCTTAGGTGTAGATATTCCCCTTTCTTGTAGTTTTTGAACAGTGTCAAGTTTATCCTCACAAAGAAGAACAGATTTTAGGGAATTAACAGAAACAAATCCAAGGGATTCTAATTTTTCAAAGAATTTAACCGCTCCGGTTGAGTTAATCGAGGATCTTCTAGCCAGAACCACAGTGTTTCTAACATCAATTTCGTATTTGTTTTGACTCCCCTTGTTTCTGATAAAAAAGCTTCCGGTTTCGGTTCTTTCTATTTCTCCCTGTGATGTATTGATTATAATGCACTTAAATCCCAAAGATGCTGACTTCTGCATCATCTTTTTTACAGTTGGTGCTAAAGAGTTCTTTTTAGATTCTAACTCTGTTGTTAAAATAACTAGGGAGATAGGTTTTTTGTTAGGTAAGGGAACTTTATTAGCTCCTTGAAAAACAAAATTATCCTCATTTTCTATTAAATCGTGCATCTAAGTATTAATTAATCTATATATCCACTCAAAACAAAAAAGGGATCCTAAGATCCCTTTTATATTGTATTATTTAATTTTTAATTAAAAAATTGATTGAAAGAAGGATTTGCAATAGATTCTTGTTCTTCTTCCTCCATATCTTCTTCCATACTCTCTTCATCCATGTCTTCTTCCATGTCTTCTTCCATGTCTTCTTCCTCTTCTTCGGTTAATTCCTCGTCACCGTATTCATCTTCGTCTTCTTCTAAATCTTCTTCGTCTTCATCTTCCATGTTGTATTCTTCAACAGCAGATTCAAACTCATCTTCATCCATCTCGTGAATACCTGAATTATACTCTTCCTCTTCAACGTTCTCGTATTCTTCTTCCTCTTCTTCCTCTTCTTCCATATCAGAATCCATGTTGAAATCATCATCTGATTCATCCTCTGAATCATCTTCAGAATCCATGTCTTCCGAATCATCTTCAGAATCCATATCAAAAGAATCTTCTGATCCATCAGTTTCTTCGTTTTCGTCCTCAGTTTCATCATCGGACTCTATAGAATCTGCACCACCGTCAGTGTCCATATCCATTTCATCATCAGATTCAATTTCAGTGTTATTGTCTTGACCAAGTGTTCCTTCAGTATATTGTTTAGAAAACTCCTCAAAACTTAAGATCTTTTTTTCCATTTTTGAATTATTTATATCTATATATCTTTTTTCGCGAATACATTTGTTATTCTGCAGGGGCTGCTGGGTGTTCTCCCATATTAGAAGCCATGCCAGATTCGGTTGCTCCGTATCCTGCATAATCTATTTTAGACTGATGTTTAAAAATAGCATCGCCATACCCAACATATTCATAGGGTTTTTCCAGCTTTATTTCATGGAAAGGAGATCTATCTTCTTTGCTCATGTTTTTAGGGTTCCAAGGGTCATTTATGACTTTTAAGAATTGTTTAAATTCTAGGATCTCTCTTTTTTTAACGTTTTTAATATTCATAGCTTTTTTTAATTTTAATTACCTAGGCCTAATAGACTCATTATTCCTCCGCCGTTGCCCATTAATCCGCCGGTTTCTTTATCTGGGTTATTTTCAGCTTTAGCAGCTTTGGCTATGTCTTTTTCTGAGAATTTGCCTCCCCCGAAGATCTTTTCGAATGATGTTCCTTCCCCACAAACTACGCCTTCTATTTTACTGTTTATCATTTGTGAGAATTCAGTGGAATTCAAGTAGTTAGTTGCAGTCTCTCTTACAGTAGCAGCTGCAGTACCTAAAATTCCGCTATTCATATTAATGTCTAATCCAAGACCCCTAGCTAGAATGTCTATTGCTCTTTCTTCCAATGTCTCTTTAAGTCCGTCAGCTATAGCTTGAACCCAATATTTACAAGACCCAGATCCAAAGTAATTACCTATTTTAGTGAACTGAATTTGTTCAACTACGTTCTTTGCAAATTCGGTAAAAAATTCATTGTTATCAGGTAGACCCATTTTTTGAAGAAGCCATCCAGCAGCATAGTTTTTCATCCTGTCGGTGAAACCATCGGATAGAGTTGATCCTAAGCTTTTTATAAGATCCCAAATTCCTTCATTAATCTCATCTACAGTGTTTCCCTTAGCAACCATGTCGTTGTAATGTGCATCCAATCCTTCAACAAGTCTTAGATATTGATCATTACTGATTGATTCTTCTAGTTTAAATTGGGAATATTTAATAACTTTCATTCCTGCATTCTTTTTATTATATATCTCTCCTTAATAATAAAACCCCTAGATATATAGTCATAATCGAAATCCGCACATTGAAACACATTCTCACATATAAAGGCCTATTAGAAAGTACATCCGCAGGATCACAGGATAGGGGATCAATAGATTTGCCCCCCTTTAAATTTGCTATTAACTACGATCCTAGATTAGGCTACACTAAACAAGATTTTTGCAACGATTTAACTGAAATCTACAGGGGAATGACTAAATCTGAAAGATCCGACCTAATGGACGTTGTTTTTAAAAATGGCGGGGTTTTTAGGATATCAAGGATAGCAGATCTTTCACAGGGGACTGTTGATCGAATTATTAAAGCAGTCGAATCACACCTTGACAGAAAATCTGAATATAAAATGCAAATACTCCCTGACGGCTATATTCTTTGCTATGAGGGATTAAAAAACAAAGGAAGACTTTGTGACGTTTATTATTCCCCATCCGAATCGATGGTTAAGATCTCATATACTGACGCATACCCAGAAATGGAAGATGTAATAATTCCAGCTGACGAGTTTAATCCTTCTTCAATAAACGTAGATCCTGATGATTTTTCTAATGCAGTAGATAAGTGCAATAACTTTTCTGGCCCTAATAGCACTATAGCATCGAAAGATAATCTCGATAATTATTCACTATAAATTCAATAGATTTGTCCTTGATGATCTCAAATGAGATCTCATCTTCCCCTTTTGTTTTTTCTAGGTCAACCATAATAAAGCAATGTTGATCCTTTGAAAAGACCTTAATCTCCTTATTAAAGAAGTCATAGATTTTCTTATCTGATTTTGTGTATCCTGGAATGGGATCTAGAAGTTCACTTAAAAGCAGACCTACCTGGTCTATATCATCAACCCTTATAATAGAAAAAACCCAGGAATAGATTTTCATCTTCTTCTCCTTGTTGTTTCTCATAACAACAAATCCACGGTCTTTCGAAAAGATTTCATCATTATGGATCTTAAACTTTATAGATTTTTCTATCTCTTCCAGATATGGGTTTATTTTGTCTATGAATTTTTCTAAGACCTCTAGGCTTCCCTCTAGAATATAATCGATCTCTTCATCCCCGCTGTTTAGCACGGTCAATTCGTTTATCTTGTCAATTTCTTCCTGGGTCATAGTTCTAAGGGTTCTATCACTCAGCCTATTAGATTTTTGAAAATTCTTAATGTCATTATAAACCCGGGTAATCTTTTGGATCTGCTCAGAATACTTCTTCTCATCCAGGTCTTTTTCCACCGATTGCAAGAAATCCATCAGCACATAATACTTATGCTCTGCATCTACCGGGTTTTGTAAAAACCAATATGGTTGTAAACTCTTCATCTTAAATCTCTATAATATATAACCTAAATTCCCCCGGATTCTTCTATTAAAAAAATATTTTTGATTTTTAGAAACTTTCCTTAAAAAGGCTACTAAGATTGTTATCATATAACATCCTGGGTTATGAATATATCTATAGTATCTTATGAGCCCCTTTCTTATAATAGCTTATTACACCCCCGGAAATCAATACGAAGCACTCTCGGAAAATCTTAGCAAATCTTGTAAAGATTTAAACCTTCCCCTCTTTTTAAAACCTATAGAGAATCTAGGCTCATGGGAAAAGAATACACACTATAAGGCAAACTTTATTCAGGAGTGTCTTAACAACTTTCAACAAAACTTAGTTTATGTTGATGTTGACGCAGTCTTTAGAAAGCATCCAGATCTTTTCGATTCTTTGGATTGCGATATTGCTTATAGAACAGAGAACTTTAAATGGAGAAGAAATGAAGCACTAAGCGGAACAATCTTCCTGAGAAATAACGATCTGGTAAAAGACCTGGTTAAATCCTGGGTTTCTATTAACGAATCTATCCCCGCTATCAGAATGGTACCTTCAACATGGGAGCAGGCTAATATGCAAAAAGCCGTTCAATCCAATAAAGCTATTAAGTATTATAATCTACCCCCTGAATATACTTATATCTTTGATCACACAAAAAGGATGTATCCAGGCATAGAACCAGTTATTGAGCACTTTCAGGCATCTAGAAAGGCTTGATATATAAAAAGAATAAAAAGTAAAGATGTCCTTCGAAAGAATAAGAAGACTAAGGGTTTCATTAGATAAAATTTTTAACACAGAAGAAGCCCATAAAGAGATTAAAAAACAAGAACCTGTTATTATCAATAACAAAGAAATCCCTCCGGGGTTGATTGAGCCAAAGCTTATTAGTTATTATGCAGATTTTGACACCAATAAATATTATGAGGGATTTGCTAAGACCTTAATTCAAAAATGCCAAAGCTTTGGACTAGACTATGATATCAGTGAGTTGGAATCAAGGGGAAATTATGGCGTTAATTGCCTGATGAAGCCGGAGTTCATTCTTAAAAAGATTACCGAGTATAAAAAGCCTATAATCTGGATGGACTGTGACACTGATTTTAGAGAGCCATTTGAGCATTTTAATAATGTTGCAGAAGATATAGGAATGGCAACACATAGCGGAGAACTTAACGGAATTAAAGCTTCCCCTTTATATTTTAACTACACTAAAGGAGCATTTAGAATAATAAGAGAATGGGTGGTTCATTGCCGTGCTTGTTATGACAAGGGTATCACTGAATTGGATCATGATGCTCTAAAGCATTATGTCTTAGACACTCTTCAAGGAACATATTCAACTTATTTACTTAGTGATAACTGGAATGATTTTGTACATGGACGTTATATCTGGAACGGAAACTCAAGGGTCGATGGAAAGGTACAAATTCACAGAAAAGTTGGAGTTAGTGATGAAATAAGAAGAGCATATTCTCAGGATGTTAGAACCATTAAAATTCTTTTCGAATCTGAAAGTCCTAAGATTTTTAAATCAGCTTTGAATTTTTTAGAGGGATTTTCTAATCGATTCAGAATAAACTTTATTTTCTCTGATAGTCTCTTGGAAGCTTCCCTAGACAACAAAGATTTTTCTAGACTTGAAATAGAATCCGGTGGATTGATATATTTTAATGATTTAAATTTTGAATCAACCCGGGTAGGAAAATCTGATATTCTCATAGGAGTTAAAGGTGTTAACGGAATAGAAAAAGAATGGGATCTTAAAATTAATCAAACCGTTGACGGAGAAGAAAACCCCCTTTATAGTCTAAACTTCGATGATGATGGTAAAGGACAGATCCGAATAAAAACCTATAAAAAGCTATGGATCTAATCAAAGGCATAGGAATGCCATTTCCTGCGGAGTATTCTTCCTGTTCTAATCTTAAACCTGATACATTCTCTTGGACAGGAGGTGAAGCAGAAGCTCATGTTTATATTGATGGAAAAATCATCGATGGATTACAAACCCCCCGACACGATTTGAAATTTGGATGGCTTTGTGAATCCCCTGCAATAATATCTGAAGTCCATGAAACGATCAAACAAAACCCACAAAGATTTAAAAACAAATACGCCAGAATTTTTACGTGTGATGAGGAATTATTATCAGATCCCTTTTTTATCTATACCCCTCCGGGATCAAATCTTCCTTGGACTAAACCCAATGAAATGAATCTTTATACAAAGTCTAAGATTTGCTCTATGATATGCTCACCAAAAGCAAGAACTGAAGGCCATCAGCTAAGATTGGATGTTGCTAAATCCTTGATGTATAAATTAGATTTATTCGGGGGAGCTCACGGATCTCCTAGAATTGGCGACGGATCCGGACCTACTGGAGACTGGTGGAGATCTAAACTTCCAGCTTTAAAAGACTATATGTTTTCTGTAGTTTTTGAGAATACAATTCATGACAAGTATTATACCGAAAAAATAACAGATTGTTTTGCTACCGGTACTATACCGGTTTATTGGGGAACTAAAAAAGTCGTGGAAGATTTTAATCAGAATGGAATTATATTTTATAATGATTTAAAATCGATAGAAGATTTGGACGATAAATTATACCATTCTAAAATAGATGCTATTAAAGATAACTTAGAGAGAGCTAAATTATTAAAATCCGGAGATGATGCAGTATACTCTGCTATAAAAAAAATTAAAAATGCAAGGGGATAAAACTATACTAGTCTCTCAATTTTACGTTCCTGTAAAAGAAAAGAGACTAAAGGAATTAGAATATTGTGTGCATCGGAATGAAAAAAATTCTTTAATAGATTTAATAATCCTTGTTGTTGAAAAAGGAATTGAACCTAATTTAATTCCTAGTGGTAAAAAAATTAAAATAGAATGGGTTGATAAAAGACCTTCCTATGGTGATCTTTTTAAAATTGCTTCTGATAATTTAAAAGATTCTAAGGGATTAATGATAATAGCAAATAGTGATATTTTTTACATGAAGGAGGATATCATTAAAATAAAGGAAAGAATAAAAGAAGGGGAAGTTTTTGCTCTTTCCCGATGGGATTTTAGCACTGAAAACGATCATTCACATCACGATACCTGGGACAGTCAGGATAGTTGGATTTTTAGAAATTTTATCCTTCCTGGAAATTATGAGATAAAACTCGGAATCCCTGGATGCGATAATAAGATAGCGTATGAACTAAATGAAGCCGGACATATTCTCAGAAATCCGTCTAAGAGTATAAAATCTTATCATTTTCATAAATCAGGATACAGAACATATAAAGAGGAGGATAGAATACCCGAGCCATATTTTTTTATTAACACAGAAGAATGAGTAAAATAGATTTAAAAAGAATAACAGCTGTTTGCATAGATGGAAGATCTTATGATGAAGAAAGGTATAAAAGATATTCTATTATACTTGATTTTTTTCTGAAAAATATTAATTTCTGTGATGTAAAAATGATAAGCACACATAATCCTAAAATAGATGGGGTATCTTATATTCCAATAAATGAATTTGGAATATCTGATTATTCTAAATTTTGCTTGCATTATCTATCAGATTATATTAATTCTGATTTTTGTCTTCTGTTTCAGGATGATGGATTTATAATAAATCCTAATTTATGGAATGATTCTTTTTATGAGTATGATTATATTGGGTCTCCTTGGCCTCTTTATATAGGTTGGCCAATAGAGGGAAAACAAGTAGGAAATGGTGGATTCTCACTTAGAAGTAAAAAACTTTTAGAATTTACCAAAACATTTGAAGAATATACTACAGAAAATGAAGATACCTATATAGTACTTACTAGAAGGGATGATATAGAAAATGCTGGATTAAAGATAGCTCCTTTAGATATTGCTAGATGCTTTTCTGTTGAGGTTCCACTAGACGAAGATCACAATTTAAACACATGCTTTGGATTTCACAGTAAAATCAATTTAAACGAGGCAATAAAAAAAATAAAAATAGATGAGTAAAAAAATAATAGAGTGTATGCCTTTCTTTAATGAATTAGATTTATTAGAGATAAGATTAGAAATAACATCAGAATATGTTGATTATTGGGTAATTAGTGAATCTGATAAAACATTTTCCCAAATAGAAAAACCGATGTATTTAAAAGAAAACATAGATACAAGATTTTCAAAATTTAAAGATAGAATAATAAGGATTGAATATGATTGTAGTAACGGACCTTGGCAAAACGAGCACGAATCTAGAGATTGCATGGGAAGATACGTTCTTGAAAATTTTGAACATGATGATATAGTAATACTGGCTGATTGTGATGAAATACCGGACTATAGAAAAATAGATTTTAACGAATCCCTTCCAGCTATACCTGAAATAAAAGGATATTACTATTATTTAAACTGTAAACAATCGCTAGATTTTAAAATAGTATCTATATTTTATGCAGAATTACTAAATTCAACCCCTATGCATCAACTTAGAGGGTGCGGGGGAAGGGATGCTAGAATAATAGAAAATGCTGGATGGCATTGGAGCTTTTTAGGTGGGTCTGAAAAAATAGCGGAAAAAATAAGAGCTTATGCACATCAGGATTTAAATCTGCCTGAGTATTCAAGTATTGAAAAAATAGAAGAAAGATTAGAAAATTTAACTGATGTCTTTGATCGGGGTATTGGATATCATATAGTTGATATAGACGAAAGTTATCCTGATTATATAATTAATAACCAGGAAAAATTAAAAAAATATATTATTAAAAAATGAATTTAGAATGCACAAAAATCCTTGAATTGCTAAATGGTATAGAGACTAAGGATAAACTGGTAGATTGGGTTAGATCAACTGCAGGTTCAAGTAATGTTGATTATTTTATGTGTGAAAAACCTGGTGGATTAAAACTACAGCAAGTGCCAGAAGAGTATGCTTCTGTTCTTCTTGAAATTAAATCTTTAAACCCTAAATCTTATTTAGAAATAGGAATAGGAAACGGAGGATCTTGGATGACCTGTTCTTATTATCTAAGAGACACCCTTGAAGTATCTAAAGCAGTTGATAATTTAGCATACTATCAAGCAATAGATCAAAAAATAGAAGAGATAGAATTTGTTCAAAATTTCTTATCCTCTTTTATAAATGATGTCACTTTTTTTAATTCTGATTCTAAAGAATTTTTAGATCAGCATTATGAAAAATATGATGTTATTTTTATAGATGGGGATCATGGATATAGCGGAGTTAAAGAAGATTTTTTAAAATCTATTAAAAATATAAACACTGGGGGTGCTATAATATTTCATGATATAGTTTCTATTGGTGCACCGGGTGTTGTACAATTTTGGGAAGAGATCAAGAATCAGTATGAAAGCAAGGAATTTATTTATAGTGATACCTGTGGTATGGGAATAATTTATTTTTAAATATGTATAGTCAACTAGGTGAAGATGAAATAATATTGGAGCATTTTATTGAATTAAAAGAAAAATACCCCTCTTTCCTGTCTAATAATATTTTAGACATTGGGGCTAATGACGGAATTACTATATCAAATACCCGAGCTATTATTTTAAAATATAAAGACGTAAAAGGATATTTTGTAGAGCCTAATCCAATATGTTTTGAAAGATTAAAAAAGTTATACGGGGGATCTCACAATATTTATGATTTTGCAATTTCGGACAAAGATGAAAGAATGCAAATGTATTGTAACGGCAATCACTTATCCAGCGAAGATAATGGATTACTATCAACGCTTGTCTTAGAAGAGACTAAAAGGTGGGGAGATGAAAAATGGGATCTAGTTGAAGTTGAAGTTAAAAAATATCCATTTGGGGAATTAGACTTTGATTTTATATCAATCGATACCGAAGGGATGGATGAGATTATACTTTTCCAGATTGATCTGTCAAAAACTTGGATTCTTTGTATAGAATGGAACTCTAATCAGGAAAGAAAAATTTCAATAGATGATTATTGTAAAAAATTTTCCATGAATCTTTTACACGAAAATGGAATAAATCTTATTTATAGTAAAACACCAAATAATTTTTAATTAAGCATGAAAAAGAAAATTGCAATATTTGGATCAACAGGTTTAGTTGGATCCAATGTAGTTAAAAAAATAGACCAAGAAAAATATCAGGTTTATGCTCCAACTAGAAAAGATTTAGATCTATTCAATAAGGATCAAGTTCTTGACTGGTTCTTTGAAAATGGGGTAGAATATGCAATTCTTGCAGCAGCAAAGGTTGGAGGAATTATTGCTAATTCTAAATACCCAACCGAATATCTTTATGAGAATCTTACAATTCAGAATAATGTTATAATGGCAGCTTTTGAAAGTGATGTTAATAATTTTCTATTTCTAGGGTCTTCCTGCATTTATCCAAGAGAATGTGCTCAACCAATTAAAGAAGAATATCTTTTAACAGGACCTTTAGAAAAAACAAATAAATCATACGCACTTGCAAAGATCGCAGGAATTCAACTCTGTGATAGTATCAGGGAGCAGTATGGAAAAAATTATTACTCTGTTATGCCGTGTAACCTTTATGGTCCTGGTGATAACTTTGATTTAGAAGCTTCACATGTTATTCCCGGTATGATTAGAAGAATAGAAACAGCTAGGAATAATAACGAACCTACTCTTAAATTACTAGGAACAGGAAGACCCTTTAGAGAATTCCTATATGTTGATGATCTTGCGGAAGGAATTATTCATATTGTAGAAAACAATAAAAAAGAACATGGATTAATTAACCTAGGAAGCGGAAATGAAGTAACTATAAAAGAATTAGCAAACATAATTGCTAATGCTATGGATTATAAAGGTGAAATTTTATTTGACACCGAAGGACTAGACGGAACTCCTAGAAAAATCATGGATAATTCTAAAATAAATTCAATGGGATGGAATCCTAAAATCTCTCTAGAAGTTGGAATAACAGAGACAGTAAAATGGTATTACGATAATAAAGATAAAGTTAGAAAATGAAAGTAGCATTAATAACAGGGGTAAATGGACAAGACGGATCTTATTTAGCAGAACTGCTTCTTGATAAAGGATACATGGTTCATGGCACTATTAGAAGATCCTCATCTTTTAATTCCGGAAGAATTGAACACTTTAGAGAACACCCTAATTTCAAAAGACACTATATGGATCTAACTGATTCCGGAAATGTGTCCCATATAATTTCGCAACTAAAACCCGACGAAATCTATAACTTGGGTGCACAAAGTCATGTTAAGATCTCTTTTGATATCCCAAATTACACAGGACAAGTTGATGCAATGGGAACACTAAACGTCTTAGAAGCTATTAGAACTCATTCCCCGGGTTCTAAATTATACCAGGCATCAACATCAGAGCTTTATGGTAAAGTGCAAGAAACACCTCAAAAAGAAACAACTCCTTTCTATCCAAGATCTCCATATGGGGTTGCTAAATTGTATGGATACTGGATTGTTAAAAATTATAGAGAGTCTTACAATTTATTTGCATGCAACGGAATTCTTTTTAATCACACTTCGCCTCGCCGGGGTGAGAACTTTGTAGAGAAAAAAATCATAGATTCTCTCTGTCAGATTAAGAAAGGAAAAATTGATATCTTAACTTTAGGTAATCTTTCTGCTAGAAGAGATATAGGACACGCAAGAGAATATGTTGAAGGAATGTGGAGAATGCTCCAATTAGAATCTCCCGAAGATTTTGTACTAGCAACAGGTAAGACCTATTCTATCAAAGAGATGGTTAATATGGTTTGCCAAAAATTAGAAATCGATTTAGATTGGAAGGGTGGCGGAGAAAGAGAAATAGCAATTGATAAATCATCGGGAAGAATTATTATCGGAATAGATCCTAAATACTATAGACCTGCGGAGGTCGAACTTTTACAGGGGGATGCTTCAAAAGCTAAAGAGATATTAGGATGGGAACCAAAACTATCTCTGTCAGAAATATTTGATGAGATGATAGCAGAATCACTAAAGAATTAGTGATTAGTTTTTGATACAATTTCATTGGCTTTTAGAAGGGCATCTACGGTTTTAACATCATATTTGGTTTGTCCAGGAACACCCCAATTTTTTTGCTCACCCCAATTAATAAACCCGTGGTGAGTAATATGATTACCTGAATTATATGAAAAATCGTGATTTCCTTCCTTTTCTGAAGACTTTTCAAACTCGTTTCTGTCGCTAATGTTCTTATATCCGTATTTTTCCATTATTTCTTTTTCTTTTTCTTATTTGCCTTTGCTCTTTTATAAAGAGCTTTATCCCCCATTTTAGTTGTTTTACCCCCGGTTACAAAGGAATTAACTCTTGCCATTGCCCACTGTTGAGGGGTTGTTCCGGGAATATGTCCTTTTTTCCAAGCAGCATATCCTCTTTTCCACACTTGTTTTAAAATTCCTAGGGGAAATCTTGTTTTATCTGATTTGTTCTTTAGTGCTTTATTCACCGGACTTGAAGGAGAATCTACCCCTTCGTTAATATCCTCATTTTCATTCAATTCATTAAAAACCTCCCATGCAGCAAATTCGATAGCTTCCATGAAGGCATCAAATCCTAGAATTTGGTTATCTTGACTTTCTCCGAACATTTTTTGGTATTTTTTAGTGTATTTGCTTGTTTTCGTGTCTACCTTCTTACCCTTTCCCGCTTTTCTTGATTTATAATCAGCATCCCATGGTCCATATGCTGAGGAATCATTATCTTCTTTATCTCCGTGTTTTTTAATTTCCCTTTTCATTGTGTTGGGATTTTTGGTAAGATATTTCTTAGGAACTTTCATAAGTCTATATATTCCGAGTATGATTGAAATAATTCCTAATTATTTTCTATAATGATTTGATAACAAGTAAATCGCCTTAGCGGCCCATGTTTAAAAAGTTAAAGAAAATAATCAGTATTATGACAGAAAAAGATCTTTCCGAACTGAAAGAAGAATACGGGAAGTATTCCTACCAGTGGATAAAGGGGGATAATTTATCTATGACCCAGCATTATCTAGATATCACCGAAGAGGGAGATAAGAAATACATTATTTTCACAGATAAGAGCCGTATATCTTTAGATCTTTTAGATGAATACATGATCAGGGTGGAAAAGGGATTTGAAGAACAGGTTAGGGTAACTAATCCAACTAAGGACCTAATTCAAATAGACGAGGAGATAACTAGACAAAGTGCAGTTAAGGCCAGGGAAACCTCGCAGGATAAGCCAAGAATTCAAGTTGAAGGTAATCCTATATTTTCTTTACTTTCTAAGCAGAAAGAAAACTGGGTAGATGTGGATCTTAAATTGAGCATTAATTTACCACCAAAAAGCCTTTGGGATGTTTTAATGGGATCTTTTGATGAAGCAGAAAAAGACATCCTTGAATATGTCACTAAGGACCTTGATATAGAGGTAGTAAGGCAATCTTTGAGGGAATCTATAAAAGAGATATATAAAAAAAATAAAAACATTCCAGTAAAAAATGTCAGATCCCAAGATTCTATTTCAGAATAGTCATATAGAGGTTATAGAAAATAAAGGCATTGTTGGAATCAAGCAAAAAAATCCATCAGTCATAATTCTCCCTTATACTACAGACGAATCTGGTAACCCTAGATCACTCGGTTTAATAGCAGAGCCTTCGTCTATTAAAGAAGAAAAAATTACCTATACAATTATAACAGGAAGTCCTGAAGATTCTGATGTAGATATTCTAGCAACAGCTAAAAGAGAATTAAAAGAGGAATCTGGGTACGAAGTAGATGACACAGAAAAATGGGATTTTTTAGGGAACATTCAATCCTCTAAATTAGTTGTTAATGGCAATCCAGCATTTGGTGTAGACGTTACAGATCTTCAAAACGACGAGAAAGAAGGAGATGGATCAAAAACTGAAGAGAATACAAAATTTTCATTGGTACCTATTAACGATGCTATTAACCTTGACGATGCACTAATTTCGTGCTTATTTTTAAAAATATTTCAAAACAAATTAATTTAAACTATATGTTCAATCAAATTCCCTCAAGAAGAGAAAGAAGAGCTATTGCCAGAAAATTCGGATTAACTAAGAAAAAAGAATCACTAAAAGAATATGTAGAAAGAGTAGGGAGAGCTCAAGAATTTGGAAAACAAATACATTTACAGCATTTACAAAATCAAGAAAATTTAAGGATCAATTCTGAATCAAATTTAGAGGAAAATCAAGAACAAGAGCCTCAGGCACCAGCTAATTCTCCAGATGGAGGATCAGAAGACTTCAAACAACAAATAATAAGTGGAGAAAATCCAGAAGCCTAAAAGAACTTCCCTAAAAATACATTTGACTGCCCTTTCTTATCGGGAGATTAAAAAATCCCTTTCAGATAACGAAAAGGTGTCTTATATCGATGTAACTAAGATTATTGCTGAAAGTTTTGGCGATAAGGATCTTAGTGACATTCAATATTGGATTTTAAATCAAATGATTGTCAAGAAGATAGAATCATTTAAATCCACTAATTCCAACCGGATTTTTATTACAATTAAAGAGCCAAACAAGAGCTCAATCAAATCTTTTAAAGAATTACTCAGCGAATTTAAGCTTTCTCCTGCCCAGGTAGAAATTTACAGCATTTAGTTTTTAGACAGTTCCCCAAATTTGGGAATATATAATTAAAATAAAGCTGTAAATGGCAGGAAATGAAGGAGTAGTAAACACAAGGGGCGTAGCATCTGAAAGTGCAAATAACGTCCAAGCAATAACTACAAACACATCAAAGACTTTTGATAAGACCTTTGACAAAAGTTCTCAGCTGGAGGGTTTAATCTATAAATTCAACAGTGACCAGGAATATGGTGTTTTTGAGAATTACAGCGATGCTGTTACCACCCTCCCTTCATCTTTATTTTATGAAGCGCAATCATCAGAAGATGGTAGATTAGGCCTTTTCAATTACTATGTTATTGGAGATATTAGAAGTGCCACTGACGGTAAGGGAAAAGTGACTTACATTCAGTCCGAAAGATACGAACAAAACCAAGTAGTAACCCCAGAGGTAAGTAGAAACCCCACAGCAAACGCCATTATTAAAGAGACGACCGCTAATGGGGCATACTTAAATCCTAGAAGCAAATACGTATCTCAGCCATATAATGTCAAAGACTTCATTTTTTGTAAGCACTACGGCGTTATTCCTAATAACAGGATGATAACATTAAGAAGATTTCCAAATCCGGTTATGGACAATCTAAGAGTGCCTACGCCGGGTAAAAGAATAGAAGCTGTAGACCAAGCTGGAAAATTACAGGGTAAAGACGTAGACGGTGCATCAATTTCCACAGATCAAATGATCAAAGAAGGAGCATGCCTTCCGATAGCTCAAGCAGTCACATTCTTTGGTGCAGAAACAGGAAACAGCCTTGATTCGATCCTTGGTATAGATACTGGATTAAACTGGACAGAGCCCAATCAAGATAGGATTAAAAAATCCATGGGTAATGATAAAGGATTTATGCAGAGTACCTTAGGCAAGTACATTGAAGCACTAGCAGGTGGACCGGGTACGAAACTTAGCGAAGGCCTTAAATCAATCAGTAATGTTGTTGGAACACTAACAGATCCGGACAACGTTGAATTGAGACACAGAAGAACCCTATATGATACCTTAGTTGATCCGTCTGGTCCATTAAGTAAAAGAATCTTTGTTGATGTTAACACTGTTAACAAGATGATGGTTAGAGACGTTGGATTTACAGGAGGAGATCAATCTTTCACCCTTACATTTAATTATAGTCTTACAAGCGTGGGTGAAATAAACAGCAGAATGATGTTTATTGATCTAATGGCAAACTTGTTAGCTATTGGAAGTGATTATGGTAAATTTCTAGTTCCCCAATTACTAGTTGGTACTAATAAACAAGGAATTGGCTTTCCGAATGGATCAAAAGGCTTTGTTAAACATTTAACAGATCCTGTTGGGTTTTTAAATGATATGATTAAACTTAATTTCGAGGCAGAGGTAAAAGCAAAAGTTGATAACATAAACGGAATTTTAGAAAAATCTAAAGAAGAAATACAAGGTTTAAATAAAGGACAACCCCTTCCAAAAGATGGACAAGTTTATAAAACACTAACTGCTATGCTGACTTCGGATCTAATAAATCAGTTAGTTTATGAACCAATTATGCTTTCCGGATACCCTACTGGCGAATGGCATGTTGTTGTTGGAAATCCATTGAATCCTATTGCAATGATCGGAAATTTAATCTGTACTAATGTTAAGATCAAACTTAATAACGTTTTAGGACCTGATGATTTTCCAACTGAATTAACCGCTACGTTCAGTATGAAAGCAGCTAGACAAAAACACAGAGGTGATTTTGAAAGCATGTTTAATAGAGGAAACGGAAGACTATATCTTGGTAAAATGCCAATCTCTGATGCATCTCTTAATGCACAAGTTGGTGCTATTAGTGGCAATGATATACAAGGTCCATTACCAGATAACACGAGAGATGTTGGATATATGTTTGCTGCTCCTGCGGAGAACGCTGGTGAATAAGAATTAAAAGATTATGCTTAGTATAGATATTTTAGAAAATAAACAGGAAAAAATAGTTAACGGGATTAATATGATTGACCTCACTACTCAGTCAATAGATCCTGAAATAACTCCGGGTTATTCTAGATTTATTATAACCACTGAAGAAATGACAATGAGAGCTGATCTTGTTTCACATATGTACTGTGGTAACCAAGACAAAATGGGTACGTTATTAAAAATAAATTCCATAGGAAATCCTTTTTCTTTAGATAATAATGAAGTTCTGTTCATTCCTGATACTAAAACGGTAAATAATTTACCTAAAAAACCAGCAGGAGAAGAACAAGGTCAGATTAGAAAATCTTTTAGAAAACAACTACAAGAAAGAGTTTCTAAAGTATCTGAAAATAGAAAAGAGTATCTTAATTCGGTTAGTATAAGCGAAGCAACCCAAGTTCCTTTACCTCCTAACGTAGCTCAAGACGGTTCTGAACAATTTAAAGTTGAAAATGGAAAACTTATTTTCGGATCTGATATTGGTGTTTGTCGTACAAAGATTCAACAGAATAAATCAGTTGCAACAATAAAATCAAGATTTGCCCAAAGACAAATTTTTGAATCATGATAGACAGTAAAAAAACAATAATACAATTAGATAAAGAAACTATAGTTCTTGATGAGCTTTCTATTATAGACGAGGTAGGATCGTTTGATAAAAATAAAATAGAAGCAACAGGTGCTAGAGAAGAAACCTCTGTTGGATTTGGTTCCCCGTTAATCATGATCAATGCTTACATGGTAAGAAATTTGGGATTTTTTAGACTAGACCTAACAGATAGAATTCCCCAATTGATGTTTAGATTCACCCCAGAGGATGAAAGTTTTCTTTATACTTCTTATCCTAAAGATGGTGATGTTGTTTGTCTTTATATCAGAGCTACTTCTGAACTTTACAAACCAATAAGAATGGATATGTTAGTAACTGAAGTACTTAGCCATTTTTCTAATTCTACTGTTCCTGAAGAAGCTGCTAATAGCGAAGGTGTATCTTTTACTATTAAAGCTCAAATGAGAATACCTTCTATATTTCAACACGTTTCTAAATCATACTCGGGTAAAACTTCTTTTGAGACTCTTAGAGAAATAGCAAAAGATCTTGGATTAGGATTTGCATCCAACGAAAAGAACACTGACGATAGAATGAATTGGATATGTCCAGGTAAAACGTATTATAAATTCATAGAAGATATTTGCAACTCTTCTTGGCTAGGGGAAGAAGATTTTTTTGATTGGTGGATAGATCAGTATTATGTTTTAAATTTTGTAAATCTTAGAAAGCAATTACTAGAAAAAAGCAAAGATGAAACCAAAATCCTTGCAGCAATAGGAACAGAAAATGGAATTAGTGGAGGGCTAGATGGTAATGTTAAGCCTAGTGAAATCTCTATGCCTCTTCTTATAACAAACGATCCTTTTTTTAGAAAATATCCATTTTTTATTACAAGCTATTCTGTTAAAAATCTTTCTGGACATATTACAAACAGTTTTGGTTATTCTAGAGATTTAGAATTTTATGATACTAGATTGGTTAGTGATAAGCCTATTAATAAGTTTGTAAGCTACAACGTTGAATACGTAACCCAGAAAAGACTAGAACCGAGTAGTATACTTTTTAAAGGAAGAGCCAACGAGGATGTTTACAAGAATGAAACAAAAAAGACTTGGGTAGGAACCCAATATGGTGAGAATCAGCATAAAAACATTCAGCAAGCTTCTGTACAGAATCGCATCAATAGATACGAGAATTTTAAAGTCTATCTAGAAACAAAAATGTATTCATTTGTCCCTTGGGTTTATAGAGGTCAAACAGTTCCAACTAGAATAGTTCACATGGATGCTTTACAAGCAGGAGCTAATTCTGTCGAAACCAAACAAAATCCTCCTATAGATTCTGAACAGCATCAACCGGGTAAAAAAGTGGATAATAAATTTTTAAGCGGTGTGTATATGATCATGGGTTCATATATTGAGTATATAGACAGTAGAATTATCCAGTCCTTTGTTATGGGAAAAAGAGAATGGTTAATCAACGACGGAAGAGGATCAGATCCCGGACCTAAAGTATCTAAATAGAAATGGCAGATTTTTTAAATCAGATAAAAGATAATCTTAGCAGTGTAACTGATCCTAATCAGATACTAAATGGTAACGTAGACAAACAAAGAACAACCTTTCTTAAAGGATTAAGATCAACATCCTCTGGTCAGAAAGAAGATCCAACGTATACTGGATTTAGAATAATGTTTGATATGGGTTACAATGGATTAGTTGATCCTGAAACATTCCTCCCTATTAGTCCTTTATTTTCTTCTGGAAAAGCAGGTGAAGGAAATCCTAAGATGATGAAATTGGATGGCTCAACAGACTTCTTTCATTTATCTAGACAAAAAATGTATCCTTTCCCTAATTACACGGAAAAGATGCATTATATGACTGCAGAAGGATACCTTAGACAGAGAAGAAGTAAAGCAGAAAATGGATTGGGAGGAGATCTTAAAGATAACACAGGTCGTGTTGTTGCTGGCGATAGGAGTCAAATTAACGACAGTTCAATCTCTCATAGAGCGGATGCTCTTCTTGGGTTTAAAAATCTCTTAACAAGTGTTAATGAGAAAAGTCCTTGGTTTATTCAATCAATTGAGGGATTAGACAAGGTTCTATCGGTTACCCCTCCTAGACAAGTTGGGGGAGGCGGAAATTACAGAGAACAAAGATCTGGAGTATTAACATTTGATTGTATGGATTCTATTGATTTAAGAATCAATGCAATGGCAGAGCTTTATAGAAAAGCCACATATGATTATCAAAATCACAGAGAACTTCTTCCTGCCAACCTGAGAAAATTCAGAATGTGGATCATAGTAACAGAGATCAGACAGATAGATCTTCAAAAAAATCTTGCTGATGTTTTAAATCCTTTTAATATGCCTGGGGTTTCTAGCGCTATAGATTCAATTAGGAATATAGCACAATCTTCTGGAATTTTAAAGGATAATGCTACTGAATCAAAAAATCCTAAAGCTGATTTAGAATCTTTTGTAAAATCTTTTGAAAGAATGCAGCCTTATATTATGATTTATCAATTAGATCTGTGCGAGTTTAATTTTGATGAGTCTTATGCATTTAGTACATTATCCAATTCTATTTCTTCCGGAACTCCTGTAAAAAATAGATTTAAGGTTCATGTTGGCTCTGCTAAAGAGTATAAATTACAATATAACATTCTTTCTGATCTTATTAGAAATGAATCAATTTTTTCACCTATATTAATACAAGATAGCTGGAATTTATTAGGATCTAAAATTCTGATGAAGAATACAACATTAGATAATAATACCAATCTTTTTAAAAATCTAGCAAATAATTTCATTAACAACTCTGTGGCTTCTGTTGTACAACAACAGGTTTCACCTATTGTTACCAAAGCTCTTCTTGGTAATGCTTATGGGTTTAGATTATCAGATGCTGTTAGATCCCTTAATTCTGCTCAAGATCTTGTTTCAGGGATAAAAGAGATGAAAGATCCTTTTGGGGATTATAGACCACAATCAAGAGGACTTGGTGGTCCGGGTGAAAGACAATACCCGATTGTTAAAGATGATGTTTATCCAAACAATTCAAATCCCCCTCTTAATGGAAGTCTAGGAAACATGCTTCCTGGAGGAGCTGCTCCTGGATCAGTTGGTGCTAATGATGTTTATGCTGATAGTCCAGGTAAAGATTTAGGATTACCTTCTAGGATTTATCCAAAAGTAAAAGATGATGAATATCGAACAGTTGGTGGGGATTTAAACAACAGGGACCTTGGCGTTCCAGATCGGGAATATTCAAATCTTCCAAAAGAGGATAT
>JACCDX010480897.1_pt1 | contig 78078 bp, 66 predicted proteins | sample 7449681 | NCBI WGS metagenome assembly JACCDX01 (sample SAMN15323450, study PRJNA562643) | freshwater metagenome | isolation source: river surface water | place: USA:Blue River Watershed | collected 2017-08-18 | reverse complement strand
TCAATTTCATTAATACTTTTACAAGGTTCAAAATCATTTTTATCTCCAATTAAAACAAAAATACATTTTAATTCTTTACATTTTATACTTAATAATAAATCAAACCATTTATTAATAAAATTAAATGTTGTATTTTTGTTCTTATTAATTCTATTCAAATTTTTAAAAGATTCTTTAATTGCATTTATTTTTTCAATTAATTCTTTTCTATTTTTAATTTGAACATCTATATTTTTCTTTTTTGTTTCTAACTGAGTTTTTAAATCTTCATCTTTTTTCATTAAAATATCAATATATTCTGATAATGATTTAAGGAATGAATCAACAGATGAATTTTCTGACCTTAATAAAATTGATATTTGTTGTATTTCTTGAATAAATTCATTTATTTTATTAGATTCAGAATTATTACTTTTAATATTTAATAAAGAATCTTGATTAGAAGATAAATTTTTAAAATAAGTTTGAAAATATAAAAATTGTATTTCATCTAATAATTTCATTATTGTATTTAATTGACTTCTAAAATTACTTTGTCCTGATTTAATTCCTGAATTAAATGTAGTAAATTTATTAAGATTTTCTAAATCATTATTCATTGACATTATTAAAGAATTTAAACTTGAAAATGTTAATTCTTTTTGTTCATTTTTATTAGAATTTAAATTTATAGTTCTAATTTTTTCGACTAAAGGATTTGTTTTAGAAGTTTCAAAATACTTATCAAATTCTGTAGTATTTATAAAAATACTATTTAATTTAGTTATTAATTGTTTAATTTTTGTCTCCAATGTTTTTTCATTATTATATTTTTTATCTAATATTCTTTTCATAACAACCATAAAATCATTTATATTTTGCATAATATTATTTGTATCATTACCATAACTTTTAATACTTTCTACTATATCTCCAAAATCTTTAATTAATTGTGTCATATTATTATCTGTTTTTTTATCAGCATTCATTTTTAATAATTCATTAATAGAAATAATATTAGGATTATCATGTGCATAATCATATTGTGTCATTCTATAAAAATCATCATAAGTACTTAAAAAATCAAAAGTATAATTTTGTCTTAAAAAGAAAGAAGAATAAATTTTAGAATAAAGTATATAAAGTTCAGGAAGAATATACATTTGAGAAATTTGTCTTTGAGCTATTTTGTAACTAGTTGGTTGATATTCACTTCTTTGAATATTAATGTTAATTAAAGCATTTTCTAAACTTCTCTCTTCAAAACTTTTATAATCTTCAATAAATGAATTAAAATTTAAAGAATTTGATGTCTCATTCAAACTATTTGAACTTCTTGATGTTCCTATTGTTGCAACATTTGAAGAAGCATTAGAACCATTATTAGAACCATTATTAGAACCATTATTAATAGCAAGAACAGAATTATTAGAAGATATAATTTTAGGTTTATTTAGAATAGGAAAATTATAAATTTTTGGATTATTAATAGAAGTCATAATATATTAAATAAATATCTCTAATATAAAAAAATATAAAAAAAAAAATAATTTTATTAAAAATCATTTTGAATACTCATTATTTAAAAAAATAAATATTTGAGAGATTATTTAGAGATTCATTTAGAGATTCATTTAGAGTGATTTTCCTAAATCACTATCAAATTCATTTAGAGTGATTTTCCTAAATCACTCTCAAATTTTTCATAATTAGTTAATAATTCAAAAATATCTTTATCAGATAATACATATTCATTTGATTTTTTTGCCATATTATTTATTTGATTTTGAAAATTTTCTAATTCTATCATTATATTTTTTCTTTCATCTTCTTTTTTTTTATAATAATATATTTGAAGTATTATTATTATAAAAAATACAATTATTAAAACTATAAAACTAATTGTAAACCATTTATTATTTAAATCAAACATAACAATTTATCTTTAATACCTATATTTATATAATAATTTATTATTTTTTATAAAATATACTTTTAAATTTTATTTTTCTTTCATTTTCTTTAAATTGAATTTATTTACGTATATAATAAAATATTAAATTAAAAATAATTAATTAAATTTAAACGTAAATATTAGCTAAATAGGTAATATATTATTAACGTATAATTTTTAATTAATTATTAATTAAATAAAATTTAATTAAAAATATAAGAAAAAAAATAGAAAAAATATTAAAAAATATTAAAAATATGCTAAAATTTAGTTTACGATATATGATAATAAATTTAATTAAATAAAAAAGTGATTTTTTTTATTTTCAAATAAAAAAGAATTTGAAAAAAAATAGATATATATTGATTAGAACAAAAAGAATGGAAAACGAAAATTTAGAAACAGATAATTTACAAGAAAATGAGAATACTACCAATAATGATGGTGAATATGATATTTACAAATTTTTAAATGAACGTCGTGTTGAAAAAGGATTGAGTTTTACTCATTTATCAATGGGTTTTGGAAAAGCAGCAGGTAGTTTTTTCATTAGAACAAGCGAACTTGATACTTTTTATGAACTTTATGAGAAAGCTTTATTTAAAGATGAACCTTTATATATGGTTGAAAAACACGAAGAACATGGACCAGTAGTTATTGATTTTGATTTTAATTATGAATTTGATGTTCACGAAAGACTTCATACATATGAACATGTTGAAAAAATCGTAGAATTATACACAAAAGAAATTTGTGATTTATTTAAAATTGAGAAAACTGACCGTAGATTACATGCATTTGTTTTTGAACGGGCAAAATGTTATAGACCTCAAGGTAAGGGAGTAGTAAAAGATGGTATTCATATTATGTATCCATTTATTATTACAACACCTGACCATCAATATTATATCAGAACAAATATTTTAACGAAGATTGCACCGATTATTGCGGATTTACCACTTAAGAATCAAACAGCAGGAGATGTTGTTGATAAATCGGTAATTTACAGTAATGGATGGATGATGTTTGGTTCAAGAAAACCAAAATGTGATACATACAATTTAAAGTATATTTTTGATGGAAATAATGATAGATTATCGATTAAAGATTATTATTTTGGAACAAATGATTTACCAAGATTTTTTAGTATTAGAAATAAGAGACAAAGTGATATTTTGGAGATTAGAGAAGATAAGAAAGAATCATTTGATAAATTTGAGAAGAAGAAAAAAGCAGCAGCAACAACTGCATCCACAACAAAATTGAAATTAAAGAGTGGTGGTCCTATTAATTATGATTTACCACAAATTGGAGAAATGGTTAATATTCTCTCTGTAGAAAGAGCTGAAAATTATACTCAATGGATGGAAGTTGGTTGGTGTTTACATAACATTGATAAAAATTCACAGGATTTACTTGATATTTGGGTTGATTTTAGTAGAAAATCAAGTAAATTTAAAGAGGGAGAATGTGAAAAAGAGTGGGAGAAAATGAAGAATGATGGATTAAACATTGGTTCTTTATACTACTGGGCTAAACTTGATAATTATGAAGAATATTGTAAAATCATGGATAGAGATATTAATCGAGTATTAAATAAATCGATTGACCAAGTCACTAATAATGATATTGCAGAAGTTTTATATAAGATTTATAGATATGAATTTAAATATTCGAATGGAGAATGGTTTATGTTTAGAAATCACTTATGGCATCCTATGAAGGAAGCTATGGAATTAAGACAAAAGATATCAACAGAATTAGTTAAAAAATATGCTAAATTAATTTCAGATTTAAATCAAATTGCTGCTTCAGATAATCCTGATATTACAGAAGAAGATAAAGAAGAAGCAAAAAAGAAATCAAAGAAAGGTTTAGATTTAATTAATAAATTAAAAACAACATCATTTAAAGAGAGTTTAATGAAAGAATGCAAAGAGTTCTTTTATGACAAAGAATTCTTTAATAAATTAGATTCAAATCCTTATTTAATTGGATTTACTAATGGTATTTATGATTTACAGAAAATGGAGTTAAGAGATGGACGTCCAGATGATTATGTTATGATGTGTACTGATATTGAAAAGATAGATTTCACAAAAGAACATGAACATTGGGATAATATGCATTTATTCTTATCTACTGTTTTTGTGGATACAGATGTTAAAAATTATTTCCTCACTTATTTAGCTTCTTGTTTACAAGGTGTTAATAATGAAGAAAAATTCAGAATTTGGACAGGTACAGGTGGTAATGGTAAATCAAAAATTATTGAATTATTCGTTTTCGCTTTCGGTCCTTACACAAATAAACTACCTATTACATTAATTACTGGAAAACGTGCAGCATCAAATGCTTGTACTCCCGAGATTTTACAATCGAAGGGTAAACGTTTCTGTTATATGGAAGAACCCGATGAAGGTGAGAAAATGAATGTAGGTTTAATGAAAGAATTTACAGGTGGTGATAAAATTAAAGCAAGAGGTCTTAATAAAGACCCAATTGAATTTAAACCACAATTTAAAATGGCTTTACTTTGTAATGAAATGCCTGAAGTACCTCCAAATGATAGAGGTACATGGCGTCGTATGGAAGTCATTGAATTTAAATCAAAATTCGTTGAGAATCCGAGAGATGCAAATGAATTCCCACTTGATACAACTTTGAGTGAAAAATTACCTACATGGAAAGAATTATTTATGGCTTTATTGATCGATGTTTATTATTTGAACTATAAAGAAAATGGTATTATTGTACCTAATGAAGTTAAGAAATATACACTTGATTATCAAAAGCAGTGTGATAATTACATTGACTTTATTATTCAAGCTGTTGAAGATACTAAAGATAAATCTGATTTAGTTTCTATTAATGAACTACATGATGAATTTAAAGAATGGTATATTGAAGAACATAATGACCATAAAGCACCTGCTAAAAAAGAATTTAAGAATTATTTAGTAAAGAGATATGGTAAAGATAGAATCAGTCAAAGTGGTAAAGAGATTAGATCGATGAGATTTAAACCGGATTATCAAAAGAGAAGTGATAGAAATTTAACAGTTGTTCAAGCACCACCTCCTAATACTGAAAAAACAGGTATGGGAGTAGTTATTTAGAATTATTTTAATAGAAAAGCGTTAATGCGATTAAAATAATATATAATTTATAATAAGAAAATTTAGATAAATTAAATAAAATGGTACAAGCTATTATTAATTTAGTATCACATACATTTTTATCTGGTTTAGCAGTTGTTGGAGCAGGTACGATTGTTTATAAAATAGGTAAATTCATTGAAAAATATGAAAGTGAAGATGAAGATTCATATAAAAAAGCATTCGATCATTTAATGGTTAATAGCGTTGAAGAATTTAATTTTACAATTGATTCATTAAAGACAATTGTTAAATCATCAACAAAAGCCACATTTTTATTATCGGATATTGTGACGGGAAATAAAGTAATTCAAAAAGATAAACAAGGTAAAATTATTATAAGTGAAAAATCAAAATTATATAATAAATATGAAGATACTATAAGTGAATTAAATGATAAAGTTAAAGAATATCAAAAAGAATTAGAAAGAGTTAAAAAAGCACAAGAATTATCTAAAAATAAAAATATTAAAATGAATATTAAAACAAAATATTCAGATAATGATGATAATGATAATAAATTCAATTTTACAACTTCAGATGATGATAATGATAATGATGAAAATAGAGAATCAAGTATAATAGAAGAAAATGATGAAAATGAAGAAAATGATTCAGATGAAGAATTTGTTATGGAAGAAAATAAATAAAAATTATTATTAAGTATATATTTTTTTTTTTAATTATTATTTTTTTAATAGATAATAATATATTTAAAAGATGGATTCAACAGATAATTTAGCTCAATCTTTCCTTTTTGGTTTAGTTTTTTGTTCTTTAATTAGTGATGTTTTTGTTGTTATTAATAGTGTTAAAAATAATGAAGATATAAAAAATAAATATAATTATATTAAAGATGTTTTTAATGCTGTTACTTCCTTTTCAATGAATAAATGTGATATTCAAAATGATGGTTCTATCATTATCAATAATAAAGTTGATAATATTAAAAATAATAAAAAATCATTTTCTGAAAAAAAAATTGAGACACAAAAAAAAACATCAAATTTCACTGATAATAATTTAAAAGAAAGTTCTGATGTTTTTAAAAATTTAAGTGAATTTAAAGACTCTAATAATTTTGATTCTGAAAATACAAATAACAATATTCATTCAGATAATAATACAATTTATATTATTGAAAATCAATCTAAAAAAGTCAAAGATTTAAATAAACTAAAAGAAGATGATTTAAATGAACTAAAAGAAGTTAAAGAACTCAAAGTACCCAAAGAACAAAAAGAACTTAAAGAATTAAAAAAATTAAAAGAAAATAAAGAAGAAAAAAAGAAAAAAGACCATAAAGAATCTAAAGAATATAAAGAACATAAAGAATCTAAAGAACATAAAGAATCTAAAGAATTAAAAGAGCAAATCTATAAAATCAAAAAAAAAATATAAAAGTACAAATAGAGATTAATTAATAATAAATAATAAATGAATGAACAATTATCATTAATAGATTATATAAAAAAAAGATATAAAATAGAAAATATCGAGGATTATTCAACATTTATAATTATAGCTATAATGGTGACAATATTGATATATTTATCATTACAATTTCCTGTTTTTCAAACATTTATAGTAGTTTTTGTTATAATATTATTTGCATCATATTTTATAAATCAATATTATAAAATGAAGTATGAAAAACAGATAGAACTAATAAATGAAAAATTTAAAAAAATGAAAAATCAAATTGAAGAGATACTTAAATCAACTAAAACAGATTAAATAATGATTAATGATTAATACAATTTTCTTATTTTTATATTTTTAGTATCTTTAACATGATATAAAGATTTATTTTTTGTTTGATGATCATAAAATGATATTAAATGGTCATTTTTAAAATTTTGTTCCTTTAAAAAATTTTTTATAATTTTATCTGAAGATTCTTTTTTCATATTTAAATCTTTTACTATAAATTTTTTATTTTTAAATTCAATTGTATATTTATTTATTTTATTTTTATTTTTTTTACCTCCATTCAACGGTTTAACATTTGTATTAACTGTATCAAATTGTGTATTTGCATTAGATTGAGCCATATTTTGTTGTATATTTGACATATTTTTACCTCCAGGAGAATTAGGGTCTGGTTGTATGACTATTTTTTGATTTGTTTGAGTTTGTTGTAAAGGAAGTGGTATAAAATCATAATCTGATAAATTTGAAGAAGTAGATGTTGACATAAATAATTTATATTACCTTCTATATAATATAAATATATTTTTTTTATTAAAAAATAATAATTAAATTTTAAATTATTTTATTTAATTTGATTAAGTTCTTCTTTATATTTACCTACTGTATTAACAAATTTATATTCAACTTTTTTACCATTTCTATAAATTACTTTTGGTTCTGATAATTTATTTCTTTTACCTAAATATTTATATAATTTATTTGTGCGTTTATTTACTATAGTAAATACGATAAAATCATTACTATTTGTTTTTATATTACTTAATTTTGCCAATTTAGAAAATGCTTTTTGAGCTGCTCTTTTTGGAGATGAACCTGTAAATTCACCATATAATTTATTTTTTGTTGGATAATCTAATATAGAATAAGTATCTTTATTTGATTTTATTTTTATAGATGATTGATTTGATTGGTTTATTTGGTTTGATTGAATTGTATTTTTTTGTTGATTATTTAATTTATTATTTTTTCTAAATATTCCCATTAAATTATTAATCATTGTTTTTAGTTCTATATTATCTTACTATATTTTTATAAATTTATAAAAATATATTATTTACAAAAAATGATTAAAAACTCCTAAATAATCAAAATAAATTTTGTTCTAAGTATTTATAAACACCTCTAATTCACTACATCACTCATGGTTCCCGTTGGGTGCTGAGTGATAATCAAAAAGAGCATCTTTAAATAAAGAGCTAATCAATTTTTGATGAAAGTGAGTGGATTAGAATATATTTTATATCAGTTTTAATTATTATTTAAATCAAATAAATAAAACGTCATTCCAAATATATTAATATTTATATATTATAATACAAAATTTAATAATCTTTTGACCATTTAGGAGCGCTTCCTCACCCACCTATTTTTTCAAGTGAATTTTTTGTTTTATTTTTTTTACCACCTTTAACATTTTTAGGTTTAGGTGATTTTGCCGATAATGTTGAATTTGTAGAAGTAGTTGAACTAACTGATACATCATCATCAATTGAATTTTTAGTTTTATTATTTGAAGATAATAATTTAACAACTGAACGCATTGTAAATTTAATTCCTGCTCTTTCAGCTTCTTTTTGTTCTTTTTCACTTAATTTTTTCCATGAACCAATATAAGGTCCAAATATTTTTTTCTTAGAATCTTGAGTTGTTTCTTGAATTGTAAAAGTTGATTTGCATTTCAATTTATTTTCTCCACTTAAATTACGATGATGACATAAAGATTTAAATAATTTTTTAGCAGCTGATAAAGGTGAACCAGCATTACTAATTTTTACATATCCAATATTAAGTTCTTTTTTATCAGCTTCAATAAGTTTAAAATGTCTTACTTTTGAATCAGAAGATAAAGAGGAAGAAGGATTAGAAGAAGAAGAATTAGAAGAAGAATTTGAATTAGTTGATACAGAATTATCACTTCCACCATATTTATTTATAAAGTTTTCAAGTTTTAAAAGGTCAGATTGAAAAGTTTTTTGTGTATATTTTTTTGTCATTTCTATACTATTTATTTATATATTTTTTTATATTCATTTTTTCATAAATATTTTTTTATATTTATTATATTTATTATAAAAAAAATTAATAAAGCGCTAAAGCCCTCAGTACTTACTCATTATTATATACAATGTCATTATTATAAGTATTATTAATAATATTAATTCTTTATTATTATTATTAGTATTATTAATAAATGTTTCTTTAATTGCAACTTGTGATGTGGTTTGAGAATTTAGTGTATTATTTTGTACACTTTGTAAAGATTCTTTTTGTAAAGTTGATACTGATACTACTTGAGCAGGATTTCCTTGAGGTACAAATACACCATTTTTTAATTGCATTTGTCCAGTCGGGTTAAATCCAGCTATAGAATTCATAATAGCTAATTCTTTTTTTTCTTTATCAGATAAAGTTATAGTATTCATTATAAAATAATTATTTTTATTCTATAATTTACAAAGAAAATAGAAAATATTATTATTATTATTTATTAATTAAATTTTTTTTCGATTTCATCAATATTCATTTTACTTCTTTCTTTTCTAAAAACAACTGTTTCATATCCTCCTACAATTTGTTTTCCTTCTTTAATTTTTTCAGTATAAAATATTTTAAAATATTTTCTCAATATTATTGTATATATCTCATTTGGTTCTGGTATATAAAATTCTGTTATTTTAATTCTTTTTTTACCATTGTCTAATACTATTTTATCATAATATAAGTATGAATTATCTTTATTTTTTTCTGTATTCTTTAAATAATAACAATCATGTGCAAAATCTTTTAAATATGTAAAACCATGTAAATTATTTTTATCATCCAAAAAATGTGTTGAATAATATCTACAACCTAATGTAAATTTATTAGAATTATATATTGGTACAATTAAAAATCCTTGTTCTGCTAACCAATAATTACAATTTTCAATTATTTTATTTATCTCTTCATTATTATTATAATATAATGTTCTTTCATCTAATAATATATGTGAAAATTCACCTTTTTTAAATAATTTCTTATCTTTTAAATCTCCATGTATATATTTACATTCCGGATGAATTGATTGTGCTTTTAATAACATATTAGCTGATTTATCAACACATATTATATTATCATATTTTTTCTTTAATATACTTCCAGTTTTATTTACACCGCATCCTCCAATCATTATTCTTATTAAAGATTTATCTTTAATATTTTTTAAACATTTATCTTCCATTACTTCAATTATATTTTTACTATCCATATTATCATTATATATATTTTCATATAAATCTACAAATTCTTTATCATAAAAATCAACTATATCGCTACTATCTTGTTTTCCACCCATTCTTTCTTCATAATTTTCAATTATATCACTACATTTTAAAGAATTACAATGTAAAAGACTAAAAACAACAATTACAAAAAATATTGTTGCGCCTATTGTAAATAATATTTCTAATTCCATTTTTTTTAATTATATATTCCCTACAATTTTATATTATTTTTTATTTATAATCTTTAGCGCTTAAATTATAATTATAAATATCTAAAACTAAAATTATTATTTCATTTATTAAATTATTTATAGCTCTATTATCATTATGTACTCTTTCATAATAATAATTTATATCTTTTTCTGTTATATTATTTGTCTTATTTAAATTATGATTAACTGAAAAAATATGATATTGTAAATATTTTGTTTTATTATTATTATTATTATCATAAATATTTTCTTTTGAAGATTCACGAATATATAATCTTAATCTAATTTCATCTTCAAACATATATAATAAACCATCGTCCATTTTTTTGAAGTATTCTAATATGTATATTCTTCCTGTTGCTTCCTTCGAAAATCTTAAACCTTCTTTTTTACTATTTCTTGTAAATCCAATTAAAATATTATCTTCTTCAAATAAATGATTAACATATGAAAATGAATCATTATTTTTTGTATAAGGTTCTATTATTGTCGTAAAATATGATGATATTGAATCAAACATTTTATTTATTATTTTATATATTTATTTATTTTTTTTTAAATTTAAAAAATCAATTTAAAGAAAATAAATAAGTTTAAAAAAAATTAAAAAGAGTTTAAAAAAAATAAAAAAAAACTATATAAATAATAGTTAAAAATAATAAAAATGGAAAATTCAGAGGTTATTTTAGAAAATGTTAAAAAACTTATTAGTTTTTGTTTAAAAAAAGAAAATACTAAATTAAGAAGTCAAAATATGGATGAATATAAACAATTGTGTATGAGAACTTTTACTGATATTCATCAAAAATATCCTACATTATTTTTTAAAATTGTTGAAGAACCTTCATCTTTTCCTATTTATCGTCTTGAAGAGATGTTACAAATGAAAAAAAAAATTGAAAATAATGAATCTACTGAAGAAGAAGAATCTAAAAAATTAGGTCAACAATATTATGATGAATTTGTTAAACATCGTTTACCTCCTAAATAAAATATTGAAAAATATTTAAAAAATAAAAATAATCTTTTATTGATTATATGGTACATCATATTTTTTGCACCATTCTATAGCATTTTTAATTTGTGTATTTACTAATTCATCATATTCTTCTTTTGATGGTTTTTGATAAGCTAATTTTATAGTATTTTGAAGATAAAATTTTTGATGTTCTAAATATTTATTATTATAATCATTTAAAGAATTAATAAAATAAGATGGTACTTTTATACCTAATAAATCAAATGTTTCATCTTCATTAATTAATTTATTAGTTAAAGAATCTTGATATAATTTAATTAAATATATTAAATAATCTTTATCTTCTGAACTTAATAAATCTTTATATTGTATACATACTAAATATTTTTCAGAATTAGCTGGTCTAGAAGTGTCTGGTTTAAAAAAATAAATTTCTTCAAAATGTAAAGACATAAAATATAAAATTTTTATCATTGGTGCAGTAAATAAATCAAAAACTTTACATACAAAAGAACCATGTTTTTTTAAAATATTTAAAGCTAGAAAACATTCAGAAAATATTATTTGACATGAATTTATTTCTTGACCATTAAAATCAGCTGAATAATCAAAACCTCCATCTGCCGTCACTATAGAAGCTTTATTTTTATTAAAATTTTTTATAAAAGATTTTACATCACTCGAATAATATAAATTTCCATAATCAATTTTAAATTGATTCGTATTATTTAATAATTTTTTCATTTTACTCCAATCAGGCACATATTCATTAGTGGGTTTTAATGTTATACCATAAAATATATCTTTTGAAAATCTATTATAATTTTTTAATTGAATATTACGATAATTATAGGATGCTTCCATAAATCCACCTGGACCTTCAGCTAAATGACCAAAAATTAAATTATCAGTCACATTTAATTTTTCAAAAATTTTAGATGAAAAATTATAATATATTTCCCACATCTTAAAATAAGAACGACTGATAGGTTGATAAATTGCTATACTTTCTTTTCTTTTTTTTTTATTAAAAGATGTATAAATTAATTCATAAGGATTTCCTATTTTTTTTATTTTATCCCATTCATGAGAGTTTTCTAATTTATCTATCTTTTCTTTTTCAAATGTGATATCTTCATAATATTTTTTGAATATTAATATTTTTCTTTTTTCTATTTTATTTAATGATATATTTAATATATTTAAGTTATTATTATTATTTTCAGATTTTAATTTAAAATTCATTTTTTATATTTTACACTATATTATATATTTTATTATCTTTAAATTGATTTAACTTAAAAAAAATGAATATATTTAAATATAGAAAAATTAATTAAAAAAATATTTATATATGACTTCAAAAAAACAAAATAACAAAACTAAAAATAAAAAAAGTTTTGATAATGATTTAGAATTTAAACAACCTCTTCAAGCTCTTATTATTTTAAATAATGATATTGATACTTTTTATCCATTAACAGAAGATAAACCAAAAGAATTAATACCAATAATAAATACTTGTATGATACAATATACAATAGATAATTTAATAGAATCTGGTGTTGAAGAAGTATATTTTGTATTAGCATATAAAAAAAAAAATTATTCAAATCAATCAAATGAATCTAATGAATTTAATGAATCGAATGAATCAACTGATTCAATTGAGTCAAATGAATTATATGAAAATAAAAAAAATAGGAAAATAAAAGAATATTTAGAGGAGTTTGAATGGGATATAAGTGTAAAATATATTGAATTTTATATTGAAGAACAATTTATTAATGAATTACAAATATTGAGAAAAATTGAAAAAAAAAATATAATAAAATCAGACCCATTCATTTTGATTAGTAGTGATGTTATATCTAATTTTTCTTTAAAACATGTTATTAATTTACATAAACAACGTATAAAAGAAAAAAAAGATTGTATGATGACTCTTTGTTTTCAAAAAGTAAAAGAATATTCAAATAAAAAATCATTATTAGATCAAACTAAAATATGTTTAAATGAAGATAATCAAGTATTATATTATAAAAATGATTTATTTCAAAGTGAATTTAATAATTTTAATTTTGGTAAAGGTACTTGTTATGAAAATATAATTGATTGTCATATTGATATTTGTTCTCTTTCTTTTTTAATTAGAATTTCTGATGAATTTGATTATAAAAGTTTAAGAGAAGATTTTATTATTTCGGAAGTATCAAATGTTGATTTTGGTAGAAAAGTTTATGGTTATTTAATCAATGATGCAAAATATTATACTGTTAAAGTTTTAGACCCAAAAGTTTATCATAAAGTTTCGATGGATATAATAAATAATAAAATTAAAGGTTATAATATAATTGACAATAAGTTTTATTCAGAAAATGATGAATACAAAGAATTCGATTCTAATGTTTATATTGAAAAAAGTGCAAAAATAGAAAAATCAGTTATAATACATTCTTCTTCTATTATAGGTTCAAATACAATAATAGGTAAAAAAAGTTCTATAACAAATTGTATAATTGGAAACAATTGTATAATTGGTGAAAATATTGAATTAATAAATACACATATTTTTGATAATACAATTCTTGAAAATAATATAAAAATTTTTCATAGTATTATTGGTGAAAAATGTATTATTAAAAATAATAGTATTATTGAAAAAGGTTCATTAATTGGTGATAATGTTATATTAAATACGAATTCTTTAATAAAAGAATTTTCAAGAATATCAAAAAATAATTACAATGATTTTAATATTATTAATGATAATGACAATGATAAAATAAATTTAATAAATATAAAAGAAAAAAATAATTTAGTAAAAAATTTATCATTTCGAAAAGTTTTATCTATTGGTAGTATATATGATGATTCAAAAGAATTATTTATTAATTTAAATGAACAAAAAAATAATATTGATATTAAAAATGATTTAAAACGATTATCAATCAGTTCTAAAGAGGAACTAAAACTGATATCGGATGAATTAAATGATTATTCAGAATATATAAATAATAAATCTTCAGATGAATCTTCTGATGAATATTTTGTAGAACAAATAATTGAATTTTTATCTGAAAATAAAAAAAATATGTTATTAGAATTAAAATGTTATTTATTAGCTGAAAATAAAACAAAAATTGATTGTTTAGAATCCTTAATGATTTATATATGGAATGAAAATAATAATAATAATGATTTAGTAAAAATAGCATTACAATATAAAAAATTTATTGATAAAAATATTGATTTTTTTAAATTTTTCTTTGATGATGAAAATGTTAAAAAATACTTTATTAAAGATATTCTTGAAAATACTAAATGGTATAATAATAATTATGAATTTTTCTTTTATTTAATAAAAATATTTTATGATAATGATTTAATTGAAAATAAATCTATTATGAATTGGATAAAAAAAAGAAAAATAAAATCAAATAAAATTTTTGAAAATAAAAAAGTTATTGAATTTGTTGAATGGTTTTTAGATGATGATTCAGATGATGATGATGATTCAGATAATAATGATTCAGTTGATGATGATTCAGATGATGATTCAGATGATGATAATAATGATTCAGATTATAATTTTGATTCTGATAATTTAAAGTATTCAAGTTCAAGTTCAAATGAAAGTTTAAAAGAAGATAATTTAGATTATTCACCGGGATTATATTTAGATTTAGATTCTGATGATTAATTTTTACCTGATAATCCTAAAATACGAACGAATAAGTTGATTAAATCTAATATAATATCAATACTTTCGAATGGATAATTTGGATAATTGAAAATATTAGATTCTTTACATGTTTTACTTCTAATTTTCAATGTTTGAGTATCAAATGATATAAATATAGAGAATAAAACAATAACAAAATAAGACAAATATTTATTAAATTCTGTAAATTTATAATCTTTATTAACAACTTTATATATTAAATATATAATTTCAACAATTATAACAGACAATAAAGCTACAAATAATCCGACTCCTAATATTCCATATGTTGATTCAAAAAATTTAGGAAAAAGATATACTACTAATGTCATTATAAAGAATATACAAGCTACAATCATCAATGTACGATTAATATATGGTTTATATTGAGGTAAACTTATCATAGGATAAATCATAATAGAGAATCCAATAATTAAGAATATCCAAATAATATGATTGAGAATAATATTTTTAGATGTTCTAACATAAGCAAAGGCAAAAATTAATATTAAAGTTAAAATAAATGATAAAATAGTAGTATAAAAGTTAAAATTAATATTATAATATTCAAATGCATAAGTAAATAAACCTAATAAAATAACACCTAAACCAATATATAAATAACTATTAACAATAAAATTATTGCAAGTTGGTGAACCATTTTTAAAAGCAAAATTAAATATTAATAAACATAAAATAAAAATGAAAAATGCATAAATAAAGAATTGTTGAGGGTCTTTATTTTGAAAAAATTCAAATAAAGAATTATTCATCGTTTTATTATTTCTTTACTATTTAATAATATTAAAAAATATTATTAATTTTTAAAAAACCCATTTTTCTTTTAATTAAAAGAAAAATCCGTTTACGGCAAAAAGAAAAATGATATTCAAATTAAAAAATAATTAAATTTTATTCTTTATTTATTTAAATGTTTAATAAAAATGTTTAATAAAAGGAAGAGCTTAATGAAAATGTATATCACTCTTGACTATTTTTGGGTTCAAGAGTGATAATTGTTTTTCTTAAAAAGGAAAACGTATTCATTTTTTCTTTTTCCGTGAAAGGTTTCTTTTATTCGTTTGGATCAAATTCATCCATATTATCTGATTCATATTCTTCTCCTGATGAACTATCTTCCTCTATTATTTCTTCTTTATCTGTTTCTTCACCTTTATCATTCATATATTCAATTGTTACTTTTTTCTTATTTTCTGAATTAGTTGTTGGTGCTTCTAATTCATTAATAGCTTTATTTTTATTTGCTAAATTTTCAAACATATTATTTTGTGGTGGTGTATTTCTTGGTACAACATTTATTTTTGATTTTTCTAATGAATTATTTATCTTTGTTGCTACCTTCTTCAATACTTCTGAAGCTACATTATTAGCTAATTTATCCACAACTTTATTTGCTGTTTCTTTTAATTCTTCTTCTTCTTCAGGTACTACAGATACTTCACTTCCTAAAGGTTTTCCTGATTCTACTTCAGTTGCTATAATACTTTGTTGTGTTTCATCATCTGTTATAGCATAATCAACAGTTGATTTTTGTCCATCAATTTCATCTTCAATCTTTTTCTTTTTTTCCATCATAACTAAAAGATTTTGGAGTAAATAATCTGGAGCATTCTTTACTTTTTTATAAACAAATGCATTACTAAAACAACTGAACTCTTTTTCACCTGGTGATATTTTCTTTAAATTTTCTTTTTGTCTTTCTAATTCATAATTATCAAAACCATCAATCTCATCACTCGTTTCTAAATCTTCATAAAAATCAGAGAATGGTTTAATCCATATCTTCTCAAATCCATACTCTCTCATCATTCTATCAAAAAATGGAAAGCTTACTAAATATTCCGGATGTGGATTACCAATCGAACCAACTAATACATCTATCTGTTGTCCTAATATAGATTTCTTTTCATCAAATACTAATTTCTTAGTATATTTTTTCTCTATTTTCCATATTACTTCACCATTATCTTTAGTACCTGATATAACCTTTTTACCTTTTAATGCTTCATTAATTCTTTGTCCATCAAAAGTAGTTCCTATCACGAATCCACCAATCTTTAAATTATCACTCATATTCTGTAAACAACTTCTTAAACTTATCTCATCTTTAAATAAATAATGTATACAAAACATAAATGACATTGTATCAAACAAATATTTTGTTTTTATATACTGTTTCATATATGTTTTATCTGCATCTGTTGTACCACATGCATATTCTGGAAAAATTAATTTACCTGAATCTCCTCTCATAAAGAAAGCTTTCTGTGGTTTAACCGGTAATTGTTTAAATAATTCTTGTGCTTTTTTAACATTTGCATAATCAACATCTATACCAATTAGTTCATAATATTTTGCTTTTCCTATCTTATTCATATCAACACCTTTACCTGAACACATATCTAATATTTTACCTTTTGGTATTTGTGATTTTGATTGAATTGCCGGTGAAGTTATATAATATAAAATATATTTAATAAAATGATTGTGGAAATCTTGATATGCTAAACGTTTAGCTCTAAAATTTTCATTATTATCATTTATTCCTGCAAAATATGGTTGAGCAGATTCGATTGTTCCTGATTCAGTATCTGATACTGGTACTTCTCCAGAGAATAGATTTTCTTCTGTCACTGGATATAAAATAGCATTAAATACATCTATAGCTACTTTTTCATTATTCGCTATTTTTTTACCTGCCTTATATAATAAAGTTTTATCTTTACGATTTCTCATTGGTTTCCATCTAAAACCTTCTTCTTCTTCAGGGTCATATGCAAATTCAACTACTGTATCATCTTCAATAAATTCTTCTGTTTTTTGCAATTCATCATATGCTGTCATTTTATCTGAATCATTAATTACAACATTTGCTAAATTAAATGCTGATGCTGATTGTGAATTATATAAATTAGGATTTGGATTAAATTCAACTGCAATAGGTACTTTTTTACGATTTCCTGTATCTTTAAAACTACCTACATATAATCTCACTGTTTTATATTGTTTTAATTCTTCTTCCCTCTTTCCTTCTGGAGTTGTTCTTAATTTTGTATAAGGAAGTTTAATATCTTGACCATTATCATTCTTTATTGTTTTAATTAAAAAATCAATTGTATTTAATTTAGGAGGTTTCCATTTTAATAAATGTTGCCATGTACCTCCTCTTTCTGGATACTTCTCATTTATTGGTGTAAAAATTATACCATCCGATTTAAACTTTTCTAAATTTCTTTGTTCCCATAATGTTTTTATTTTATTAAATACTGGTTTTGTATCTCTCCCTTTATCAAATATTAAAAATTCATATTTCTTCTTCTTGAATGGTATACAATTTTTCTCATCAAAGAAATTAGCCATTTTTCTTGTATCTGATTTATAAAAGAATTCTCGCGATATTAATCTCGAATTCTTTTTCATTTCACTTTTCTCTTTATCACTTTTTATATTTATTAATACATCATTTCTTACATCACGACCTTTCTCAAATAATACATCATACATATAAAATTCACGACCTTCACCTACTTGTACTAATTCTCCTTCTATTAATGTTCTTGTCCATGATTTATCTTGATAACCCGTATCTATAACTCTAAAATTACCATCTATTAAAAATATTTTACCATCTTCTTCTTCATCTTCTGAATCTAAAACATATAAAAAATTTCTTTCACCATCAGCTTTTAATGTTATTGCATAATTAGAATATATATTTATTTTTGTTTCACTCTTTATTAAATTATGTCTATGAAAAGTTACTGGATTTGCTGCTATATAATCTGGTTCACCATTAAACATTTTACATTTTGTTGTTTTTTCATATCCTTCTATTACCTTTTTTATTAAACTTTGTTTTAATATCATATCACTATTTTGCAAAGTTGATAAAATTATTGTTGAATATAATACAAATTTATTTGCTATTTCTATATCAGATGTTTTTGTATCTCTTCCTATAAATTCAATCTCTATTTCATATGAAGGTAAAGCTTTCATTGTACCTGATTCTTTAAAATTATTTCCAAATCCCATCTTTGTTGTTGTCAAATCTATTGAAAATAAATCATCATCTGTTCTAATTGAATATCTATTTTTCATTCGATAAATCTTTTGAACATCTTTTGTTTTTTCCTGATTTAATACCAAATTTTTATCATTCTTATTTATCTCATCTCCTGGTTTCTCTTTATTTAATGAAAAACGTATAGGATAATTCTCATCATCTATTCTATCTAACTTCTCTTTTTCTATAAATACCATTTTATCCTCTGATATACCATTAAAATTATTAAATAACCAATACTTTTTTACATTTTCTTCTCCTATTATACTTAAACGTGTTGTTTCACTATCACTCTGATTTGAATATGGAGTTTTTACCAATACATCTAAAATATTTATAGTTGTAAAATTTAATCCTAAACCATTGTTTTCCTTTTTATATGTAAGTTTTTTAAATACTCTTGAAAAACTTTGATAATCTATCTCCATACCTTTGAAATTTTTACCTGCTATTCTTGCTTCTAACTCGAATGTAGGTTCTTCTTTAGCTTGATTTATAAAAGAACATAGTTTTTCGAAGGTTCTCTTTTCTAATTCCATTTTTTTAAAAATAATCTCTACTATCAATTAATATTATTATTTTAAGTATATTTTTAAACTTAAATTTAATTTTTAATTAATAATTATTTTATATTTTTTATAAATTTTTTTTAATTTTTATTATTTTTATTATTTTTATATTATCAATTTAGATATAAAACTAATATAATTGGTTAATATAAATTATTATTTATATTAATAAAAAAAAATATTTTCAATATACTCACTTTATATTATTATTATATCCATCTTTACATATTTAAAATATCATCAATTAATTCTGATTTTAATTTTTTAATCTGTTTTCCAGTCTTTTCTGATGCTTTTGTTAAAGATATTCCTAATTTATTTGCTAATAAACTCAAATCATCAATTTTCATTTTATTCAAATCTTTTTCAGAATATTTTTTATCAGTCTTTTTTGATTCTATTACCTTTTTATCATCTTCTAAAATATTATTTAAATTATTTTCATTATCAACATTGTTTTCATTATTATTATTATCATTATTATTATCATTATTATTATCATTATCTTCGTCTTCGGATTCAGATTCTTCATTATTAATAAAAAAATTAAACATATCTTCCATTTTCATATATCCCCAAATATTTTTTAATAAAGTTTCATGCTTTGAATATGTTAAAATAGATTCATTTTCATCATTTCTATGAACTATAGGATAATATAATTCATTCGAAAATAACATCATTAAATTAGGTACATATGCATTTAATTTACCTTTAAATTGTTTTGTGCAATAATATTGTGATTTATCATAATCAATTTCTCCTGTTGGTAAAATATGGAAAATATAAATATTAATTCCAAAATAATCTGATAAATACTGTTGAATTATATAAAAATTCTCAGGTTCAACTTTATTTATTAATGCATTGTTCAATGTTTTATAAAATAATTCTTTTTTAAACTTACGATTCCTATGATAATAAAATTTATTATAATTACCTTCTGTCTCTGCTGTTTTATTCATTTTCTTTAATAATACTTTAATTTCATATTCTCTATCTTTTTCATTTTTCAAAATAAATAATTCATCTAATATTGTTAAAATAGAATTCATAAATGTAAAAACATTATTACGATTATGATATTTTGTTTGAATAATTGCATATGATAAGAATAAATTCTTAAATAATGGTTCAAATGATTTTAATAACTTTTTATAAAATTGATTTTTATTATCATTCTCATTTTTATCAATATTAGAAGTAGAATTATCAATGTTAGAAGTAGAATTATCAATATTAATATTATTAATAATACTATTATCAATATGATAACTCTTCTTTTTAATTAATTCATTATTATTTACAATAGAACTAGAAGTTGTTGTTGAAGAAAATAAACTTTTAGTAAATAGTGATTTATTATTATTATTATTTTTCTGTGTTCCAACTTTTGTAAAATTTGATTTTATATATGAATTTTTATTTACCTCAAATAAAGATTCAGATTTATTAAATAAATAATTATAATCATTGTTTTTTTCATATTCTTCTCTCGATTCAAAAATTGAATCATCAATATATTTTTGCCCAATATTTAAATATTGAAGAATACCTTCAACTAATAACATACGGTTTAAATCAATCTTATTTGAATTTTCTGTTTCCATTTTTATTTTTAATTATATTAATTTATTAAAATTATTTTATATTCTTTTATTTTTTAATTAATTTTAATTTCAAACTTTCCATTTTTTCACTTTTTTTTTAATTACACTAAAATTTTTAATTAATATTTTATATAAATTATTAAATTAAATAAAAAAAATTATTCTTCATTATCACCTTCTTTTTCTTTCTCTTTTTCATTTTTCTTCTTTGATGATTGTCCTTCTTTTAATTCTTTGTATGATTTCAAAATTCTTGCTTTTGCACCTGTATATTTTATTTTTTTCTTTTTATTTATAAATTTATTCTCATCATTATCATCTTCATCTTCACTTGATAAATTTATTTCATAATTATATTCTTCTTCTGGTTCTGATAATACTTCCATATTTTTATTTTCTTGAATTTGATGAATAAAATTTTGATTAAAAATATAATTATTATAGTTTTCTTCATTTAATTTGTTTATATCTTTTATTCTTTCTCTTTCTATTTCTATCATTTCTTCTTGATCCTTTAATTCTTTTTTCTTTTCTTCAGTAAATTCTATAAATTTATATACTTTATTTATTACTTCTTCATCAACATTTGTTATATTTATAAATATACCATTCGTATTTTCAGAATAATTACAATTCTCATTTTTAAATATATTAAATATTTCTATTAACTCAAATCTATTTAAACTTTTTATTAAATCTTTTAACTTTTTTTTCTTATTTAATAAAGAATCATTATCATTTAAAAATAAACTTAAATTTTCATTTTTTTGTATAATTTCATTTTTTATATTGATATATTCTATATCAATACTCTCAATATTATTATCTTCAATATTATTTTCTATTAAATTATTTTTACATTTTTCAGTCACTATATAAGAACTAAACATATCATAAATATATATTATAAATCATTTACATATTTTTTTCTTATTTTATACGTGCTAATTTTGTTAAATATTATTTAAATTAATTTTTCATTAATCTTCATCACCACCAATATCATCATCACCATCATCTAAATCATCATCTTCGTCATCATCTTCTTCATATTCATCTTCATATTTATCAACACTTTGAGCATCATCATTTTTATTTGTTTCTACTAAAAATTCATTATCTTCTTGATTATCTAATTCATCATCTAAACTTTGTTCTTCTTCATCTTCAGAATTTTCTTCATCATCTTCTTCTGAGTCTGATATTTCAATATCATCAACATCTAAACTTTGTGCATCATCATCATCATCATCATGTGATTCTGATTGTGTCATTTTTTGCATTAAATTATTTTTAACTTCATCTTTCATTTCAATATTTTTAATTTTATTCTTCTTATTTTTAAATCCATTAATTCTTCCAGCTAATTCAATCTCTTTATCATTCAATGAAAACTTTTTAGATTCAATTTCTATTTTTACATTATCACCAACTTTTATTTTTAAAAAGTTTTCTAAATTATCTTCATGATTCTTTTTTGGAACAAATAATATTAAAGGTCCATTTACACATAATATACCAACTTTTGTCACCGATGATACTTTTGCATCAACTAACATTCCAATACTAGGATTACAAATATCAGCTGAAAATTTAACTTCATATGTGATATCACCTGTAAATCTACTTCCTTCTAAACGTCCAACACTTCTTATCAATATTTTAATACTTTCTGGACGAATATATCCTTCATCCATACATTTTCCTTCAATTTTATTTTGTAAATAATTTAAAATATATTTATCAAGATTTTCATTTAAATATTTAGGTTCAACTCTAACTTTCTTTTTTAATATACTGCGATAATAGATGTTTTCCATTTCTACTATTAATTTCTTTATATATTTTTTTTTAAATTAAAATTATATTCATTTAATTTATACTTTTTCACTTTTTTTTTTATTACACTAATTAATATTTAATTAATTATATTTATCAAAAATTCAACTTAAAATAAATTAATTTTTAAATAAAAAAATTAAAAATATAAATAATTAAAAAATAAATAATTAATTTAATTAAATATACTTAAAGAAAAATTGAAAAAATAAAATAATATAAATTAAATAGAATTATAAATAGAAAAATGTCTTCTATTGTTTTTTCAGTCCCTCCTTCAAATTCAAATAATAATATGTCCAATTCAATTGGTACATCTTTTTATAATTATACAGATGATATAAATAATTTTAATATGAATTCATATTTATCAGATAAAATTGAATCAGAAAAAATTAATACAGTATCAAAATTTTTAGAATTATATAAAGTTATTGAAGACGAAGATTTAAAAAAACCAATATTTAGTCAAACTGCTAAATTTAAAAAATTTCCTAATCATTTAAAGTATTATAAATATGCAAAATTTTCAAGAGAAAATGAAGGAAAGAAAAAATGGAGTGTTATTTGTCCAGAAAGTGAATCCGATAAAATCTTGTTATTTATTAACACATGTTTAAATAAAATAACTGATTTTAATTTTGATGTTGTTAATAAAGAATGGATTGACCAATTCTCTCAATTAGATAATCCTGATATATTTGAATTTATTTTTAATGGTATTTATGAAAAATGTCTTAATGACCGTAAACATCTTCATCTTTATTTAAATCTTGCTTATTCTACATGGAATAATGAAAATATTCATCGTTTAAGATATGAAATTATTAATTTAGACAATGATTATTTTGTTCAATTTAAATATCCTGAAAAAGAGTATGGATTTGAAAAAATGAATGAAGAAAAATCATTAGGTCCTTTTTCAAATGAATCAGATGCTCATAATGAAGCTTATCTATTAATGAATTTCAAGAGATATTTTGTTAATAAGATAGAAATGAAGTTTAAATCAAAAGATGTAAATTTTATTAATGAAAATGTTGATGATAATGTTTTTTTTGAGAAAAAAAGACAGATTATGGGATTAGTAGATATTTGTCTTAATATGTTTAAGGAAAAATTCATTCATATGGATATTCTTCATATAATGATATTGAATTTTTTCCATATTAGTTCGAATGAATTTGAACCAATTAATGAATTAGAAATTGAATGTATTCATCGAATGATTAAATTCTTATGTTTAAATAATAGTATTAATAAAAATAAATATCATATTTTTGAACAATTTATAACAATGTTCAAAGAGTATTTAAAGAATGAGAATTTATCATCAAGAACACAATTTTTTATTAATGAAATTGTAAATATTATTGACAATCCTAATAAATATTTAGTTGATAATAACTTAAATGAATGGAATGAGAAGGATTGTAAAATTAATATTATGAAATATATAAATTCTGGTAATATAAAAGCAATGAAAGAATACATTGAGACAAATCTTGTATTAGATGAACAAAAAGAAAAAATATATGAATATATATTAACAAAAATATTAGAAAAGAAGGAAATTAAAAGTGAATGGTCTACTTTAGTAGATTCAGCTATTGATAAAAATAAAATTATTTGGAATAAAGTATTTGATAAAATTATTAAAAATATTAAAGATTTATCATTAGATATCGATAATTTAATTGATAAATTAGAAAAAATTATTAAAGATTATAAAACATTTAGTACAAATACTGAATGGAAAGATATTCTTCAAAATCATCAATTTGAAGAATTTAAATTAAATGATGATGAAAATGATAGTGATAGTGATGATGATTTTAATTTTAGAAGATAATTAATTATTTTTATCAATATTATCAACAATATTTTCATCAATATTTTTATCAATATTTTTATCAATATTATCATCAATATTATTATCTATAAAACTTTCTAAAAATTCTTCACGAGTCCAAAAACATCTCTCAGGAAAGAGAGGAGAATATTTTTTACAATTTTGAATAAACCAATTTTTTTCATTTATCCATTCATCTTCTAATTCATGAATGGGTTCTAATTCAATCGTTCTTTTATTAAAATCAACACCAATATATAAAATTTTACAATCTAATTCTTTTCCAATATAATAATATCCACTTTTAATATCATTTACACATTTTCTAGTACCTTCAGGAGCGATAGCTAATAAATAATTATCTTTATGTTTTAAATGGTCTATTATTTGTTGAGTAGTACCTCTTTGTTTATTATCAACTTTTATAATATCTATTTTATTATCTAATTTTGATATTATTGGCATTGTTATCTCTTGAAAAGTTTTTTTCATAATAACTGTTATATTATATCTTTTACGGAAAAATATATAATAAATAAAATAACATATAAAAAAATCATGAATTGATGTATGACTTGATACTAAAATTAGTTTTGATGGAAAATTTTCTATTAATTCTGGTTTAATTTGAATTTTGAACTTAAAAAAACTTAATAATGATTCAAAAAATTTATATAAAAAATATTCATAATCTTTTGATAAATATAAATAACTTATACCAATTATAAAAAAATACATAAAGTTCTCAAATGTTAACATTTTTGTTTTTATTTTAATATTTTATATTATCTAATTATTTAAATAATTAAATGTTTACTTAAAAAAATTATCAAAAATTGTGATTATCTTCTAAATTCTATTTTTTTTATATTTTCTCTCTCTTTCTCATAGTTTCTATCATTTTGATTTTGAGGTGAATGTACTATTAATTTTTTATTTATTTTTTTATACTGCTCTTCCCACATTCTATCACTCTCTTGTTGTTTTCTTAATAATTCTTCCTCTTTTTGTTTTCTCATTCTCTCGAATTGTTGATATCTTATTGTATCTTCTTGTGTCGCATTATATGATATCTGTTCTCTATCTGACTTTAATTGATTTATATTTTTATATTCTTTATATTTCACTTTTGATGGATCTATTAATAATGTCTCTTCTAAATGGGCCTTTTTATAATCCGTATATGCTATTGAACTACTACCACTAAAATCACCCCCTCCATATTCTCCTAATGTTTTAAATCCTACATTAGCTGATACTAAAGCTTGTGGTTCTTGATATTCTATTAATTGGTCATTCCTTCTGTTTTTCTTTATATCGTCAAAATGAGCATTAAATATCTCTTTATTAAATTTATTTCCAAATAATTTTGAATCATCCGGTATTTCATTATCTTTTTGTTGATACATATGACCATATCCTTCATTTTCTTCATCAATATGATATTTCTGAAAAATATCATTAAATGTATTTATATCAAATTTATCTTTATTTATATAGATATTATGTACTCCTGAATCATTTATATCATCTTGATATTTCGTTTGTTTTACTTCTTGTTTAAATTTATTCTCATATTTATTATCCTCTTCACATTTATTTAATAAATAAACATATGCTTGTGTTATTAATTGAAATTGATGTGCATACTCTGGACCTGCTTTATCTGGATGATATTTCAATGCTAATTTTTTATATGCTTTCTTAACCTCTTTATCGTTTAAATTATGTTTTGATAAACCTAATATTTGATATGGATCATAATTCTCTTCAAATTCTTTTATTTTCTTCTTCAAAAAATCTTTCTTCTTATTCATGTATTCATCAAATTCTCTTCTTCTTCTTCTCTCTTCATCTTCAAATTGTACTCTCTCATCCTCTTGTTCTTTTTCATAATTCTCTATCTCTGTTTGAAAAGAATAAGGTGATAAATTAAAGTTTTCATAATCTCTTCTTACTATTAATGAATTATTATTATTATTTATTTGTTGTCTAACTGGTTCGGGTCTTGGTGAGTAAATTAAATCTCTACTATTGTTATTTATATTTGCTGCATACTGATTCTCAATTTGTTCTTTTTGAAAATTATTTCTCTCACTCATCATATCTTCCATTCTCCTTGTTGTCGTGTATTGATTATCATAATTACCTAAATTATTTTGATATTGTTGCATTTGTCTTTGTTGATAATTATCTCGATTTCCTCCTCTCATTTCAATTGGATTATTTATTTTATTCTGGTTAGATTGATATTGTTGCGAATAATATTTATTCATTGTTTGTTGTTCCAATTGTTTTTGTTGTTGATATTGTTGTTGTTGATATTGTTGTTGTTGATATTGTTGTTGTTGATATTGTTGTTGTTGATATTGTTGTTGCTGTAAATATTGTTGTTTTTTATATTGATCTTCCATTTGTTTTTTTCTTATCTGATATTGTTTCTCGTAGTCATAATTATCATTATTTGATGGTATAATAACATTTTGAGGATAATTAACATTTTGAGGATAATTATTAGAGTTATTATTTACTTTTTTAATGATTCGCTTATTTCTAACTGATTGTTCTTCTGATTGTTGGTTTCCCATTTTTAATAATTTATTTAAAATAAATTCTTTATTAATAAAAGAAAAAAATTAATATTTTTTAACTAAACAATTATCTTTATTATATTTTTATAAAATTTCAACCTTGATTTTATTAAAAAAATTATCCTCTTTAACAAAAACCCATACTTTTATTTCTCTTTCTTCATATAAATTATATTCTTTGTTATCATCATCTATTCTTAATTTTATTATCTGATTCTCTTCTAAGCTTTGCGCCTCTTTAATAAATTGTATCTTTTTTAATTTTGAATATCCATATCTATCATCTATAAAAATTTTCTCTTCTAATTCATAATCTGGTATATATACTTTTATATATTTTTCTGTTATTTCTGTTATAAATCCTTTTAATTGAGATTCTGCTTCTCCTTTCTTTATTTTAAATATATAATTCATTCTTTTACAATCTCTGTCTAGTTTTCTAGTTCTTTTCATAAATGAATTAATTTTTAATAAATCATATTTCTCTATATTTTTATTTAATAATAATAAATGTATATAAAAATCTACACTTCTTCTTATTGGTGATGTAAAATGTGTATATAAATTTAATCCTAACATTGAATGACCCATATATTCATCTTTATTATAATACTTATATTCTGCACTCTTCATTTCTTTTCTTTCCATATATTTAAATAAACCATGTTCCTCTAAAAACTTATTCTCATTCAATTCTTTATTATTACCATAACAAACTCTTAATATTGTTCTACTTGAATCTTCTAAATTATTTACTAAATATTCTGCTACTTTTTCATTTGTTCGTATCATCCATAATTCTACAAATTTATGTGAATCTAATTCTTTTAAACCAAATATTTCCTTCGTCTTTTTATACATATTCTTCATCTCTATGTCTCCTCCTTTAAACTTCTTCCCTATCATTATATCAACTTCATCATATGTATAATTTTTTCTATTTTTAACTTTACTCTCTTTCCAATAATAATTTTTTAATTCAGTTCCTTCATACTCATATATTATACTTATTGACCATCTTACTTTATCTTTAATTAATGAACAAAAATTATCTGCCAATTCATTTGGTAAAAGATTATATTTTTTATGTGGTAAATAGACTGTACTTATTCTTTCTGTTAATATTTTAATCCAATCTTCATATTTATCAAAGTATTTTGTTGGTGATGCTATATGTATTCCAATTTCGTATTTGTTTTTCTCAATATCAATCTCTTTATAGTGAAAAGCATCATCTATATCTATACAACCTTCCGGATCTATACTATATATTTCATAATCATATTCTTCATTATTATTTTGATTCTCATCAGATTTAATTTTTAATAATTCATTCTCTCCTAATTTCCATTTATTATAATTTAATTCATGATAATATCTCAACATCTCATATTCATTCTCTTCTTCTCCTACTTTACCCAAATATTCAATTATCTGACCATGTGGTAAACGCTGTTTCTCTGTCCATTCTTTAAATTCAATTACAACATATATTTTATGTTTTTCTTTTTTCGACGAAGCTACATAAAATTGAGAATACTTTGAATTCAATGGTTTAAATAAATAATATGGATTTCCTGAACTATTAGTTCCGTATTGTGTTATTGAATCCATGTACAAAATACCTACTATTTTTTTATTATTCCTCTTTTTAATATTTATAACTTCATTATTTAATATATATACTTCATCACCATATATCGCTCTATTATTAATTAAACCTTCCTGTTTCTCATATAATTCTATTTTTAAATTATTTTTTTCTTCTTCATTTATATTATCAATATCAATAAATCCTTTATGATAATTCATTTTTTATAACTTTATTTAATCTTTATTATTTTATCTTTTATTTTTTAAGTATTTTATTTTATACTTAAAATTATTTAAAAATATTATTTATTTAAAATATTATTTATTTCTTTTGTTCTCGCTTCATCTTTTTCTCTTCCATTTCACTTACTTTAAGTGTTACAAGTTTCTCAAGAGAATCAGCAATACGAGTCATATCTTTTCTAATAAGTCTTACATTCTTAAGATTCTCATTTACTCCAATGAGTTCATTATGTAAGAGATTAATATAATCTAGAATTGTGTTTCCTTCCTCATCTTCAAAGAAAGAATAAATACCTTTGTAAATATCATTATCTGATAAATCAATTTCATATTCTCCTTCTTCATCACTAGATTCTTCTTCGCTTGAATCTTCTGATGTTCCTGATTTAGTTGAACCAGATTGTGATGAACCTGATTGAGATTCATTTTCAGAATCTGATTCTTGAACACTAATATCTTCTTCCTCTTCTGGGCGGGCTTTAATAAGTTCTTCAGACATTTTTATCTTTAATCTTTATTTAACATTTATATTAATTTTTATAAAATCTAACGAACATTTTTTTTCTTTATTTTCATTTATTTTCATTTATAAATATTAAATTAATTATATTTGACTTTATAAAAAAAATAAAAATTATTATAATTATTATAATTATTATTATATAATTTATATTCATATCTAAATTATCAAAAAAATAATTCGTCTTTGATTTTATTTTATTATATATTGTTAATTCATAATCTTTTTTATTTATTTTGAATACGTTTTCTATCTCACTAATCCAGGAAAAACGATTATCACTCAGCTCTAGGCGCTTTGCTTTAGAGCCATGAGTGATATATTCTTTTTGTTCTAATTCATAATCATTATTATCATTTTCTTTTTTTATTTCCATAAAAATATTTTTCTTTAAGTACATTTTTAATTTAATTAATTAAATCATTAATTTAAAAAAAGGAAAAAAATAAATATTATTTGCGCTATAATTGATAAATTTTAAAAATTAAAAATAGTATTCATAAAATATTTTAAAATAGAAGATAATAATTGCTACAATAACCATTAATAATAATAACATAATGAATTTTCTTCTTTTAATAGTATCAATCGATTGTCCAACAGGTATAAGATTAGGGTCAATATTTTGAATTTGGAAGAATCCAGGTTTTAAAAAATAAAGGATAAGTATAATAAAAATATATAATAAAAATAATTTTGAAAGTTCCATTTTAAAAATAATATATTCTCTAATAATTTATTAAATAATAATTATCTGAAAATATTCTTATAAAAAAATATACTTTTATTTTAGATTTAAATACTTTATTAATATGAATTTTAAAAAATCTTATTTACTTATTTTTGTTTTGTTTTTACTTTTATTCATCTTTTATTATATTAATAATTATACTTTAAAAAATAATAATATAAAAGAACATTATTTAACTTATTTTTTGCCTTATTATGATAATGATAAAAATGAGATTCAAAAGTTTTATGAAAATGATGATATTAAACGTTTAAATTATAAAAAATATTTTATTTATAAACCTTTTAATTTTGGTTTTATTGTTAATCAACAAAATGAGACTGTTGATCAATTATCAAAAGTATTATTAGCGAAAAGTAAAATTGAGACTGTTAATAAAATACCTTTTAAAGATTATAAAACTTTAATTCATAATTTAAATATTAATAAAATACAATTATCTTTATTATCTCTTCCTATTGTATCTTATTTTACTTATAATAAAGAATTAGAAAATGAATTTAATAATATTAAATACATCTTAAAAGTTTATAAAAAATATCTTTATATTCTTACTAAAAAATCTTATAAAATTAATTCTTTAAGAGATTTACCTTATAAAATTAAAATTGGTGTTATAAAAGATAATATTGTTAAAGGAAGTATTATTGTTAATGATTTATTAACTTATTTAGGACATAAAGAAGGTCAAGATTTTACTTATAAAGAATATAATAATAAATTTGAATTATTTAATGCTTTTAATGATAATCAAGTACATCTTATTTTTTATAATGGATATTTTCCAGATGAGACTCTTAAAGATTTTACAACACGACATGCTCGTGAAGGATTAATACTTTTACCTTTTGAAGTACCAAATGAAGAAGTTTTTTTCCAAAATTATTATCAATATAATCATAAATATATAGATTTGAATTTGATATCACAATCATATTTACCTGTATCTTTTGGAAAATATACATTTTCAAGATTTAAACCTGATATGAAAATGTTAACATATGATGAATATTTAGTCACTAATAGAATGGTTAAAGATGATGATATTTATGATATTATTAAAACTTATTTCAATGTTATACCTCTTCTTAATCAATATCCTCAAATTCAAGGAGATCCATTATCATCTGTTTCTCTTGAAGAGACAGGTTTACCAATTCAATTTCATAATGGTGCTTATAAATTTTATGTTGAAAAAGGATATATAACTAATAATCCAAATCCAAATTGTAAATATTTGGTAGGTGTTATGGAGTGTACTGATAAAACATTAGCTGATAATAATTTAACTTATTATTAAAAATAAAAAATAAAAAATTAATAAGTATTTAGGATTATAAATTATGTTTTTTGATTAAGTGTAAAAGTGTATCCAACTGAACCATCTTTTAATATATTTTGATAAGTTAAAACTCTCTTATCATAATCTCCTACTACATTAATTTTACCAAAATTATAATCTAATAATAATGAACCAGGTACTTGATAAATATTTGGTGTATCTGGATCTGGAGTATTGACTGGTGATGACATAGGTGAATTTCTGAATTCAGTTATTGTGTATCCGTCGGCTGTTATAAATTGACTTACATCAGAATAATGACTATTAGCAGTTAAAAATATAACATTTTTAATTTTTAAATTATTAATAATGTCAATAATAACTTGTCTTTCAAATGGATAATCACTAAAAGTATCATTTCCGGGTGGTAAGAAAGGTTTACCCACACTTATAAATATAAAACCATGTTTAAATGATTTTTTAGCAGAATATAAAGTTTGTGATAACCATTGAATTTGTTCTTTACCTAATAATGTTGAATTTATTTCACCTGGGTCTCTTTTAAAACTTTGATCATCTAATCCTATAAAAGTTAAATCATATCTAAACATACTCCAAATAATAGGTGATATTGGATTCATTGAATTATTTTCCCAAAATTTACTTAATATCTCTCTACATAAATATAATTGTGGACCACCTGATGTTTCATTACTAAATCCTAAATCATGGTCATCTGTTATTGCTGACCATGGTACAATACTCCAAGAATCTTTAAGTTGAGGAAAAGTATATAATTTTTTATAACGATTATATAAACCTAATTTACTATTATATTCAAATTCACCCGGATAAATATTATCTCCTAATAATAAATTTAAATTTGAATTTTTAGAATATTCTCTAAATTGAGTATATATTGAGTATGGAAAACCTTCTGGAGTTAATTCTTTGTCACCTGGTAAACGCATACAACTATTTATTAAAAAATTAAATTCAGGTACTTCTGCTACTTCTTTACCAGCCCAATATTTAGGTATATCAAATTTTAATTCAAAAATTGTATGACAATTTCCATGATAATTAGTTTTTAGAGTTAATTTTGTTTTTGTTTGAGGAGGACCTTTATAAAAATCATCAAATAAACTTACTAAAGAACCAAATCGAATTACTGTAGGTGTATTCCCTTCTATAATTTGTTTTGGTAGTTTTTCTTCTTTTATATTTTGAAAATTATCATCTTTCTTAGCGTTTTGCGTAGAAAGATGGGTCAGAGGGACGTCATCATAACTTATAAACATAGGATATACTTCAATATTTTTATATGTCCATATGACAATTTCTATACTTGTTGTTGTCATTAAAACTAAATAAGGTTCAATTTGTAAAAAATTTTCATTATAATATCCATTTAATAAATCTTTCATTTATTTATTTTTTTTCTAAATAATGTATTTATTATTTTTTCATTTATAATTAATTAATTTATAATAATTAGAGTTTAAATATGAAAAACAGTATTTCTCATACCAATCTTTGCAAATATCTCATCCCTAATATATGTTCTCCATCTCTCATTCAATGGCTCATCTGATGCATTATCTACCACAATAACCAATATGTTCATTGATTCTGAAAGAATAATCTGTTCAAAAATAGAAATATTATCTTTGTATTTAATAATTCCAAAGCGCTGAATGAGTCTATCTCGATCTGTTGTCTTCATCTTTTTCAAGATTTCAATGCGATCATGAATCTTATTATATGTATCGTAAAGCTCATCAAATAATGACCTGTCGCTAATTCTATAGCGAGTATCCTCAAGTAGCTGATTCATACCCCTCATTTTTTTAGTTTAAAACAACTAATAAATTTAATATTATATATAAAAATTAAATTTTATACATTTTTTTTTTCAAATTTTATTATTTTTAATTTACGTTATTCACATATTAATTGATTTTCACTATTTCTATAACATTTTTTTTCCATATAATGATTATATCTATCCTGATAGTCATCTTTAAACGCATAATCCGGACCACTTAAAAATGGATATTTTGTTTTATCGAATTGTTCTTCACAACAATCTTCTAATGGTGATACTAAATTCCATTCTTTTGATTTACAATTATAACATAAAGGTCTATATTTATATAATGGTGAAAAATATCTAAATCCTAATGGTTTCGTATTTGTCGGTAGTTCACATTGTCCATTCGATAAACATTTACCCCTTTGATTCGGATAATTTTTATTTGAATTATAGAATGGACAATCTTCATCTTTCTTACATGGAGTATCTAAAACACCAACTTCTTTAGGTCTACCATACCAATCAAAACTTGATTCACAATTTTCTCGTGTTGGTACATAATTATTTTTATCACTAAAATTCGATGTCACTAAAATATCAGCCGATTTCTTTGGATTTGTATATACTTCTGGATCCGTATTAAAACATGCATATTGATTATTTATTTTATAAGCTTCTTGATGGTCTTTTACTTGTTTAACTATATTATCAGGATTTAATTGTAAAATTTGGTCATTCGTTTGATTCGTATAATTCTTATTTATTATCTGATATGTTGGTTCTTTTTCATATGCTTCTGCCATTAAATATCTATCTTGAGCTTTTCCACCTATGTATGTAGCATTAAAAATATATATTTTATTATTAATTATTGTACCTTGATAATTTAAAGAAGGTAAAAATAGGTCACTTTCACGGAAAAGCATTATTTTAATAGAATACAATTTAGGCATTTTATTGTATTTTTCTTTTCTTTCAATTTCTTCTTTTCTCCATTTCTCTTTAATTTTATTTCTTTCATCTTCTGATAATCCTTCAAAATTTTCTACTTTACTATTCTCTTTCGGTTCTACTAAATATTCTATCTTTTGTATATAATATTTATAAATATCAAATGGTATTATACCAAAATATACTAATTGTTTTTTATTTAATAATGTTTGTTGTGCATCATAACATCTTTTTTTAAATTCCATATTTAATCTATTCACATCTTCTAATGGTGATTTAATCTCGTCATAATTAAAATGCATTTTTTTAATTGGATTATATTGTTCCCATCTATCTATCCATGTTTTTCTATTTAACATATCATATTCAAATTGAAGTTCATATTTATACTTAAATTCATCTTTTGTTGTTGGTACTATTAATAATTCTTCCCATTTACCAAATTCATTATATGAACCTTTATCATTAACTATACTTGTTAATTTATTATAATCGATTAATCCTTTTCTAAAACTATTATCTCCAAATTTTGATGTCACTGTTAAAGATAACTGAGATTCTTGTAAAGGTGGTGGTAAATCTTGAGGAAAATCAGTATTATAACTTTGGGGATCATTTTTCCAATATTTATTTTCATTTCCTGTAAAAATACTATTCTGAGGTTCAAATAATGATACCCACCTAGAATCATTTATATCACCTACAGCATTATCTTTAGAGATTTTATCACCATAAAAAAATTCTTTTTTACAATTATAATTACAATTCCAAACATAATAATATATACCAAAAATAATAATAAATATAATAAATATTATTAAAAGAATATTTTTATTGTTTAAATAATTTTTAAATAATTTCATTATTTAATAATTCCTAATTAAAAAATATATAAAAATATTATCATTTAAAAATAATATTTCATTAATTATAATCTTCTATTATTATTTCTTTATCAATTAAATTTGTATTATTCATTTTATTTTGAACTTCTAATAAACTATTATTTGGTATTAAATTTTCAATTGTTTTATTTGTTAAATTTATTTGGTTTTTTTGCGTTGTTTGATTTGTATCATTTTGAATCAAATTTTTTCTCTTTTCAATTATATTTTCAATAATTTTTTGTGAACCTTTCTCTAATACATTAGATACATCCTTCTGTATATCTTCTTTCAAATTTGATTCTGTAAAATTATTTGAATATTCTTCATATTCTTCTATTATATTTGTCTCTAAATACTTTTTATAATGTTCATAAAAATCATCTACTCTCTCAAAATTTGTATCAACTAATTGATTTAATGTATCATCTTTATTCGCTATTATCCATTTACCATTTTCATATATATATATAAATGGTAGATTTTGATTTGGCAAAATTATATTTGTATTATATGGTTTTTGTTGATTAAAATGAATCTCTTCAATTAATTTTGGTACAGATTCATATGGAGATGTTAATAAATTCATATAAAAATCTGTTTGAATTTGGTCAATGCATTCTTTACCAAAATTATGAATATAGAAGTTTTGATTTATTTGTGTTAAAAATGTATAATGATTATTTATTGGATTCGAATTTTGTATTGAATAATTATTGTTTTTTATTAAATTCTTCAAATCTACTATTTCTTTTCTTATCTCTTTTATTATCTCTGCTTCTTCTATATCTTGTGAATTATCTTCTTTTCTATTTTTCTTTCTATATTTATTTGTATTTGTATTCATATTTTCTTCTTTATTTTTATTATTATTTTCATTTAAATTAATACTTATTACCTTTTCATTATCACTATTAAATAATTGTTGATATACATTCGATTTTAATTGTATTAATTCATTTTTAATTGTTTCAATATCTTTTCCTTTAAAATAATCTATATTTATCATATTATCTTTCTCTATTATTTTTGTTTTTTCTTCTTTATTATCATCAGAATTATATCCTTTTTTTGATTTCTCTTTTTTGAGTTCTAACAAATTTTTTTTTTCATTTTCATTTTCAATATTTATTTTTATTTTACATGTTTTGATATGTTTATTTAAATTTGAACTACTAGAATATTCTTTCATACAATATTCACATTTATATTCTATTAATAATTCATTTTCAATATTTTCTATTTTTTCATTTTTTATCTCTCGATTTTCTAAATTATTAATTGGTGTTCCTATACATGGATTCTTCCTGTTTATATGATATTCATAATTCCATTTCTTCTTAAAATCAGTCCCACATTTTTTACATACATAATCCGGCATCTTTATATTATCTTGAACTTAATGTATATTTTTATATTATTTTTAAATCTAATTTTTTTTTATTTTTTTTTTATTTTTCTTTAAATTAAACGTAAATATTATAAAAAAATGATTAAAATAATTCAATTTAAAATAAATATTTATAATTTTAATATAATCATATATTATTCAAAATAAATGAGTTCATTCTATTGGTTATCTGCCATTCCTATCTCTTTTCTTGTATTTAAAAGTATTAAAGAAAATATAGAAAAAAAATCAAAACGTAAAATTGAAGAAAACCTACTACAAACTTATTATATACAGCATTTACAATGTTTAAATCAAAAAGGATATACGTATGATATTGAATACGAATCAATTTACAATGATTTTAAAGTTATATTAGAAAATAAAGATATTAATGAATTAGAAAAATGCAAAAATACATATTTTAATTTTATTACTGCTTATCGTAAATATAAAAATAATACTTTTTGATTAGTGAATACTTTTAATAAAAAAATTGATTAAATAATTTATAAGATACTACCATATATAAATAATATCAAAAATATTTAGTTTAAATAATATTAATCAAGTAAAAATGTCTTCTAATAGAGAACAAAATAAAACTCGATTTCAACATAATTTTTATGAATTTAATAAAAGTTTATTAGAAGGTAGATTAGATTTATTTTTTTTAGAATATAATATTGATAAAGATTTTATCGATAATATAGATTTATCAAATATTAATTATTTAAATTTAAATATGATAAAATTTTCGAATAAACAATACTTAATAGATTTAATGAATAGATTAGATAGTGAAAAAGAATATAATTTAGAATTAGGTGATAAATATAATAAAAATATATCTGAATCTTTTAATCAAATTATTGATATTTTTATAGAAAAAAATATTAAAATAAAAAAACTAAAATATTATTCATTTGAATTTGATTTAATACATATTGAAAAAATAAAAAATTATTTATTTAATCAAAATTGTTTAGAAGTTTTAAGTATATCTATGAATGAATCTATTTTTTTACCAAATTTAATAAATAATTTAATTATTTATGATAAAATTGTTGATTTAGAATTTAATTTTTCATTACAAAATAATCAAATATATGATTTGTGTGAATATATTAAAATAACAACATCACTTAAAAAATTAAGTATTCATTGGTGTAAAATGGAAAAAAGAGAACAAATAATTTTATCAGATTATTTATTAATTAATAATTCTATTGAATCTTTAAGTTTAATAAATATTAATTTATTTGATTTATCTTTAATTAGTGATTTAATAAAAAAAAATACATTAAAAGAATTAAGATTATATCAAACAAGTGATAATATAAAAAGTGATATTACAATTACAGGATGGGATTCTTTTTTTGATTCAATAAAAAATAATAATTCTATTGAAAAATTAGATTTAGTTTATTTAAAATTAAATTATATAATAATGAATCAATTATTCGAATCTTTATTATATAATAATTCTATTAAAAAATTATTTTTATTTAATAATTTTAATTTTAAAGATAATGAAAACGATAATATTAATCTTTTTAATAATGTTATTAAAAGGAAAATATTAGAAGAGTTGTATATTGGTAGTTCTTATACAGATATATCTTATGCATTTCAAAATAATATTATTAATAGTATTATTAATACAAAACATAACTTAAAAAAACTTTATATAAAAACCGGAAAATTTGATTTAAAATTATGGAAAAAAATGAATTATTTTATTGATGTTGGTAAAAATATAGATTATATATCAAATCGACCAAATAATAAATACAATAATAATATTTTATCTGAAGTTTTTAATTATATTAAATATATTCCGAAAGATTGTGATATTAAACTTATCGATTCTTTAAAATCTTAAAATTTTGATAATTTATAAATTATTTTTTATTTTTTTATTTTTTATAAATTTTTTATTAAAAAATTTTTATTAAAATATTTATTGTTATTTTTACAATAAATATTAAATATATTCAAAAAATAAATACAAGTAATTTTTTAATCCTTGCGAAAAAATTTAAGTTATGTATAGTTACCAATGATTAAATCAATTTTTTATAATTTAACACAATTCCGTTTTAGGCAAAAAAATTAAAAGTAAAAATATTCCATTTTAGGCATTTTTGAATCCATTTTAGGCAAATTTTATATTTTTAACGCAATAAAAAATTAATATATATTTTTAAAATAAATATATTGTAAATTATTCAAATAAAATATTAAAATATTTATAAATAAAATACAATAAAAATAAAAAGTAAAAAATCACCACCGATAAAACGGAATTTTTGTGGTTTTTTTTCCCTGATTCCATTTTAGGCATTTTGATTCCATTTTAGGCATTTACACAATCCTTTTTTGGCATTTATTCACAATAAATATTAATTCAATAAAATAATATTTAAAATATTGTAATTTAAACAATAAAAAATAAATTATTTAATAATTTATTTACAATAAAAAAAATCATAAAAAAACGGAAAAATTTACACAATCTAGGCGGAATCCTTTTTTTACAATAAAATAATTATATTTTTATAAAGTTTTATAATACAATAAAATAACAATAAATATGAATATTAAAAATATAATTTTGAAAAGTATTGTATTAATTTTTAATCACAAAGACCATTTTTTTTACATTTTTAAATAAATATTTATTGGGATTTATACCAAATATTTTAATTTTATAAAAATACTAAAAATTTTATTGTATCAAAAAAATGCCTAAAATGGATTCCACACTCCAGGCGGTGGCGTTTTGAACCGGTTGAGGAAAATTTTTAAAAAACCTAAAAAAACGGGTACCGGAGAACTTGGACTAGGGTAAACTTTTTTTAATTTTACATATTTTTATTGTTGTTAATTTTAAAATATTTTTTAAAAAATCACAATAAAAATTTTAAATGTTGACGATTCCATTTTAGGCACTTTTTTTTACTAATTTTATTTTTTGAAAAATTCATTTTTTAAAAAATATTTAATATTTTAATGTTATTTAACGATAAACTTTTAAAAATACAATAGCAAGGAAAATTTTTATTGCGTTTTTTGATTCCATTTTAGGCAAAAATCCATTTTAGGCATTTTGAAAAAAAAAAACAAAATTTTTCATATATAAAAAAAAAAACGTATGTAACTATTTTTTTTTTTTTTAAAGCTTAAATTATAATTTGAAAACTAATGTTTTTGAACTTTTTTTACTTTTTAAAGAAATCTTAAAAATTATAAATTTTATATAAATTTTATACAATAAATTATTGTATTTAATATTAATTATATAAAAAATATATACAATAACCATTAAAATAAAAGTATAAAAAAAAATAGAGAAAAATAGAGTCAATCCTTTTATTAAAAACATCATTTTTTGATTTACGTTCAAATTTTTTATTTTTAAAAATATTAATTTTTTGCCACTAATTGGCAACTTTTGGTGATTTTTTTGTGATATCGATACGGAACGAGATTTTCATTTTAGTCCGATACGGAACGAGATTTTTATTTTTTGATTTGCCAATGAAATGAGCAATTGGCAAAAAAAATCGTCTAAAAAGGTCCATCCGTATCGGACTTTCAACCAAATTAAAAAAAGTCCGATACGGAACGGGATTTTTTCTAATAAATCGTGTTTTTATCTCCGCAAAATAACACGGTTTATTAAAATTGACCTCAACCGGTCATCATTTTTTTAAACGCACTAAAAAGTCGATCCGTGTCGGACTTTTATTTTATAAAAATAATTTTGGTTAAAAGTCCGATACGGATGGACCTTTTTAGACGAAAAAATCAAAATCAACTTTTTACAAAAAAAATGGGTTTGTCTAAAAAGGTCCATCCGTATCGGACTTTCAGCCAAAATAAAAAAAGTCCGATACGGAACGGGATTTTTTCTAATAAATCGTGTTTTTATCTCCCAAAAAGGCTCGTCGGTGGCAAGGCTAATAAGTCGTGTTAGAGCATTTTTTTCTCCAAAACTTGCCAATGGGTCGTCTAAAACTGTCCGATACGGAACGAGATTTTACTAAAGTCCGATACGGAACGAGATTTTTTTGAAAAAATAAAAACTAGTCCAAGTGCGGATATTTTTCAACCGGTTGAGGTTTTTGAAAATTTTGATCCGTTTTTTTTCCGATTTTTTCCATTTTCAAAAAAATATTTACGTATAGCATTATTTGAAGATTTTATTTTAAAATTAGTTTGTAATTTTAAATATTTTTTATAATAAAAATAACAAAGATTATTGATATTTTATTTATTTTAATTTTTTATAATTTGGTCGATTTTACTCAAAAGTATTAATGTGAATGTTCACAATTGACCCCAAAAGAAACCCGTTGCGGAAAGTGTCCTTGTGCATATCATGCTCTTTATTATCAAGAACCTCACCAATCTCCATGAATAGGTCATATCCATCTTCAGTAAGAACGACGACCTCCTTTTCAGTCGTGCCTTTGTACTTCGAATGAATTGTAAGTGTACAAGTCTCGAAAACATCATTAACCGTGTACTCTCCAAGGAAATAACTCTTCAGTTCTCCAAGTGTCTTCTCGCCTCCATTGGCAATCGTCTCATCAGGAAGCTCTAAAGCCTTCTTCAGTTTCTTAAGCTGATTGTCAAGTTTAATTAGAGTATCTTTCTCCTCCTGCGTCTTTGAAAACAGGTTCTCAGGATACTCATGATCCGAGTCCTTGAGAGTCTTGAGAAGGTTAATGATGTTTAAAAAAACAGGGTAGCCGTTCTCAATAAACTTGGGAAACTTGGTCTTGGTGACAGGCTTGAAGCCATCGTCGTTAGACTTTTCAATCCTCTCACCTGTCTCACTCTCTTGAAGAGTGCGAGCCATAGCTGCATCTGCCTCTTCCTGTTCCCTGCGCTTATTCTCCTCCTCACGCTGTGCCTTTTCGGCAATGCGCTTGGCTATCTGCTCAGGGGTCAGAGTAGCATTGGCAGCTGCCTTGGCAAAACTCGTCTTCTTATTCTCAATAACCGGAGCTGCGGTAGTGTTAGCCACCGGAGCCTCGACCGTCTTATTCTCAATAACCGGAGCTGCGGTGGTGTTTGCCACCGGAGCCTCGTTCTTCTTCTTCAAAAACTGGGTTAGGTCGAGCTTCCTCGCACCAGGCACAGGTGCTGACACCACAGTTGCCTGGGTCTCAACCTCAGTCTCCTGGGTCTTAACAGCAGCTGCAGCCTTGAGCTCAGCAATTCTAGCGTCCTTGTCAGCATTCTCCTTGCGGAGACGCTCAACCTCAGCCAAAAGGGCTGAATGTTTGCCGAAAAGTTCAGCCATAGCGACAGCAGCAGCAGAAAGAGCATCAGACATCTTTATTGATTTGTTTGTTTAAACGTAGCAATCAGTGATTGTTATCTTGTTTATTTTATCTTGTTTTTTTCTATCTAAAAGAGTTTATTGTCAGTTTTTTTTTATTTTACGTTTAATATAAAATAAAAATAATCAAAAAAAATAATGATTTTAATGAGATTTAATCATTTTCTTTATGTATTCTTTACTTTCACTTCCTTTTATAACTGGATATCTATTCTTATTATTTTTTCTATTATTAAAAAGCTTTTGCGCCTGACTATTATTCTTACTTACTAATTTAAATAAATTATTAAATATATTAACACCTCCTTTTACCGCATTTTTACTATTATTTATATTTTTTTCAGTAAATATTAACTTCATATTTTTTCTCTATATTTATTATATATTTTTATTTTTTATAATTATTTAAATTTTAAGCACTTTCTTCTTCTTCTTCATCTTCTTCATATTCTTCATCTTCTTCATCTTCTTCTTCATCATCTTCTCCTTCTTCTTCATCTTCTTCATCTTCTTCACCCATTCCTCCACCCATCATTTCCATCATCTTTTGCATATCCATTCCTCCTCCGTTTCCACCCATTCCTCCACCCATCATTTCCATCATCTTTTGCATATCCATGCCTTCTTCGCCATTCTCACCTCCCATACCTTTCATTTGCTCCATCATTTGCATCATTTGCATTTCTTGCATCATCTTTTGCATATCCATTCCTCCACTTTCACCTCCCATTCCACCACCCGAGGCGCCAAGCTTGTGCATTTGTTGCATTCTTTGCATCATATCACCATATTCTTCTGGTACAGTATCTTCTTCACCATCATCAAATTTATCCCAATTAACCTTAATACTATTCTTATATAAATCTTTAATCTTTGTTAATCTAGTCCATTGCGCTTCGCTTATATCTTCTTCTTTTTTAATTAAACAAATGATTTTATTATCTTTTACTTCAAAAGAACTAAACGCACTTACTATTTTTCCAAACCATTCAAATTCTATAATATATTCTTGTTTTCCTTTCTTCATATTCATACTAATTATACCATTATCACTCTCTTTTTCCTCTTTTTGAAAAATTATATTAACATCTTTTGCATCACTAATTAATACTTCAATGAAAACATGTGTGGTATTTTGATACCATTGTAAATTCGGTGTTAAACTCATTTTTTTATATAATATTTATAACTTACTTTTTTTAAGCTGAAAATAAACGGATTTTTCTTTTTATTAAAAAAATGGGTTTTTTTATGCATTTAATTCATAATTTAATTTGGGGTCACGAATATACCAATTAGCTTTATATTTTTTTATATCTAATGATTCAAAATATTCAATAATTCTCATAACATTTGAATTATTATAAATAATCATTGGACCTTCAACTTTAGGAGGAGAATCACTAAAAGCTGTTTGCATTTCTTTATTGAAAAAGAATCCTTCCCAATAAATACCATCTTTTTTTAATTTATGAATTTCTTCAATAGAAGGGTTATCTGAAGAACGTTTTTCAAGAAGTAAATTTTCATTTTTAAGTAAAAATTCATAATTATATAAACCAATATTCATGGAAAAAGAAGGAGGATTTCTTATAGCTATATTAGAAGTGACTTTATTATTAATAAAAAAATTATTAATTTTATCTAAAAATAATTCTCCGAATTCAGAAGTGTCATGAATATAAAACCAAAATTTAGGTAAAATAATTTTGAATCTTAAAAATTGATAATTTTCAACTACTGATATTAAAGCTGTAAAATCTATACTATTATGTTTAACATATAATATATTATAATATTCTCTTCTTTCAAATTTTAATTCTTTATAATCTCCAACCACTACTAAAATATTATCTGATTTAATTTTATCATATAAATTATGTAAACATTTATCAATTATACCATTATCTAAATTTTTTTCACAACTATTAATTAATATTTTAAACATCTAAAAATTCTATTTTATTAATTATAAATTATTTATTTTTATTATACGATTTATTATTTTATTTTTTTTATTTTTATCATATAAAAATATGCTAAATATTGAATTCAGAAAATTATCTCTTCATGATTATAATTCTAATTTTTTCGAACTTTTAAACCAATTATCTGAATGCAATAAAGATTCAATATCTTTTAATGATTTTAATAATTTTATTGAAAAATTAAATTCTAATCATCAAATTTTTATAATATTAGATTCTGAAAATAATAAAATTATTGGTACTGGTACCATTTTAATTGAAGAAAAATTAATTCATAATTTAGGTAAAGTAGCTCATATTGAAGATGTTGTAGTTGATTCTAATTATAGAAAGAATGGTATTGGAAAATTCTTAATTGATAATCTTATTCATTATGCCAAAAATCAGAATTGTTATAAAATTATTTTAGATTGTCAAGATAAAAATATACCATTCTATCAAAAATGTGGTTTTCAACAAAAAGGTCTTCAAATGGCTATTTACTTCTAATTCTTTTTTTCTATTTTTATTTTCTATAAATAATATTTTATTTATTTATTTTAGAGAAATATATGAATTAAATGAAGCAAATATATTTACCTTTATTTTTATTAATTATTCTTTGTTTATTATTTTTTTATTATAAAAACTCTATCAATTCAGAACACTTCACTCAAAATATACCTATTTATATTATCAATTTAGATAGAAGTCAAGATAGATTGACTAAAATGTCCTCTCAATGCAATAATTTAAATTGTAATCGTATAAGTGCTATTGATGGTTCAAAATTAAATAGAAGAAAATATTATAATATTTTAAAGAAAAAAAATATGTCTAATAATACTCTTGCATGTTTTCTTTCTCATATCAAATCTTTAGAAGAATTTATGAAAACTTATCAAGATTATGTTATTATTCTAGAAGATGATGTTAAATTAGATGAACATATCATTAAAAAACTTCAAAAAATAAAAAAAGAAATTGAATATTCTAATAATGGTGTTGATTTACTCTTCCTCGGTGGAACTCGTGTCTGTGGTAAAAAATTCTCGGAATCTTTAATGAAACCTATTCAAACTAATCCCAATTGTAATGCTGGTACATTTGCTTATCTAGTATCCAAAAGAGGAGCTAAGATTATTTTAGATAAATTTAAAAAAGATGGTATTTATAAAATGTTTGACCATCAAATACGCGATTATTTTTCTGATATGAATGTTTATACCTGTAATCCTCCAATTGTTTTACATGATTTTGAACAAGAATCTGTCAGAATAAATAAAAAATATGAAGATAAATATATAAAAATGGCTTCCTCTATCGAAATTAATGATTAATCCGTTTTCTTTAAGTGCCTTTTAAAGATTTTTTTTAAATTAATTAATTATTTATTAAAAATAATGAACTTAAAGAAAATTATAATAAAATGATACAAAATAAATAAAAAATGTTTTATGAAGACATCGAAGATTTAAAATTATTAAAAGATGAACTTTTAATGAAAGATATTGATCCATGGGATAAAATTATTTTAGTTTATTTAGCTTATCTAGGATACATAAATGGACAAATAACTTTTTATTCATATAAATCAATTATTAAACATGATGAATTAACATTAGCACAACAATTTTATCATTGTTTTTTACTAATGTATGGTATGATAAATATTAATCAATGTTATAGATATTTTTTATTAAAAACATATCAAATTAGTCCTTTAGTAGCTGAAAAAATTTATAAAAAATTTAATAAATATTTTAATTATGTTGAAGATAATGCTGATAATATCGCTAAATATATGGATATTAGTCAAAAAATGAAAAAATTTAATGATTATGATATTGAATTTAAGGTTAAATTTAAACCAAAGAATAGGTATGAAGATGATGAATCTCAAGAAAGTGATAATGAAGATGATGATGAAAATACTTTCAGTACATCAACTAATAGTTTAGAAGAATTAAGAAGTTATTATAATATTGATAATTTAGATAAATTAATTGAAGAAAATGAAAATAATAAAAAAATATTTGAAAGATTTAATCAATTAAATAATACAAATAATTTTAATAATCCAAATCAAAATTATGAAAATTAAATAAAAAAAATAATATATTTTTACTTTTTAGAATAAACAAAAATGATGTCTATTTATTTAAATCAAATTAATAATGCTAAAATAATTATAAAAGAAAAAATTAATTATTTTGTAGTAAATCCTTTATTATCTTCCTACAAATTATTTATTAATTATATTTATAATAAAAATAAAAATATTAATAAAAATAAAAATGATTTTATCTTTTATAAATATTTAAATACTTATGATGAAGATTATGATAACACTTCTTCACCTACTTCTCATATAGATATTATAACTTCAATTCATGATGATTCTGATAATTATGAAAGTGATAATAATTATAATGATGATGAATCATATGATATGTATGACCAATAATTATAATTGAATTATATTTTCTTTTTCTTTTATCTGTTCAATTAATTCAATTAATTCATCTATTGAATTATCATTTTCTTTAAGTTCAATTTTTAAATTAGTATTTTCTTTAAGTTCAATATTAGATGAATTTAATGAATTTAATGAATTTAATGAATTAGGATGAGAAAAATGTGTAAAGAATTGATTAAAATCATCAAATTTAGAATAATAATCAGATAATTGGTCAAAATCTTCTTTTAATAATAAATTAACTTTATTTAGAATTTGTTGATTATAATATTTATAAAATTTATCATGTTTTTTAACATTTTTTTTACCTTGTCTATGTTTAGGTGTTAAACCTAATTTATTTAACACTTTCTCAAAATCTTCCTCCAAATTCTCATTTTTTCCTATAAAATCTACTCCAACTTTTCCTTTTTCATTTATAATATGTCTCATTTGTGGCATTAAAACATGCCAATAATCCCATGCATTTTTCTTAAATGGTTTATTTAAATAAAACATAAATGGGTATTTACCTTGATTAACATAATTCCATCCTGATACTATTTTATCATAAGGATTTCTTACAAAACAGAATTTATAATAAGTATCCCATTTTTCTGGAGTCATACCCATAATACGATTACAATGAGGAGAAGTTTTATAATAGATTAAAGTGCCATGAATTTTATTTTCATGTGATTTAATAGAATTATCATAACCTCTGCAAAATTGTTGATGGTCAGGACGCGTTATATAATAATTTTTAAAACCATAATGTTTATGAAGAACATCAGCTAAATAAGTACCAGCTGTTTTAGGTATATGAATAAATATAGCTTTTAAATCATGATTAATACTACACATTATTTTTTATTTAATTTTAAAAACCATTTTTTTATATAAATTTAATCGAATTTTACATTATTTTTTTTCTTTAAGTTCAATTAATTAAACAAATAAATAAATAATTTATAAAAAAGATAAAAATAAAATGAATAAAATTAAAGTTGAAAATTATGATTTATTTATATTTGATTTTGATGGTACTTTAATAAATACCGAAGAATTTCATTATGAAGCTTATATTCTAGCTATTAGTGAATTATTAAATATAGAAGTTAATAAATTAAAAAATAATTTAACTTATCCAATTTATGAAAAATTTGCTCATTCTTTAAATATCAAAGATATCCAGAATTATCTTTTCTATCATTTTGATTTTCCTAATGATGAGTTTAATAAACTTTATAATTTAAAACAAAAAAAATTTAGTGAACTTATTTTTAATAATATTGATAAACTTAATTATATTAATGGTATTGAAGAACTTTTAACTAATATTATTCAATTTAATAAAGATTTTGTTATTGTCACAAACTCTTCTATCAAAAGTATAAAATTCTTCCTTGATTTACCCAAATTTAATCTTCTTAATCATGTAAAAAAAATTTATACTAAAGAAGATTTTTTACAAAAAAAACCACATCCAGAATGTTATCTTAAAGTTATTCATGACTTTCCAATTCATCTTTCTAAAATTGGTTTTGAAGATAGTTTAAGAGGTCTTCATTCTCTTTATCAATTAAATCATCTTATAACTCCCGTATTTTTAAATAATAATTCTTATTATTATTATAATTTTATTAAAGAACATTATAATCAATCTTTATTTATATCTGATTTAGAAAATAATAATTATAATTATAATTATAATTATAATCATTTTACCAAAAACTTAGATTCTTCTGATTCACTCTTTATTAATAATATCTTTAATACTTATATTCATCAAATTCAAATTAATCAATCTATTATGGAAAGAGCCATCCGCGAGATATCTACACTTATTAAAAATAAAAATCCGTGCAATAATGTTTATCTTACTGGTATGGGTAAATCTGGTTATGTTTGTAAAAAATCAGCTTCTACATGGCAATCTCTTTCTTTACCATGTATTTACTTAGACCTTCCAAATCTTCCTCATGGTGATTTTGGTTTATTAAAAGATAATGATATTATTATTTTTATATCTAATTCAGGAAATACAGATGAGATAGTTTATATATTAAAATATCTTCGCGAAAAATATCATAAAAAAGTACTTACTATTAGTATTGTTGCAAATACTAACTCTCTTATGGAAAAATATTCTGATTTTACCTATATTCTTAATCCTATTGTTGAATCCGATAATATTAATATGACTCCTTCTACTTCAAGTTCTCTTTTTATGATGTTATTGGATAATATTGCTATCTTCCTTAAAAAAAATATAACTAAAGATGAATTTAAATTAAATCATCCGGCTGGTTCACTTGGTAAAAAATAAATTATTTTTTACCATACATCATTATACCTGTAAAATACCCTAAGAGAAAACCAAGTGCTAAATTAAGTCCATCCTCATTGTCCGGTTGTCTAGGATTAAATGTTGATAATTCTCTTTTTATTTTTGTATTATTATTTATAAAAATTTTATTTTTATTTAAAGTTTTTAAATTTTTTCCAATTAATAATATCCTTTTATTTATCATTATCATTTTTTTACTTTTAAATTTTTATATATTTTTATATATTTTTTCTTTAAGTACTCTTAAAAATATATAAATTAAAAAATATTAAATTAATTATTATGTAAAATAAACATAATATAAGTACAAATTTTTAATAATAAAGTATTTTCACATGTACCTTCGAATATACTTTGTGAATTTGATATCTCATCAATTATTTTAGACTTTTTATAATCATTAATAAATAAATAATTATTATTAATTAAAATTTTATTTTCTAAAATAATTGTATTAAATAACAACTCTATTATAGTTGAACCAGAATATCCTTCCATGAATATATACTCAATGTATTTTTTTAATTCAGAAAAATTATTTTTTAATAAATAATACCATAAATTATCAATTATTATTTGTTCCGGTATACCACATATATTATTTATTTTATTTATTTTTTCTTCTTTCGTTAATACTTTATTATTATCATTAATTATATTATAATATTGTAAATAATTAATACTTTTTCTCAAATCACCATCACTTAAATTAATTAATAAATCTAATTCATCTTCATCAATATTCACTTTTTCTTTTTCTATTATAACTTTTAATTTATCTTTTATAGATTCTTCTGATATATTCGAAAATCTAAATTTAGCACATCTTGATGCTATTGGTTCTATTATTTTTGATACATGGTTACATATTAAACAAAAACGTGTCATATTACTATATTTTTCTATTATACATCTTAAAGCTGCTTGTGCGTCTGATGTCATTGTATCAGCTTCATCTAAAATTATAATTTTATATTGTAAATTTTGATTTTCCTGTAAATTAGATAAACTTGTTGAAGTTTTAATTGATTGTTGTGCAAACATTTTAACTTTTTCTCTAATAACTTTTATACCTCTTTCATCAGAAGCATTCAATTCTAATATCTTTTTTTTATAATTTTCTTCGCCATATAATGTTTTTGCCAATGATACTATTGTACTAGTTTTACCTATTCCAGATGGACCATAAAATAACATATGTGGAAGATTATTTGATTTTATTGAATTTTTTAAATTTTTTATTATAAATTCATGATGTACAATATCATTTATATTATTTGGTCTGTATTTTTCTACCCATGGTTTTTTATTTATATTAAAATTATCTTTTAAACCATTATTATAAAAATTAATATTATTTTTATTATCTAAACCATCATTGATATCATCTAAATCTTGTATATCATTATAATCATCAAACATTTTATTAAATTAAAAAATATAAACACTATATTATTTATATTTTTTTTTTTAAATCAATTATTTTGAACGCATTATTAAGATTATCAAAAATATAAAATATAATTTAATTTAAATATATCATTTTAATATCAATTTAAAATAAATTTTAAATATAAAAATTAATAAATAAAAAAATTAAAAATGAACTCAAATCTAATAAATCAAAATTTTCAAAAAATTGATATTAATTCTTCAACTTCATTTTATTTAGTATCATTTAATTATCTTTTATCATATGACCCTAAAGTACCAATAATTCAACGTTGTTATGATGAAGAAAGAGTAGAATATTTTTTTCAAGAATTAAAAAAATATTATCAGGAAAAGAATGAGTTATACAACTTGAATCCGATTCAATTAGGTGAACTTAATAATCAATTTTTTATTTTAGATGGTCAACATCGTTTTCTTGCTTATAAAAAATTATATTTTGAATATTTTACTACTAACAATATGGACTTTAATATTCCTCTCATCTATCAATTTTTTAATAATTCAAATGATTTAAAAAAATCTTTCATAAATTTAAATAATCAATTTATCACTAAAGGATTAATTCTTGATGAAGATGTTATGGATGTAGCTACTACTCTTAAAAATTATATTATTGAAAATTATAAGCATCATTTATCTAATACTCAAAAACCTAAATTTCCTCATATTAATTTAGACCAATTCGTTGATTTATTAATTAAAAGATTCTCTAATCAATCAGCTGAAAATATTATTAATAAATTAGAATTAACTAATAAAGATATCGCTAAATATCTTTTCGACAATGATATTGGCAATTATCAAAATATTAAAAATAAAGGTGGTCTTTTTATGGTTTATTTAATTCATAAAAAAGATGAACCAGAAAATAAAGATGGTCGTCGAAAACTTCCAACTGCTCTTCGTCGTGCTCTCTGGATATCTAAATTTGGTGAAGATAATCTTAAAGGAAATTGTTTTGTTTGTAATTATAAAATTGATATGCATGGTTTTCATTGTGGACATGTTTTATCTGTAAAAAATGGTGGTTCTGATAATATTAAAAATTTAGAGTGTGTATGTGCACTTTGCAATTTATCTATGGGAACACAAAATATGATGGAGTTTAAACAAAAATACTTTTAATATTAATCTAATAATTCTTCTAAATACAAAGCATAATAATAAGAACATATGCATTTCCAATAATTATTTTTAGTATATTGTGCTAAACCTAACCAAATAACAATTAAAAAAGCATAATGTATTTTTTGAAAATGTTTATTTATAAATTCTTTATTTATATTTATTTTTGGTATAATAAAATTTAATGTTTTATCAAATTTATTATATCCAATTGGTTGAAAATTAAAAGTTGATTGGAAATAATCATATCCATAAATACCATATAATATTTTTGCATAATCATATTCTTTACATCCATAAACTTTTGATTTTCCAAAATATCCTCTTGGATCTATAAATTTTATTTTTTTACTATTATTTTCTATCATTATATTTGAAAAATTCAAATCACCGTGTATTATATTATATTTGTACTCTTTATTTTCATTATTAAATTCATAATATTCTTCTATTATTTTTTTTATTTTTTCAAATAAATTATCTATACTTCCTATTCTTCTTCCATTCACATATTCTATTTTTCCAACTGATTCTATTATTTTTTCTACATCTTTTAATCTTTCCTTAATCTTTCCTATCGATTCATACATCAAATTCCATTTAAATTCTATTTTATCTACTTTCTTCTCTTTTATTGAATGTATAAAATTTACATTATTTATTATATTTTCTATTATTTTTTCCTTTCCATCTTCTATATTATTCAAATATTCTGCTACTGTTATATAATTTTCTAAATACTCCATTATATAATATTCTTTCTGTAAACTTCTAACTTCTGGTATCGGTAAATCGAAATCATTATTCACTTTTAAATTTTTAATATATTTAAACCAATTAATCTCATTCTCTATTATATGTTTTCCTTGTTCATTTACTCCTCTTTTAAATACATTTCCATTTTTAATTATTAATTCATTAAAATGTCTATGATTAATTGATGTCTTTTTAAATTCTTCTCTTAATTTATATAATTTTAATTCATCTCCATAATCACATATCTTTTCTAATTCATATGTCTCTATACTTCCTATCTCTTCCAAATAATCTACTATATCTTTATTCTTCTCTATATCTACTTTTAATATTTGACTTATTCTTCTAATATAATATATACCTATTATATCTCCTCCCGTTTTTCCAACATTTTCTATCTTTTTTAATTCTTTATTATATTTATATCTACACTCCTCCCCATTCACGAATATACATATATCCGATTCAATTTTTCCAAAAATTATATCTATCTTTTTATCTGGAAAAATATCACACCATGTTATTATTAATTCATCTTCTTCTTTAAATAATTCTTTATTATCCTTTAATACTTTATGTATTGTATATGCTGTTCCGTCACTCTCTTCATATAATATTATTTTTATATTTTTATCTTTATGAAAATTATCTATATAATATTCTGTTATATCTTTAAAGAATGGATGTATAACCAAACTTATATTATCAACATATTTTGACCAATAATTAATTATATGATATAATCCATTAAATGTATCTATATTTATTAAATATTTAGGGATTATATTATATGTTATATTTGACACCCTCGTCCCTAAACCAGCCGCTACTATCATTAAATTTTTCATTTTTTATTTTAATTGAATAAAAATCTTATTTAAAGAATATATTTTATTATCTTCCTTTTTACTTATTTTTATTTTATATATATTTATATATTTTTGGGTCTATGTTTCCTACATAATTTTTTGCTTTATGTCCACCATAACCTTTAGTATTTGCATGATTAACTGAACCAGCATTCATATGTTGAACTAAAGATACAGAAGATACTAATATTTTATTATTATTCGGAAAATAATGTTCAATACATCTTCTGAATTTAGAGTCTGGTTTACCCACTTTATTAAAAAAATGTACTGGTATATATTTAACTAATTCTGGTTTAAATATTGTACAACATGAACCAAAATAATTGTATATATATGCTGTATGTGCCAAATTATTATTTTTCATCGGAAAAGTTATAAATGGTACATACAAACTACTAAATACTGAAAAATTCCCAAACCGTTTAACCCATGCATCCATATTCTCTAAAAACTTTTTACATACCCATATATCATCATCCATCCATAATACAAAATCATATTTTTTATCATTTTCCGCAACAAAGTTGCATTGGCTGTCGCTTTGCGAACATGCTTTGATTTCTGTGTTATTTAAATTATTTAAATAAATAAACATTCTGTGAGTGTTAGTGAATCCATCCAAAGGGAAAGAACTTTCAATAATATTAATTTTTAATTCAGGATATTTTATTTTATAATTTTCTATAAAATTTAAATATTCAAGACTCTTCGAACCAGACTCAAATAAATAATATTCTACATCTATTCTACTACTGAACATACCACCATTTTCAAAACTTTTAAATGTCTCCTCTATTATATTCTTGTGACCTTTCTCCTCCCTATTAACACATGTTAAACATATAGCATATTTTAATTTTGTTTTTTTTGAAATTGGTTTTAATGTTAATATCATTCAATCTTATTTTTATTTTCTATTTTTTATTTTTGATTTTTTATTTTCTTTAAGTACTCGCTTTTTAACTATTTAATTCTTTAAAGAAAAAATTAATTAATTTATTTATTTTTTAATTATTTTTTGAATTAAATTCGATTTTAATTTATTTTTTTTAAAATAAAAAAGATTTTTTAATTTAAAGAAAATATTAATTTAGTGTATAATTTTTAGTGCGTTAAAGAGACTTAAAAAAAATTCTTTAGTATATATTAAGAGTGTGTGAAAGCATATTCTAGAATAATTCGAAAGAGTTATTCCGCAGGCGAGAGCTTGTGTTTTTATAGTGGTCCATTAGCATAGTTGGCAAATGCATCTGTCTTATGAGCAGAAGACCGTCAGTTCGAGCCTGACATGGACCAATTGTTTTTTGGTATAACCATTTTCAAAAATATTGAAAATGATTTTATTTTATTTAAAAATTTTAATATCTTAAAAATTTTAATATCTAAAAAATTTATTTATTAAGATTTAATTTAGCTAATTTTTCCATTTTTCTAAAATAGCATTCTGAAGTATAATAATCCTCAGAATAAAATTCATCTATATTTTCTCTATTGTCTTCATAATCAGAATCAAATTCATAAGGTACTATATAATCCTCTGGGTCATATTCCGAAGGTTCATATATTTCATAAAATTCTTCATTAATATCTTCTTCTTTATTAATATTTTCTTCATTTATATTATTAATATCATCTAAATTATTAATAAAATAATAATCTATTAAATTTTCATTTTTTGATAAAACAAAATTCTTATAATTATTAACATAAGTATTATATACTAATTTATTTTTTTCAATAGTTATTAAACAAGATTTATTTTTCTGTTTAATAAAATTTACAGATTCTATAATAATGTTTAACCAGTCGTAAGTTTTTAGTAAAATGTCAGGTTGATAAATTCTAATAATACTATATCCTATTTTAGATATTTCTAACATTTTTAAAAAATCTACTTCTTGTCTTTCTTCTAATGTTTGTCCTTTAAAATATTCAATATATTTAAAATGTTGTTCTCCATCAACTTCTACAATAATTTTAAAATCTTCTAAACAAATATCAAATGGATTTATTTTAATGATTTCAATATCTTTAAAAAACTTTTGATAAATAATATTTTCATAATATTTATGTAAAATATCATATAACATTATTTCAGATTTATTTTTACATAAAGGACAACCTGCACCTGATATATGTTTACCAGCTTTAACATCAAATTTATGTTTTTTCTTTTTACAAATTAAAGTTATATAATCTTTACTTGTTTTATAATCAACTAAAGAATAATCAAAAGCATCTTTTCCAAATTTATCTTTTGAACGTTCTATAAACTCTTCATTAGTTAATTTTAAAGCATCTGTCCATTCATTTACACCACATTTAAAACAATTTTTTCCTTTTATATGTCCACTTGGTAATTGATTGTAAATATGACCTTTTGGACATTTAATTTTAACTGCAGTTTTCATATTTATAAATTCAACTAATGAATAATCATATTTATCACCAAAAATTTTTTTACTTTCTTCAATAAATAATTCTTTTGTCCAAATCTTTTTTGGTTTTTTAATAACTTTAACATTTAAAGATTCTTTACCTTTTTTTTTTAATTCTTTTGAACAATAAATACAACCTCTCCCTGCCAGATGATGATAGGGTGCGATTAAATATTCATGTAAGTTTTCACATACTATAATAACTTTTGTAGAAGAATTTATATAATCAACTTTATCATAATTATATCTATTGTCATGAATTTTTTTTGCTTTTTCTAAAAATTTCTTTTCTTCTACTTTTCTTTTTTTTTCTATACTTTCTATAATTGAACATTTTGGACAATTATCCTGTCTTAAAATATGATTATAATATCTTGTTGAAAATTCATGATTACATACATTGCATAATAAAGTAAAATAAGTTCTAGTATTAACATATTCAGATTTATAAGTAAATCTTTTTTCTCCAAATATTGATTTACTTAAATTAACAAATTCTTCATTGCTTAATGTTTTATTTGTGTGTTTTCTATTTTCTTTATTTGGTTTCTTTTTCACTATTTCTGCTAAACTCATCATATTCAATCTTTCAAATATTAAATTCTGATTAAATTAATAATTTAATTTTTCTAGATAAATTTATAATTCAATTTTTTTTTTATTTAACTAAAATATTTAATTAAAAATTATAAAAATAAATATAAATTAATTAAATGAGTTTAATTAACTTAAAGAAAAATGTTTAATATAATTTAGAGGAAATATTAAATTATTTTCTCTATTTTTTTCATGGGCATATGGCGAAATTGGATATCGCAATTGTTTTCTACACAATAGATTGTTGGTTCAAGTCCAACTATGCTCGCTTTTTTTTCAATAAATTTTGAAAAAAAAATATAATTAAAAAATTTATCTTTTGTAAAATATTATTTAATTAAAATTAATTAAATATTAAAATTCTTAAATTCATCTTTTGTAAAATATTATTTAATTAAAATTAATTAAATATTAAAATTCTTAAATTCATCTTTTGTAAAATATTATTTAATTAAAATTAATTAAATAATAAAATTCATCTTTTTTAAAATTCACTAATTTCAAATAATTTAATTAAAATTAATTAAATTATTTATTTATTCAATTTATTATTATTTATAAATTTTTAAGAGTACTTAAAGAAAACTAAAAAAAATAAAAAATATTAAGAAAAAAATTAATTTTTGAATTAAATTTGAATTAAATTTGAATTAATTTAGAATTAATTTAGAATTAAAATCGAATTAATTCTATTTTTTTAATTTTCAATTTAAAGAAAAGATTAAATTAGTGTAGAATTTTTAGTGCGTTAAAGAGACTTAAAAAAAGTTCTTTAGTATAGAATAGTATAGGAAGATGTAAAATACTGAATCCTATACTAAGGTGCATGGTTGTCCGAGCGGGAAGGAGTTAGACTTAAGTTCTAATGGCATAGCCAAGGCGTGATCGACACACGCACCATGCAACTTTTTTTTCCCCACCCCCCCTATTTTCTAAAAATTGAAAATAGGATATTATTAAAAAATTTTAAAAAAAATATATATAAATTAAAAATCATCTTCTTCAGGTACATAATAATCATCTAAATCAACATCTGAAAAGTTAATATTAAAATAAATATCATTTTTTTCTGATAATTCGATACTTAAATAATAAGTATCATCAAAAACTAAATTTTTAGATAAAATAAACTTTTTATAATTATCTATGTATGTATCATATACCTTTTTTTCTTTTTCAATTGTTACAACACATGGTTTATTATTTTCAATAATAAAATTTATAGATTCGCAAATTAAATTTAACCAATTAAATTTGGTTAATAAAATATTAGGTTGATAAATTCTAATAATACTATAACCTAACTTAGACACTTCAAACATTTTGAGAAAGTCTACTCTTTGTCTTTCTTCAATATTAGAATCTTTAAAATATTCTATTTTTCTAAAATGTTGGTCTCCATCTAATTCAATAATAACTTTAAACTCTTCTAAACAAAAATCAAATGGATATGTTTTAATCTCATTATTTTCTTTAAAATACTTTTGAAAAGATAAATTATTATATATTTTTCTTAATTTATCAAATAATTTTAATTCTGAAGTATTTTTACATAATGGACATCCCAAACTAAATAAATGTTTTCCTGCTTTTACATTAAATTTATGATTTTTATCTTTGCAAATTAAAGTCACATAATCTCTACTTGATTTATAATCAACTAAAGAATAATCAAAAGTATCTTTTCCAAATCTTTCTTTTGAGCGTTCTATAAATTCTTCATTATTTAATTTTAATTTATCAGTCCACTCTTTTAATGCACATTCTTTACATCCACTTTTTGCTAGATGACATCGAGGTTGTTGTTCAAAAATATGACCTTTATCACAAATTATTTTTACATGAGTTTCTAAATTTACATATTCAACTAAAGAATAATCATAAATATCACCAAATATTTTTTTACTTTCTTCTATGAATAATTCTGTTGTCCATTTTTTAATTTTTTTTCTTTTTTTTACTTCTACAAATTTATTAGAATCAAATGATATTTTTCCATCTCTTTTTAATTCTCTTAAACATATTTCACAACCAATTCCTGAAAGATGTTTATATGGTAAGATTCTAAATGTATGATTTTTATCACATTTAATTATTACTTCTTTATTATAATATGTATATACAACATAATCATAATTATAATCTTTAAAAATAATTTTTGATTTTTCTATAAATTTTTTTTCATTTTCTTTTCTAAGTCTTTCTATTTTTGCATTCATTGAACATTTCGAACATGTATCTTTTCTTACTATATGATTATAATATCTTGATGAATATTCATGATTACATATATTACATAATAAAGTAAAATAAACTCTTGTATTAACATATTTTGATTTATAAGTAAAACTATTTTCACCATGTATTGATTTACTTAAATTAACAAATTCGTCATGTGTTAATGTTTTGTTAATATGTTTTCTATTTTCTTTGTTTGGTGTCTTTTTCACTATTTCAGCTAAACTCATCTTATAATCTTCTATCAATTATTAAATTCTGATTAAATAAATAAATTTAAATTTTCTAAATATAATTTCAAATCAATTTTTTTTTTATTTAACTAAAATTATTAGTTAAAAATAAAATTATAAAAATAATACTAAATATTAATAATTTAAAATAACATTGAAAATTATTATTCTAACAATTTAGAATTATATTGAAAATTATTATTCTAACAATTTAGAATAACATTGAAAATTATTATTCTAATAATTTAGAATAACATTGTCACCGACAATTTCATCAACAATTTCTTTATTTTCATTTACAATATTATCTTGTATTTCAAATTCTGTTAAAACTTTTGTATCTTTCACCCATTCGAAAATAGGTAAATTTTCAAAATTTTCTTTAAACAGATTTAAATATAATAATTCTTTAATTTTATTATATATTTTTGAATATTCTCTTTTAGTTGATTCATTAGGTATATATTGTATTAGTTCTTTTTTTTCTCCAATTACTATAATCTCTTTTCCATCTTCCTCTTCTACTTTCTTTTCATATACTAGTGATTTATCAACTTCCATATATACTGCAAAATCATCACTAGTATTCATCATTAGATAACCAGTAGCAGGATTAAACCAATTAAAATAAGTACCTTCGTTATTAACTAAATAAAATTCTCTATCAATTCGATATCTTTTAATGTAAGGTGCAAAACTCATGTAAACATTATATTCATCTTCAGTATTAAAATCTTCCTTTGTTAATTCTTCTGTTTTAATATTGATTTTCTTTTTATCACTCTTAAAATCTAATCCATGAATTAAAAATGGTGTATTTGTCATTTTTTCATTTTCAACTGACTTTCCATTTTCTTTTTTATAGTACCATTTTAACATATGAAAAATTTCACTACTATCAATAGAACTAAATTTATTCATACTCAAAGAGAATAATATATCTAATTTCTTCTCTTTAAAATCATAAAATACTCCATATGTTCTCTCTTTCTGTATAAATACCATAATTACACTCTCATAATTAAATTCTAATTTTTTATCATTTATTACTTCATCATCTCTTAATGTTCTATATAAACTATATTGAATATGAGGTAAACAAAATGAATGTAGTCTTGTATACGCCAAACTTGATGCCATAAAAACTTTTGCTCTAATTGAATATTCATTCAGTACATTTTCAATTGCTTGACGATACATCTTTCGAATCATAAATCCTTGCGGTGTATTCATCTTTAACCCAATCGGTATTAATCCAAAATAAGTTGAAGCTTCAACGAATACCTTTATTTTTTTATCAAAGTAGTCTGGGTTAGTACGTAAATCTTCATTTAATTCTAATTTGACTAATTTAACAAATAATTCAGATAACGTGAACTCTTCTTCAATTTCCATTTTTTAGTTTATTTATTATTAACATATCTTAATAATAACATTAATCAAAATAATTCACTTTTTTATTTATTATCTTCTATTTTTTCTTCTGAAGAATCACTATTCTTCTCAATATATTCTAAACTAATATTTCTTTTAATTGGTTCATAATCAATATACCATTTAGGGTCATTTTGAATACCTACAAATTCTCTACATTGATGTCCTTTTTTAATTTGTTTATGTCCATATATAGCTGAACCAATATTAAGATGATAAACTAAAGAAGGATAAGATACTAAAAAGAATTGAATATTAGGGAAGAATTTCATTATAGATTCCCTGAATCTTAAATCGGGTTCAACTACATTCCTTAATAAATTAGTTTTAAACCAATAGGGAAGCATATATTTAGCTAAACATGGCTTAAAAATAGTACAACAAGAACCATGATAAGAACGAATATAAGATTTTCTGACATTCGAATTAGGTTTAGAATTAGGATTAATTGGAAAAGAATGATAAGGTGTGTAAAGCGAACCGAAAAGAGTAAAATTCATATAATTACGAACCCAAATATCTAAATTTTTGAGAAAGTTCTCACAAACTAAAATATCATCATCCATCCAGACAATATAATCAAATTCATTAGATTGATTTATTTTATTAGCTATTTCAAATATTCTGAATATATTTCGAGGACCATCTAAAGGAGAATTACTACATAATATACTTATTCTATCATTATATTTTTCAAGATATGGTTTTAATGAATCTAAATAAGATAAATCAGTAGAACCTGATTCTAATAACAAAAAACGCCAATTAACATTATTTAATGAAGTATCAAATAATCCATTCTTTTCAAAATTTTCAAATGTTTTATCTATAACCTGAATCGCATTTCTTTCTAGACGATTAACACATGGCATTATAAAAAGATAATTTAATTTATGATTAAAATCAATCTTTTGTTCTGTATATATTTTCTTTAAATCATATTTTTTTATAATATCAATATCCATTTCTTTAAGTTCAATTTATAATTTTTAAAGAATATTTTATTTAAATTTTAACTTAAAATAAAATAATTTAATCTTTCGACCACAAATCTCTAATTGTAGGATTCAAGTCTTCATATGTTTTTTCTTCTTTTTTCTTTCTAATTACTTTCTTCTTCGTTTGTTGAGGTATATTTCCTAAATTCAATTGTTTTAAAATATTAGTTTCTTTAACTACTACTTCACTACTCATCTCATCAACATTTTCACCATCAATTTCACTTTCAGATGAATCTTCTTCCTCATCATCTTCTTCAACATTATTTTTAATGTTTTTATTAGAATTTAAAGTATTTGAAGTATTTGAATCACTTGAATTTAAAAAACGAAGAACTTCAGGATTAATACTTTTTTTAACAATTTCATTTTTAATTTCATTTTTGATATTATTTTTTGCTTGTAAAATCATATTTTTAATATCAGCATTTCCTTCTTTTGTTAATTTTCTCTCTTCTTTTCTACTAGGTGTTTCTACTTCTGTTGGAAGTACAAAATTCAGATTATTCTTCTTTTTTAAAACATCGAGGGGTTCCCATAAATTCCCATAATAATTTCCTTCTTTTTCACGTTTCTCAATCTCTTTAGTGATTCTTTTTAATTCTTTTTGATGAAAATCAGCTCTATCTTTTAATTCACGTAAAGATAAATGGTCATAAAGTGATGTCATTATTTTAAACGTAAATATATTATTAATTATTGATAATAATATTATTGTAAAAAATTAAATTAAAATATAATCATTTTTTTTATAATATCAAATTTGATATAATATTTATAATTATCTTCTTGTTGTATTAGGACCAGGTGGATTTACATAATTTTTAGGTTTTTTATTTCTTAATTTAGATACTTCTGTTTCATATTTTTCTGCTGCTTCATTTGTAAAATTAGTTAAATTTGGTGAATTTGGTGAATTTGGTGAATTTGGTATCATTTGTAGAGTAAATTCTTGATTTGTTTCTAATTGTTCACTTCTAGTTTTAATATTATTATTAATTCCTTCAAAAGTTTGTTTGATTGATAAAATAAAATATGCTATTGTTAAAATAAAAATAATAAAAGTACCGATAATAGAACCCATACCAATATTTAATTGACTAGTAAAATGATGAATTAATAATATAATTAATAAAATAATCAATACTAAAATAAATAATATAAACAAAATAGTCATAAAAATAGTAGATTTTGATACATTGTTATATAAATATAATAAATTATTAGAATTATCTTCTTCTGAATCTAATATTTTAATAATTTTATTTACTGGATTTAATTCTCCTGGTATAGGTTTATCTGTTGTTAATGAACCACCTTGTTGTGTAGTAGAAGATGAATTATTAGATGATGATTCATATAAAGTAAGTTGAGAAGTATTAATAATAGTCCCAGTTGGATTGAATATAAGACTTAATAATTGATTTGGTTGAATTCCCATATTAAAAACATTATATGTATCTAATTGAGTATAAGTTAAATCACTTAATTTAAGATTTAATCTTCCATTAATATATCTAAAAATATAATATAATAATACAAAAAAGTTAATACAAGCAAATAGAACTAAACTATTTGTACTTAATGTGACATTACCAATTAATAAATTAAAGAATACAATAATAGCAAATAATATTTCAATTATCAAGAAAAAATAAAATGATATTTTAGTACTTAAAACTTCTTTAAAATAATTATTTTTAAAAGCTTCTATTGCTTTATTTGCATCAAATTTCATTTGTCCAGAACTATTGAATGATGGATTATTAAGTATTTTATTTGAAAAAATAAATATCATTAATGGTACAACAACAAAGAATCCTAAAGATAAAGATACAACATTTTCAGCACGTCTAACTTTTACAGTGTTTAATTTATCTTCATTTACTTTTTCTTTTTTAACATTACCTTCCGCATCTACATATTTAAAAACAAATCCTAAAATACTAAATAATAGTACAAAAGATACTAAATAATATACATTTGAATAATTATTTATTTTACCAATCTTGACTAAACCATAATAAATTACTGCAAAAAAGATTGTCAAACCAATATTTCTAAAATATAATGCTGTTTTGTCAGTTAAATCTTTATAATCTTCATTTTTAACTATAAATGGTGATGATATACCTACTAAATAAAAAGCTAATAATATTATTTGTGCAATAAAACTAAAATTATTTTTAAAAAAATAAAAAGCTAATGGAAAATATATAGATGTTAATGTAAAAAATACACCTACAAATACATTTCTTTTTTTCACATTTTTAATATATGATGTTTTAAATGATCCATTATCAACTTCATCGTTTTCGAATTTTTCTTTTTTTCTTTTTACTTTATTATCTTCTTCTTCATCTTCATCTTCATTTTCAAAATCTTCATCTTCATCTTCATCTTCATCTTCATTTTCAAAATCTTCTTCATCTTCATTTTCTAGCGCTTCGCTTACTTCTTCTTCATTTTCAAAATCTTCTTCTTCATCTTCATTTTCTAGCGCTTCGCTTACTTCTTCGTCTGAATCATATTGATTCTCAAAATTTTCTCTCTCAGAATCATATTCTGAATCAGAATCTTCATAATTAGAAAAACCTTCGAATTTTTCTTTTTTCTTTTTTTTAGATGATGGTTTCTTTTTAGTTGACGGTTTCTTTTTACCCGAAGATTTCTTTTTAGTTGAAGATTTCTTTTTAATTGGTTTTTTTTTTGTTGTTTTCTTTTTATTATTTAATGGTTTCGGTTTTTCACTTGTTTTTAATGGTTCTATACATGTATTTGGATTCAATAATTGTCCATTCATGGCTGAATCTACATTTCTAGTCATATCTTGACTAAAAAAAATAAATATACCTTGTGGGGGATTTATATAACTTTGTACCATTTGTTTAAAATTTGTATATTCTGTACCTGGTAAAAGTTGTGTTTGTAAATTTTGAATTGCTTGTTTTGATATATACAAAGGTGTTTGGAAAATTCTAAAATTAACCATATTATTTGATGGATGAGTATATTCATAAAAGTTTCTGAATCCTTCTCTTGGTAAAAAATGATTTACATCAATCGGATTCGGTGGAGAACCAATTGCATTCGTTTGATTTAAAAGAGGGATTTTAGTTATATCTCCGAATAATTCATTCAATAATCTATATGATACAAATCTCCAATCATTCGTTTGTACTGTATCAACACCTTGAAGGAAAGAACAAAGAACTACATATAATTTTTCACCATTTTTTTGTGTTGACGAATATATAGTATATATTTCACCATCATAAACAGTATTATTCATTTTGTGTAAACTTGGAGTACTAAACATAACTTTTTCTAATGTATAATTTCCTATACCAGAAGAACCAGTATTATCAGATGAAGAATCATATGCTAATTTAATACTACATTTATAAGCTTTTTTTGTGTCAGGAGACATAACTAAAACTTTACCGATATTTCTCATATTTGCAAAATGAACGACACTACAACCATCAATTTCTTGACCACAAAGAGTCATACAAATATTAATTGAACCTTCTATATTAAGTAAATAAGGTTGTCCAGTGAAAATTTTATTTAAAACATTATCACCTTGAGAAGTAAGTGTTAAAAGATTATTCATTTATTTTTATAATATATCCTACTAATATAAAATAATTTTATTTTCCTCTTGAATTTACGAAAAAATAATAATAAATAATTAATAAAAATTTAAAACTAAGATGTTTAATTAAAATAAATTTAATCTTTTTTATAAATAGTAGTATATAAATATAATAAAAATGTTTAATTCATCTTCTTCATTAGTTCAAATAATATTTATTTTTTTAATAACTATTGCCATCGCTTATATTTTTGGTTTTATATTAGTTGATATGGTAAATAAACGTTTAAATACAATAAGAAATGAAATGCCATACCAATTCGAAAGATTAGTAGAAAAATTTGAAAATTCGAATTCAAAGAAAGACAAAATCGAGGAAAAAAATGAGCTTATTCAATCTATCTCACTAGAATCTAAAACTAATAAAGATGGTTATCGCGAATATAAAAATTTATCTGATGATTCTGAAAATGTTGTTCGTTTTGATAATGAATATTATGAAAATATGAATCCTAATAATATTGTATCAGGATTTGACGCTAAAGATACCATTAATAAAGATATAGAATGGTCACCTTCTTCTAATAAATCTCATCAAGCTTGTTTTAAAGACCATGAACATGATAAAAGTGGTAAAAAGGATGGTTGTAATTATGGATTAACTAATTATGCAGACCCCAAAGATATGACTCAAATAGATTATAATATTTATATTTTAAATTATCCTCCAAATTTTACTTTACAAGATTATGTTAATTGGTTATGGTGTTATAAGAATAAAAAAGAAAAACTTCCTTATAATCATTTAAGAAATCTCGAAAAACTTGAATTAGGTAAAGAATTAAAAGTTGAACCAGGAGTTCTTCCTCCTCCTTCTTATTATTTTCCTTCTCTAAATGCAGAAGATTATTTTAATACTTTATATAATACTGAAAATGAATTTAACACAGCTCCTCATCTTAATTCAACTACTGCCTCTATGATTGGTTATAATTATAATCAATATTCTGAATTTTCTCAAAATTCTGATGTTTATGGTACTTCCGGTGAACTTAGAAATCCTGATATTGGACTTAAAAAAACTGCTAGAGAAGTTGATGATTATATTATACCACATGACAGTCAAAATTTAAATATTGAAAAAAAATATAAACCTTATCATGTCAAAAAAGTAGAGATTTAAAAGAAACCCTTCTTTTTTACAAAAAAAGAAGCCTTTCATGGGAAGAAAAAAAGATATTAAACAATAATAATTGGTTATCCTATATATATGTTTTTAAGATATATGTTATATCCAATGTCTTGAATATTAAATTTATTAAAAACATTTGGTATATTCACAGATAATAAATATATTATGTAAATAGAATTTTATAAAAAAAGATTATATAATTATTTTTTTATTTAGTACTTAAAGAAGTATATTTTTTTAAGTTGAATTTAAAAAATGAATATTTAATTAATTTATTTAGGTACTTAAAGAATATAATTTTTTTAAATTAAAAATTGTTTATTTTCTTTAAATTGAAAATATAATTTATTAATTCTTATATTTTTTAAGATACTTAAAAATTTTCAAATATAAAATTGTAACTATTCGAAAAAATAGAAAATGCAAAAAACAGAAAACCAATTAAATGCTTATGAGTATGAACATCAATGTATTAAATATCATGATGAAAATTTTAATATGAAATCATGGCATTGGAAATATATACCAGAAGAAATATTATATGAATGTGGATTTATTATAAATTATAACGAATTAAGAGAGAGAAGAAAGGAAATATTTTTAAAGACAAATAATTATTTGAATAATCATCAAGAATATGGAATTGATGGAATAGCTATTGAAGAAAATGAATCTGGTAAAATATATCATGGTATTCAAAGTAAATTATATAAAAGACTGTTAAGTGCTAATGATTTAGGTACTTTTTTCGCTATGATTTGTTTTAGAATGAGAAAGAAGAATATTAATTCATGTGGATATTTATATCATTCAAATGGATTAAATAAATATTTAACTTATGATATTCAATGTTCTGATGGAGTTATTAAACCAATTAAATTAAAATTTAATGAAAATTTAACTTCGAATCAAAAAAATTTAATTAATGATTCTACCAAAGAAGAAGAAAGTAATGAAGATGAAAATGAAAATGATTATCAATTAAGAGATTATCAAAATGAAGCAATTGAAAAATTAAATGAAGAATGGGATGGAATTCGAATTTTAAATTTACCATGTGGAACAGGTAAAACTATTGTATGTGGAAATTATTTAAAAAATAATAATTATAAAAAGATATTTATTTTTAGTCCATTAAAATTTTTAGTAAAACAAAACTTAGAAAGATTTAAACATTTTTTACCTAATTATTCATCTTTTTTACTTGATTCTGATGAAGATGGTTCTTTAGATTTTAATGTTATTAATGAAAATATGAATAATGATTCAAATGTTATTTTTTCAACAACTTTTAAATCAGCTGAAGAATTTTTAATTAATATGTTTGAAGAAAATGAACAAGATGAAGATGAGGAAGAAGATGAAGAAGATGAAGATGAAAATAATGAATATAATGAAGATGAAAATGAAGAAGATAAATATTATTGTAAATATGATTTAGAAGAATCTATTTTAATAGTAGATGAAGCTCATAATTTATTAAATAAAAAAGAGTTAAATAAAATAATTAAATCTTTTCCTAAAGTTATTCTTATGACTGCTACGCCACCAAGACAATTAGAGGAAGAATTATTATGTGATACAATATATACATATCCTTTTAGTAAAGCAATAGAAGAAAAATATATATGTGATTATCAGATATATTTACCGTTAATAGAAAACAATGAGGATAAAAGTGAAGTTAAATATGAAAAACCAACTGAATTAAATGAAGAACATTTTAATAATGATTTAACAAAGAAAATATTATTTTTAATAAATGGTTTATTAAGAACAGGTTCAAAGAATTGTATCGTATATATGTCTTCAGTTGAAGAAATTAATGAATTTACATATTTATTAAATGAAGTTAATAATAAATATCATTATTTAGATATTTGGGTTGATAAAATTGTATCAGATATTAAACAAAAAGAAAGAGAAAAAATTATTAACTCTTTCAAAGAAGATAAAGGTGATAAAAATACTATTAAAATATTATGTTCTATTCGAATTTTAGATGAAGGTATCGATTTACCAGAATGCGACTCTATTTTTATCGGTGATGTTGGTGAAAATTCAAGTGATATAAGAATGATTCAGAGAATATGCAGAGCGAATCGATTAATAGAAAATAGACCATTGAAAATAGCAAATTGTTTTTTATGGACCGAAGATACAAATAAAATTATTAATTCTTTACAATTATTGAAAGAAAATGATATTGAATTTAATAAAAAAATTAAAATGATAAATATGAATTATGATAAAAATGGAAAAAATGAATTAAAAATAGAAGAAAATGAAAAAAATATTAAATTAAATCAATTCATTAATGTTAAATGCTTGACAGTAGAAGAATTATGGGAATATAAAAAGAATTTATTATTTGAGTTTGTTGAGAAAAATGGAAGAGTACCAACTAAATATGAATTTTCATGGTATAAAAATCAGAAAAAAAAAATTAAAAATGAAGATGCTGAAATATATAAAAAATTATCAATTAATTTAATAATAAAGCAAAATTTAATTGAATATTTAATTAAAAAAGAAGAAAATAAAAAAAAAATTATTTTATCTTGGGAAGAAAGTAAAGATTTATTATTTAAATTTGTAAAAGATAATAATAAATTACCACCAACAAATTTTAAAGAATATGTATGGTATTTAAATCAAAAAACATTAATTAAATCTGTTGAATCAAATTTATATATTAATTTATCTGTAAATAATATAATTAAAAATGATTTAGATAAATATTTAACAAAAAACAAAAAAAAAACATGGGATGAATCTAAAGAATTATTATTTAATTATATTAATGAGAATTATAATAATAAAAAAATACAATTATCTAAATCTGAATATTTTAAATGGTTTGAAAAACAAAAAATTAAAATTAAATCTAAAGAATCAGAATTATATAAAAAATTATCAAAAAATATAATATTAAAAAAATAAATTAGATAAATATTTAACTAAAAAAGAAAATAAATTAACATGGGATGAAAATAAAGAATATTTATTTAAATATGTAAAAGATAATAATGGTAAAATACCTCTAAGAAGGAGTTTTGAATGGTATTATTATCAAAAGAAAAAAATAAATTCTAAAGATTCAGATATTTATAAAATCTTGTCTCAAAATAAAATTATCAAAAAGAACTTAGACGAATATTTAAAAAGAGAAAAAAATAAAACATGGGATGAATCTAAAGAATATTTATTTAAATATATAAAAGATAATAATGGTAAAATACCACCTAAAAAACAATTTTGTTGGTATTCTGAACAAAAGAAGAAAATAGATTCAAAAGAATCAGATATTTATATTAAGTTGTCTGAAAATGAAGTTTTAAAGAAAGATTTAGACGAATTTATCTTAAAATTTAGAAAAAATAAATAAATTTTTAAACAAATGGAATATAAACTGGTGAATCATCTGTATACAAGGAAACTCTGTAAGGGGTATTTACCCCTTTCAAAAATACAACATCACCTTCTGATAATCCGTCAGTTCTATTTTTAGTTATAACATTTACTTGAACACCATTTGCATTTATGGTAAAATAATTAAAATAATTATTTCTATTAGGTACTTGATAAAGTGGTATTATAGTATTTGCGTTGCCGTATATTTTAAATAAACTCCCTACCATTTTTACTTCTGGTTGTGTTCTAATTGATACAACGTTTCTTGGTGCAATATTTTCATCACTAACATCTAATACAACAGGTGAGTTGATAATTGGTACCTGTGTTCCTCCAAGACCAGGAGTATTGCGATATCCAGTCCCAATCACTTGAAAAGGCAAGCTTAGATTGGGATAATTTGATTGGTCATAAAATCCTTTTTTCTTATAAGGAAAATCATTTTGAGGATAAACTCCATCAACTTTTCTGGACGCTTTATCATTAATAATTTCGAAAGCATTATTTCCTAAAACAATAGGATTTTCGTCTTGAATATCTCCATAAGTATTAACTTCATAATTATGATTCATATTTTTGCTTCCATTTTGCATAAATTCTTTTTTATTAAAAATGCATTCTAAACATAAATCATCATAGAATTTGATATAAAATAATAAAAGAATAATAATAACAATTAGAATAACAAGATAAACATTATTTTTAAACATAATTAATTTTTTTTAATTCCTAATTATAAAATATATTTTTATAATTTAATATTCAATTTAAAAAATCATAATAAATTCTTATATTTTTATTTATTTATTTTTTGCAACAGAAGTGACATTTACCAGAATTTGAACTATTTTCAATCATTATTTGGGGTGTATCTGTATAACCACTTCCTCCATTCTTGACATTTACAACTTTAATTGTTCCATCATCACCTACGATTGGTTCTAATATTGCACCACTTCCTTTACCCGAGACAGTTATATTATATTTTTTATTAGGAAGATATCCAGCACCTGCATTTTTAATAATAATATCTTTAATACTTCCATTACTAATTTCGGCAGTAAAAGAAGCAGGTGTTGTTGAAGATACATTTCCACATAATAAAGTCATACCAGAAGGTAAACCATTAATACCAATACTACCCATATCAGTATGGTCACTAGGACATTCATCATTGAAGAAGTTACAAGTTCCTAAAATATTATTTGAAGGTGATTGGGAAGAAGTTTGATTTTTGAAAGTATCATTTTGGATATATTTTTGCATTAATTGTTTGGTATTATCAGATAAAAGAGGAGCACCAACTTGTTTTACTCCTCCACGAATACCATCAGAACTATTAGATTGACTTTTAACTTTAGCTTCAATAGCAGAATTGAGTACTTTATTCTTAAGATCGGGTACTTTGTCAAGATTTTTATTTTTAATTTGATCGACAGGCATAATTTGTTTAATTAAATCTTTATTATCAGAACCTTTAAATTCAGAACTATCACTAAAAGAAGTTTTAACATCTGATATAGAAGGAGTAGCTATTTTATTAGGAGTATTAAAAGAATTTAATTTTTTACCATTTGAATCACCTAAATCAATACCTAAAGAACTTAAATTAATAAAATTTTCTTGTTCTTCTTGTTCTTGAATCAAATTTTCAAATTTTTCGACTCTTTTATTCATACATAAAGTTAATAAATAAAGAGGTATTAATATTAATAAAGCTATTAATACATATTTACCTATTTTATCCATTTGTGGCATTTTAATTTTCATATTTTCTTTTATTCTATTCATTATCAATAAAAAAATAAAAATAATAATTTTTATATTATATTTATTAAAAAAAAAATATTTTATTTATGCTACTCCTAATCCAATAATTCTTGTACCAATACCTAAACCAGTACCTAAACGAGCAGCATTACCGACTGAAGGTGAATATGTATCAAGTAAAAGGAAGATAACTGCAGCAGTTATACCTAAAATAGTAACTTCTTGCCATGTTGCTTTCTTGAATACAAAGAAAGCTACAAGACCAACAATAAGACCTTCAATTAAATATTTGAGTAAACGCATAAGGATTTCAGTAAAATCAAGTTGTTCCATTTTATTTTTTTCTAATATTAAATAATATTTATTTTTAATAAAGTTGATAATATTTAAATTTTTTCTTTTATATTAATAATTAAAATATTTTAAAATGAATGAAAATAAAATACAAGGCGTTATACAATTTTCTCCTATTCGTTCAGGAAGTACATTAGTATTTAATATAATAAAAAATATTTTTTTAAAAACTCAAAAAAATCATAGTTTTAATTATCAAAATAATATTTTATATTTTATATCAATAAGACATCCTTATAATTCAATTATTTCTAGTGCTTTAAGATATAATGAAGAATTAAATAAAAATAATATTGAAAAATATATAAATGAATATTTAAAAAATGGTGGTAAAGTATTAGCTAATGAAAATTTAAATAGAGATAATATAATATTATTTTATTATGAAGAATTTGTTGATGATATTAATTATATATTTAATATAATTGAAAATAAATTTGATATTAATTTATCTATAAAATTAAAAAATAGATTGATTGAAGAACTCAATATTAATAATATAACAAAAATATCAGAAAAATATAAAGATTTTAATGAATATGATAAAAATACTCATATACATGGTAATCATATTAGTAAATATAAAGGTAAAACTGATTATAAAGAATTATTAAATGAAGAATTAATAAATATTCTTAAAAATAAATCTGATTTAAATAAAATTATTGAAAAATATTATTCTTAATTTTCTTTAAATTGAAATAAAAAATAATTATTTATTTATTAGTTATTTTTATTATTTATTATTATTTAAAATAAAATGCGTTAAAAGAACTTAAAGAAAATCAAATTTATATTTAATAGAAAAAAAATGAGTAAATTTACTAATCAAAAAACAGAAGAAGTTGCCGAGGACTATCTCGAAGTAGATGCTCCTATCCATGGACAAAATTATGTTTGTCTTTCATTTGTGACACCATACAAAGTTATTAAGAATAAGGAAGTATTCAAGTGTTCTAAATTCATGGAGGATTTATTTACTAGTGAGGATAGACAAACAAAAGAACTTCGTGAAAAACTTCAAAGTGGAGATAAATCAGAATTCTCTTATGAAAAGATTAACGAGATGTACGAGAATTGGAAGTACTCTCGTGACCAAAATCTCGAGGATGAATTCCATAAAATTCAAAACTTCCAAACTACAGTAATGGGTATTAAAGTTCGCGGTGTTTATTCAACTGAAGCGGAAGCTAGAGCTCGCGCAAAGAAATTACAACAAATGGATAAGAATTTTAATGTTTATGTTACAAGTGTCGGGTACTGGGCACCAATAGACCCAAACCCTGACGCTATTCCTGACCAAGAACACCAAGAACAACAACTTAATACTTTAGTCAAAGAATATTTCAATAATCAATCTGGAAAAGATGAACTTTACCAAAAACTCAAACAAGACCAAATTGACAAGGCCCGCAAGGAGCTCGAAGAAAGAAAACAAAGACTCAAACAAGAAACCGAAATGTCAGTGCCAGAGACTACTGATAAAGACATTAAAAACGTCGAAGAACTTCGTAAGATTGTTGATGAATCAGATGCTTCATTCTATTCTACTACCAAGAAACAATATGACGAAATTAAAATGAATGAGAATCAAGAAGTCAAAGTAGATTCTATGACAAATCTCGAAGTCGATGACCCATGGATTCAAAGAAAGAAACAACAAGAAGCTTCAAAGAAATCTCAATCCGAGGAGTCAGCTTAAAGTCTTAATTATGATGAAATAATAAATAATTAAATTTTTAATAAAATATTATTTTTTAATTTAAAAAAATAATAATAAATAAATAAAAGAATAATGAACGAATATATAGATTATAATGAAGTATATCCAGGAATATACATTGGAGGATGTGATGCATCGAAAGATAAAAATTTAATATTAGGTAAGAATATTAAAGTTATAGTAAATTGTACGAAAGATTTACCGAATCATTTTGAACCAACATTTTTTACTCCAGTAAATGAAGCACCAGAAGAAGTACAAAAATGGATATATGATAATTCACCTAAATATTATAGATTAGCAATTGATGATAATGGTAAAGATAAAGAAATTGATAATTTTTATAATTTATCATCTCAAATAGTACAAGAATTAGAAGAAGAATACAAACAAGGAAAACATATTCTTATTCATTGTTTGGCAGGTATACAGAGAAGTTGTTCATTAACAGCATTTTTATTAATGAAAATAACAGGTAAAAAATTAAATGAAGTAGTTAATATTATTGTAAATCATAGAAAACAAGCATTTTTCGGTGGGAGACAATTAAATTTTAAAGAAGCATTAATTAAAATAGAAAAAGATTTGTATGGTGATAACAATTTAGAAGAAATAAATATTAATAATAATTTTTCAGAATATAATTATCCAACGAATATTAATATTTTTAATTTTCCATCTACAATTATGTAAGAACCCCTTTTTTCTTTAAAGAAAAAAGCCGTTCACGGGAAAAAAGAATTTTTTATATTAATACATTTTTATCAAAATTTTTAATAATTATATATTTTTTCCAGAGAACGTTGTGAATAAACAATGACCTCTGTGCAGGAAACAGCTTTTTTCTTTAAAGAAAAAAGGGGTTCAATTATGTATATTCATATTCACTAAAAATAGTTTTTGGCTTTTGATAAAAATCAATATTTTTTTCAATATAATCTTTCAAAAATTCATCAATTTTTTGAAAATTTAATTCATTGTCTTTTGCATCTAGAATAATATCAAATTTTTCATCTGGAATAGCTTCAATACCTTTCTCACTAGCATGATGTAAATTATTAATATGTTCTATATAAGTATCAGGATATGTTCTTCTTAATCTAAAAACTTGATATTCTGGATCAATGTTAATTTTTATAATTATAAAACCTTCTTTTTCTAATGAAGCGAATTCATTCTCGTATCTACAATCTTCTACAATAACATTTTTATTTTTTACATTTTTATTTAAATAATTAATCCAAACATTTTCATTAATTGAACGCATTAAACTACCAATAGTTTGTAATAATTTTCTATCTTTATTTTCTTTACTCATATCAAATAATTCATAAGCTAAATCATAAACTTTTCCTGCGAAAGTATGACTTTCAACACTTACACCATAATTTTTTTGAATAAATTTTTTAATATGATTTGATAAAGTAGTTTTACCAGAACACATTTTGCCCATAATGGCAAGTTTAATGTGTTTATTTTTAATAACAATATTTTCGCTCATTTTATAAACTTAATTAATATATATATTTATATTTTTTTTAAATTGAAATTAAATTCTAATAAAAATCCAATCAGAAAGTTTAGGAAATCTTTTATTTAAAAGAATAATATTATGTTCATCAATATGGGAAGAATAATAAATAACTTTTTTTTTTATTTTAGATAAATTTAAAATCATAGTAAATTCAATCCAATTTTGGTCTTCAATATTTAAATACAATTCTTCACAATTTTCAATAACTTTTCCAAAAAAATAAAATTCTTCTTCAGATTTATACCAAAAATTATAATAAGTATCATTAGAATTATAAAAATTATATTTATAAATAAATATTGGATAATCTGATTCGTTAGAATGATAATAAGAAGAAGAAAAAATATAAGAAAAATTATTAAATTTATTTAAATGATTATTAAAAACTTTATCTTCAATTAAATCAATTCTATTAATATTTTGGTATAAATGATAAATGGAAAAAGGAATACCAAAAATATTATTATAAATATCTTCTATATAATTTATACTATTTAAATCAATTATTTTAGATAAAACTGATGAATTATTATTATTAAAAATATTATTAGTTAAATTATTTAATGTATAGATTTTTAATTTATTATGATTATATTCAAGATTATTTTTAAAATTTAAAAATATATTATTAAAATCAACTTCATTATTTAAATCATAATCAATGAAAAGTTCAATTGAATCATATATTTTTAATAAAAAATTAAATAAAGGATTTAAATTAATAAAAATGAAAAGATAATCTTTTTTAAAATTTATAATTTTAATTTTAACATTTTTTTTAAATAATTGATGAAAATCCATCTTTAAATTAAATACTAATTAAATATTTATTATTATTTTTTTATTTAAATTTATTAAAATATATACTGGTTTTTAATGAAATATTTTTCTATTATCTAATAATAGGATACTTATATATTTAATTATGTCTTGTTTACATATAATTATAAATGCTTTGATATTAATATTTATTGTACATTTTATTATCACAAATATTCAATTTAACCAAATTTTAGGTACTCCTAAAAATAATTTAGAAAAATTCAATAATTATCATAAAGGAAATACTGATTTTGATAGACAAGAAGAAAGTAAAAATATTAATATATCAAAATCTCTTGCATTTTTACAAGATGATGAAGATAAAAAAATAGGTGATGATGATTTTAGAAAGAGAATATCATCATTAATGAAAAAGTCAAAAAACTCTGAGAAAGATGAAGAAGAGATAATGAATGGAAAAATGAAATCATTTGAGGAGAAGAATGTTTTACCAGTAGTACCTTCTAATTCATTTACATCTGATGAGAATGTCCCAAATTTTGAATCAAATGTATTAAATGTACAAAGATTTTATAATAGAAATAATAAATCGGATGATAGTCTTGATAATTTATCTCCTGATGAATTAAAACGTGCATCAGAAAGATATACAAATGAACAATCATTTGATGGAAAAATATTAAAAGAAACACCTATACCTGAACTTTCAAATGATGTTAATGATAATAAAGATAAATACGGAAGAATATCAACTAAAAATCCTCCAACTTGGCAATACAAAAATGAACTTCCAATGAATGGAGGTTCAATGGGGGGAGTAGTAGGATTCGATACTTTAGAATCACAATTTGGAATGTATAATGGAGGTCAATTTAATATGCAATCAGCTAATTCATCAAACTTTGAAACAATCCCACATGATGATTTAAGAAAACCAATTATATATGAAAATTAATAATTATATATTTTTTTTTTAATTTAAATAAAATATTATTTTATTTTTTAGATAATATAATAAATATCAAATAGGAAGATAAGAAAAATGAGTAGCATTCAAAATATAATAAAAAATATTAATAAATATAGAAAAAATTCATTAAAATATAATGAAACTTTAAAATCTTTTATTAAAGAATTTGAAATGAACATACAATTTAATATTCATAACAATATTTATGACCCTTTCGTGACTATCCATCAAATTGAAGAGAATAAAAATGGAAATATCATGAAATTTATTCGTCATTTTTATTATTATGATGAATCAATGGAAGATATCGAAAATTTAGAGGATGATGGAGAAGAAGATTTTGAAGAAGATGAAAATGATGTACAATATGATGATGAAGTTGATACAGAAGAAAAAGATAAAAAAGGGAATGTTGGTAAAATACATATTAAAATAACACCTATTTATGCAAATAAGAAAGAACAAAAAATAAAAAATAAAAAAGATTCGTTAGAAATCAAAAAGGAGAATAAAGATAATAAGATACAAAAAAAACAAAGTGTCAAAAAAGATAATAAAAAAGATGAAAAAGATGTAAAAGAAGGAAAAAGAAATAAAAACTTTCCATTATTATTAAATTATTCAAAAAAAATAACCAAACCAAAAAGATATGTTGATTTTAACCAAGATATAACATTTTATTATTATATAGCAAATGATAAGAATGAATTTTGTGAAGAATATGGATATGAAAACTGTAAATTAAAATATTATGAAGGAACTGATTTAGATGATAAATCATTAGATGATACATTTATGGAACATTGTGACGAACTTCATAGTATGGAAAAAGCTGCATTAACATTAACAAATGATTATTTTGACCATGAATTTATGTTATTTAATTTATTTACAATAGAAAATAAGAAATTAGAAAATAAGAATAAAAATATAAAATTGGGTGATTTTTTTAAGAAATTATGGATACAAAATAGTAATATATCATCATTCGATTCATATATAAATTATATTCAAAATAGATTTATTTTAGTTGATAAATTTATTAAATTAAATTCACAAAAAATAAAAAAAAATAATGAAGAAAACAATATATTAGAAATTATGCAACAAAAAATTAATAAAGAATTAGATATGGATTTAGATATTATGTATTATTTAGGTAAATTAGATTTAGATTTTGGTATAAATAATAGTAATTTTACTGAAAATCAAATTCAAGAAATTGGTAAATTCTTAAAAATTATATTTGTATTTTTAAATATTTTAAATAGAACTGTAGCTTTAACTGATGAAGAAGAATCACAAAATGTAAACCAGGAAGACGATTTTTATAATGAACTCCGTTTTTATGATATTTTAGAAAGTGAAAAAGGTGAATTTGAAGAAGTTTTTGAAAATCTATCTGAATCTATTGAATCATTTTTTGATAGTGATATTATTGATTCTAATAAAGATTCAAATCAATTAGTTGTGATTAAAGAAGATTCTTTAGATTCTATTAAT